>Ga0316204_10001586_pt1 | contig 59640 bp, 57 predicted proteins | sample 6monrhotite_MG_2_FD_205661 | JGI IMG/M metagenome (GOLD analysis project Ga0316204, IMG submission 205661) | Microbial mat bacterial communities from mineral coupon in-situ incubated in ocean water Damariscotta River, Maine, United States -... | ecosystem: Environmental > Aquatic > Marine >...
CGTCCGCTTCGCGGCCACCTCCCCCGGAAGCCCGGGGGAGGAGAAAGAGGGAGAGGGGGCGGGGGTCGGGGTGGATTGGGGGTAGAGGGCTTCGAAGTTGTACTTTGTGAATCGCATGGTTTGTGTCTCCCTTTGGTTTGGTTCGGGCGGGGCATAAAAAAGGCCGCCTCTATAAAGGGGCGGCTGGACGGGTTTGTGCGCATGGATGGGGTTGTTAGTGAGGGTGGATTTTGGCGTAAGTTGTTGGGGGGGAGGGGGTAAAAACTGTTTTGGGGTTTTTGGAGATTTTGGGAGGGAGGGTGTGGGTGTGCGCACAGAGTGGGTGATGTGCGGGGTGGGTCTAAAAGACGCGCTTAAGCTGCGCATAAGCAGTGCACCCGGCTGATTAACTATTTCCAATCCGATCTAGCTCTTTAAAAATTGGTTTCAATCGATCAATATAATCGCCTATCTGAACCAATGTAATTGTTATATCACTTCCATGAGACACATGGTGCCTATTTGTCATAATTGAATGCAGGGCCGAAGTGCTTTCTGTGTCCAACGCCTCAATTCGTTTAGAAATATTTGCATCAAATACTTTAGAAAAAGATTTCAATCTGTCTGCCCTAGGATTCTGTACGGATTTTGAAAAAGCAATTGCCGCGTTTCCTACAGAAGGCCTAGGCTTAGTTTGGTGAACTAGCTTTCGAGTCACATCCCTAAGTTTTGCTTCAACTAAACCAGAAGCTAAGACGCATAAATATTTTGCTAACTCTGGAACAAGCTCATTGTCTGGTTCTAACTTTGCTGCTTCGGATCGCACAACGGAAATTCTTTGGAAGAGGCTTGCAAATTCATATTGAGAAGGCGGCATTATTTAAACGCCTTAATTGCCATCTCCATTCGACTAGCAACCGCTTCTTCATCAGCGGTAGATTTTGTCACTAGTATTTGATATTTCATATCCCCCATCAATTTTAGGTAAGATTTTTGCAATCTCGCAGGAGTCAAACTCCTTCCACTCTTTAACGAGGTGGCGACGCCAACCATTACGGAATCAAAGGCGGCCGCGTTAAAAGCCCTTTGGGGTCGGAATGCTCCAGATCCCAGCGAACCATGTATCATCTGAATTGTGTTAACAAAGTCACTCCTCAGATCTCGTTCCTTAAGAAGTTGAAATTCTCGATTGTGGCCCAAAGCCATGTTCAAAAAAGATTTCATGGGCCGTTTATATTGGTCCCTAGAGTACAGCATCGCAAAAAATCGCAGGATCATTTCCTGATCTCGCATCCGCTTATTCGGTGGTCCAAAAATATCTCGCCATTCATGCAACGTATTGAGGTCGGCAAGCAAATCGCAGAAAGAGCCAAACGACAAGCAAGTACGAATTTCCTGCGCAGCAAGCTGTGTCCCGCCGGTATTAATTCGCTCAAATAAATAATATATACCACTCTTGTCCTCGGAAGGCTCGTCTTGCTTTACAACGGTTGCGTGGATTATAAAGTTCTCAATCCTGACACGATCGTCATCTGTAAGGTCTTGGTATCTAAGCCCTTCAAATTCCTTCTGAACCCCCTTAAGTCTAAACGCTCTTTCATTCTGGGGAATAATACCGCCAAAAAAATACTGTAGAGTACGAAGCCGCTGCAAACCATCGAGAACAGCCAGTTTTGGTGTCACATTGTCCTTGGCTAGAAAAATACCTGGAACTGGAAACCCGAGCAGCAACGATTCAATAAATTTTGAAGCTTGCTTTAGTGTCCAGACATAGTCTCTTTGAAAATCTGGAATGTAAATATCGCCGTTATTGATTCGCTTAACCAATGCGTCAATAGGGTAGTCAACGCCATAACTCGATATGGTGTATCGATAATCTATAACAACTTCTTTGTCGCCGAGCGGATCAATTATGGATGGCTGCGAACTCATAAAATTTCTCCCATATGTGTGATAATGTCGTCGGCGAACTCCGAGCACTTCCGAAGTGTCGCCCCTTCCATTTGGCGTTCGAAGTCGTAGGTGACGGTTTTGTTGCCGATGGCGCCGTTGATTCCCTTGATGATGAGGTCGGCGGCTTCGTTCCAGGCCATGTGGCGGAACATCATTTCGCCCGACAAGATGAGGGAGCCGGGGTTGACTTTGTCTTGGTCGGCGTATTTGGGGGCTGTGCCGTGGGTTGCTTCGAAGATTGCGGTGCCGGTGTCGTAGTTGATGTTGGCTCCGGGTGCGATTCCGATGCCTCCGACGCAGGCGGCGAGGGCGTCTGAGATGTAGTCGCCGTTGAGGTTCATGGTGGCGACGACGGAGTATTCGGCGGGGCGGGTGAGGATTTGTTGGAGGAATGCGTCGGCGATGACATCTTTGATGGTGATGGATTCGCCGGTGTTTGGGTTTTTGAGTGTGTGCCAGGGGCCGCCGTCGAGTGGGGTTGCGCCGAAGAGATCGCGTGCGACTTCGTAGCCCCATTCCATGAATGCGCCTTCGGTGAACTTCATGATGTTGCCCTTGTGGACGAGGGTGACGGAGTCTCGGTTGTTGTCGATGGCGTATTGGATGGCGGCTTTGACGATTCTTGTGGTGCCTTCTTTGGAGGTTGGTTTGATGCCGAGCCCTGAGGTGTTTGGGAATCGGATTTTGGCGTAGCGGTCGGGGAAGTTTTCTTTGAGGAGACTGAGGAACTTGGCGTTGTCTTCGGTTCCTTCTTCGAACTCGATGCCGGCGTAGATGTCTTCGGTGTTTTCGCGGAAGATGACCATGTTGGTGAGGTCTGGGCGTTTGACGGGTGAGGGGACGCCTTCGAACCAGCGGACTGGGCGGAGGCAGGTGTAGAGGTCGAGGACTTGTCGGAGTGCGACATTGAGGGAACGGATTCCGCCTCCGACTGGGGTGGTGAGTGGGCCTTTGATTCCGACGAGGTACTGGCGGAAGTCGTTGAGTGTTTTTTCGGGGAGCCATTCGCCGGTTTCGTTGAATGCTTTCTCGCCTGCGAGTGTTTCGTGCCAGTGGAGTTTTCGTTCGCCGTGGTATGCTTTTTCGACGGCGGCGTCGAAGACGCGTACGGAGGCGGCCCAGATGTCTCGTCCTGTGCCGTCGCCTTCGATGAAGGGGATGATTGGGTTTGCGGGGACATTGAGCTTGCCGTCGGACATGGTGATTGGGGAGGCGGTGGTGGTCATGGCTCTTTGATCCTTTTATTGGGGAAGGTATGGTGATGTTTGGAGATGGATGATAGGCGCGTGGGGGAAAAATGCTCTAGGATAGAGGTATGAAGAACACTGGATTACTGATTGGGTTGGGGTTGTTGGGCTTGTTTGTGCTTGGGGGGTGTGTTTCGGGGGTTGGTGTTGACCGGGAGGTTGAGATGTCGGTGGCGGATCGGCTTGAGGCTGATGTGCGGGTGTTGAGTGAGGGGTATGGGGGGCGGAGTGCTTGGGATCGGGGGATGCTTGATGCGGCGGGGATGTGGGTGGCTGGGCGGTTCGAGGCGATGGGGTACAGCGTTGTGTTTGAAGTGGTGCCTAATGGGGATGGGAGTGAGGGGTTTAATGTGATTGCGGAGTTGGTTGGGACGGCTTTGCCGGATGAGATTGTGGTGGTTGGGGCGCATTATGATGCGGAGGTCAAGACGCCCGGGGCGGATGATAATGCTTCGGGGGTGGCGGGGATGCTCGAGTTGGCGAGGCGGTTTGCGGGGCGGCCTATGGGGCGGACGGTTCGGTTTATTGGGTTTACCAATGAGGAGGGGTCGAACTCGCGCGGGGGGAAGATGGGCTCGCGGGTGAGTGCGGCGAACTCGAAGGCTCGGGGGGAGAACATTGTGGCGATGATGTCGATCGAGATGATTGGGTACTACAGCGATGAGGCGGACTCGCAGCGGTATCCGTTTCCGCCGGGGATGGAGGAGCAGTTGGGGCTTGAGTTGCCTACGGTCGCGGATTTTATTTCGGTCGTCGGGCGGTTCGCGGATCGGGCGTTAATCGAGCGGATGGGGGGTGCGATGATTGAGGTCGGGGGGATTTCGGTGGTGCCCGTTGCGCTGCCGGCGCAGGTGCCGGCGTTGTATCGGTCGGATCATGCGAACTATTGGTTCGAGGGGTATACAGCGGTGATGGTGACGGATACGAGTGAGTATCGGTTCCCGCATTATCATCAGATGGGTGATGTGGCTGGGGTTTTGGACTTTGGGCGGATGAGGGGGGTTGTGGATGGGTTGGAGGGGGCGGTGGTGAGGTTGGGGGGTGGGGAGTGAGGAAGAACCTGCTTTGCCATTCGGGTCAAAGCTGGGCACTCCGCTCGATTTCGTGTAGAATCAACCAGAAGTCTTTGATTGGTCAGAGACACCAGGAGGTTAATGGATCTTGGGAAACCGGTGTAGCATCTACTCCCTTAGGGGACCGAATAAAAGGCAATAGTATCCGCAATTCTCAGAATGTACGCATTACAGCAAACAGCGGAGGCCCAGAACAGGCTGGATGTGATTTATATGAAATTCAGTATCGAGTAGATAGAAAGAATGTGCAGCATGATTCGATTCCCTTATATGTATCAGGAATGACGGATGATTTTTTCAAATAAGTCGGTGATTTTTCTTATATGCCTACTGTGACTCGGCCTGCTTGGAGGGTGCGCTCGCTTCCATTCGAGAAGTCTTTCTGTCGAGCGTAAGTTGCCCGAAATGTCATCGATGGTATATTTCAATGTGTCAGACAATCGACGGATATTGTTCTATTATTCTGAAACGGCTCAAACGATCCCGGTATTAATTGTAAACTATCGAGGAAACCCCTTTGTTGAATTTGTTGAAAACTATCGCGATTTCGCGGGTACACGGGCGATCGCTAGCACTGGCTTCATGAGCACTACTCTCAACAAGAAAGACAAAAAACTTATATATGAAAAAATGCTAGAGTATGGTACGGCAAAAGAAGATGTTGCTATGCTGTATATATGGAGAAAAAAGAAGAAGCTTCCTGTTTTTGTGGTTTACAAAATTTTAAACGAATGACAATTTTGTAGAAAATAGTTGTAAGCCGTTTTGAAACAAAGAATCGTCGGGGGATTTACCCGGAGATCGAAGAACCCGAAGGAGCATGGGAATGCTCCGTCGGGGCACCCGCACCTGCCTAAGAAGGGCGAACAAATACATGAGAGAAGACCCCCTTCGTCCTGCGGGCACCTCCACCGGAGGGCCGGGGGAGGAGAAAAATGGTGAGGAGAAGACGGGGTGGGAGAAGGCACGGCTTGGCGGGGACGGTCAAGGCGTGGCACCCAAACCGATACATGCAGGAGCCGGGGACGGCACCGGCGTGGCATCCGGGCGTACGATGTGATGGCTGAGCGATCGAGTCACTTGAGGGTCGCTGGGTGTAAATGAGCGTTCGGGATGTTTACTGAGCGAAGCAGTTTTCTGTGAAGAACTGAGAAAGGTATTTTATGGCATTGCGTGTAGTTGGAGCGGGGTATGGGCGTACAGGGACGGCATCACTGAAACTCGCGTTGGAACGGGTTGGTCTTGGGCCTTGCCATCACATGAGCGAAGTGCTACCAAGCCGAGAGCGCGTCGAGCTTTGGACACGGATCGGGGCTGGGGAGGCAGATAGGAATCCTGGTCTTTGGGACGAGGCGTTTGCGGGGTATGAATCAACAGTGGATTGGCCGAGTTGCACGCATTGGCGTGCGCTGATCGATCACTACCCCGATGCCAAGGTGATCCTTTCTCGGCGGGATGCCGGGCGTTGGTTCACCTCTGTCAATGAGACGATTCTCAACCCTGAATCCAACGCGATGGTTGAAAAATCACCGATGGGGCCGATGCTTGATCGCAACATCTGGCAGCTGTTTGATCATCGGCTTGATGATCGGGAGCATATGATGGCGTGTTTCGAGAAACACTGTGCGGAAGTTGTCGAGGGGGTTCCTTCTGATCGGCTTTTGGTCTTTGAAGCAAAGGATGGATGGGCTCCGCTGTGTGCATTTCTTGGAGTGGATGTGCCTGATGAGGATTATCCGCATGTGAACTCGATGGAAGAAACAAAGCGTTTTATGAAAGCGTTGGCACAACAGGCAAGCGGCGGGGCGCAAACGGCAGATAAGAATGAGATCGATGCCATCTTTGATCAGGGTGATGGTGGCTGAAGGATCTTGCTTTGGCCGATGACGGGTGGCCCGGCGGAGGTGTCTTCGGCTCCTTCGGGAGATGGTCTTGGTGATCGAAGAACCCGAAGGAGCGTGGGGATGCTCTGTTGGGGTAGTTGGCTGAAGACATGCAGGAGCCGGGGACGGCACCGGCATGGCACCCAGAACAAGAGAAGACCCCCTCCGTCTCGCTGCGCTCGACACCTTCCCCGGTGGCCCGGGGAGGCGGAAGAGTGGAAGACACCCCTCCGACCCGACTTTGTCGGGCCACCTCCCCGCGGGGCGCAGGGAGGGGCAGGAGTTAGACGGCGACGGTGGCTTTGATGTGGGGGTGGGGTTCGTAGCTTTGTAGTTCGAAGTCGTTGATGGTGAAGTCGAAGATGCTTTTTACTTCGGGGTTGAGTTGCATGGTGGGTAGGGGGCGGGGGTCACGCGAGAGTTGTTCGTCGACCTGAGGCAGGTGGTTGATGTAGATGTGGGCGTCGGCGAGGGTGTGGATGAAGGAGCCGGGGCGGTAGTTCGTCACTTGGGCGATCATCATGGTGAGTAGGGCGTAGGAGGCGATGTTGAAGGGGACGCCGAGGAACAGATCGGCGGAGCGTTGGTAGAGTTGGCAGTTGAGGAAGTCGCGGCCGCCGTCGGTTGCGCGTTGGACATTGAACTGGAACAAACAGTGGCAGGCGGGGAGGGCCATCTGGTCGATCTCGGCGGGGTTCCAGGCGGTGACGATGTGGCGGCGGGAGTTTGGGTTGGATTTGATGTTGTCGATGAGGTTGGAGATTTGGTCGATGGTTGAGCCGTCGGGTGCGGTCCATGATCGCCATTGTGAGCCGTAGACTGGGCCGAGATCGCCGTGCTCGTCTGCCCATTCGTCCCAGATGCGGACCTTGTTTTCTTTGAGGTAGGCGATGTTGGTTTGGCCTTTGAGGAACCACAATAACTCGTGGATGATTGAGCGGAGGTGGAGTTTTTTGGTGGTGATGGCGGGGAAGCCGGCTTGGATATTCGATTTGATGTAGGCTTCTTTTGCGCCTGGGGAATCTGGGGTGAGGTAGTAGCGGGATTGGTGGCCGAAGATTGAGATGGTGCCGACGCCTGTGCGGTCGTCGCAGGGGGTGCCTTCGGTGAGGACTCGGCGGAGGATATCGTGGTATTGGATCATGATGGAAGAGGATACACTGAAATGGATTTGGATGCGAGCCGGAAGAGGGGGATGCAAGGGAAATAGATGGGCGGGGATGATCTATACTGGTGGTGATGATTCGATCTGGGGAGAGTCTGGTGTGTCGGTTGCGTGGGTCGCGGTGGTTTGTGCTGCTTGGGCCTGCGATGGTGGTGGTGTTTTTGTCGTTGCCTGGGATCGGGCAGGGGGATTTTCGTACGGATTCGCATGTGTATGTGGCGGTGGTGGTTGGGATGCTTGATTCTGGTGATTGGGTGCATCCGATGTTGGGGAATGTGCCGTATCACAATAAGCCTCCGATGGGGATGTGGATGGTGATGCCGTTTGTGGCGGCGATGGGGCCGACGCTGATTGCGGTGCGGGTGGCGATGATATTGATCGCGGCGTTGTGCGCGAGTGCGGTGACGGGGCTGAGCCGGGAGTTGGTATCGGCGCGGGTGGCGATGACGGCGGGGTTGGTGTTTGGATTGACGCATGAGTTTTTTCGGTATACGCATGCTTTTTCGCTGGACCTGGCTCTGACGCTGTTTTTGGTTTTGTCCGCATGGAGTGTGGTGCATGGGGCGGGGATTCGGCGGGGGGAGGCTCGGTCTGGGTGGTGGATTGTGCTTGGCGGGGTCCCGATGGGGTTGGCGTTGATGACCAAGCCGATGATTGGGTTGTTGCTTGTGCCGGTTTTGATCGTGTGGTTGGTGGTTGTGGGTCGTGCGAGAATGTTGGGTTGGATGGTTGGGTTTTTGGTGGTTGCGTTGATGGTTGCGCTGCCTTGGCATGTGGAGATGATGCGGGCGTATCCGGGTGGGTCTTTGACGGCGTTTGTTGATACTTATGTGTATGCGCAGTCGATTGATCGGCTGTCGTCGGCGAGCACGCATGTGACGGAGCCTTGGTGGTATTACGGAGCGGAAATTGGACGCTCGTATGTGCCTTGGGTTGTGTTTTTGGTGGGTGGGTTGGTTTGGATGGGGATCCGGAGGCGGTCGGTGACGGGGCGATGGGAGGGGGATGCGCTTGCGCTGCTTTGGGTGGGGATATGGATCGGGGTTTTGTCGATCAGTGGCGGGAAGTCGATGCGGTATGTGGTGCCGGCGTATCCGGCGTTGGCGTTGTTTGTGGCGGGGGTGTTGGTGCATATGCCGCCGAGGGGTCGGATGACGGTGGTGGTTTTGCCTTGGGTTGTTGGGGTGGTTGGGATTATTGTCGCGGTGTTGCCGGTGCGGATTCATTCGCCCAAGCCTGAATCACGGGCGGCGTTGTTTTCGTTTTTGGATGGGTATGGCGAGGATGGGGAATGGCCTGTGCTTTGGATTGCGCCGGATCAGGTTCGGACGGGGGCGCATTTTTTGATCGAGCGGGGGGTGTATCCGTCGGTTGTCTTGAGTGATGTGACCCCCACTGGGGGTGTGCCCGGGGTTGGGGATTTGATGTTGTATCGGCAGCCGAGTGTTTGGGCGGTGCGTGAGGGGGATGCGGTGCTTGGTGAGTTTGGGGTGTGGGTGGTGACGCGGGTGGATCGGGTTTGGGATGGGATTGAGTTGGGGGAGTAGTGATACCCGAGTTTAAGACATGCAGGAGCCGGGGACGGCACCGGCATGGCACCCGGATAAGAAGAAGACCCCCTCCGTCTCGCTGCGCTCGACACCTCCCCCGGAGGCCCGGGGGAGGTGAAATAAGAACGCCTCGTCATTTGGACGAGGCGTTCTTTGGATTGGTTTGATTGTTGAGTGGATCAGGCCTTGATCGAGGTGACCTTGGCGCGGGTGTAGCGTTGGCGATGGCCTGTTTTTCTTTGGTAGGTGCTCTTGGTGCGGAACTTGTGGATGAAGAGTTTGTCGCCTTTGAACATTGGCTCGGTGATTTCGAGGGTGACGGTTGCGCCCTTGACATAGGGTTCGCCGAGGGTTGCGTCGCCGCCGACGGATCCTACGACGAGGACTTTGTCGATGGTGATGGTGTCGCCTGCTTTGGACTCACCTGATTGGTAGAGGTCGATGATGATGTTTTCGTTTTCGGTGACCTTGCGTTGGCCTCCGGATTCTTCGATGATTGCGTAAGTGTCTGCCGTCTTGTCTGTCATTTGGGATGCTCCGTTCAGCTGCCGCATGCGTTTGGGGGGTCCCTTGGGTGGGATATCCTCTTTGGCCCTTCGCATATCGGGGTGTGGAGTATAGGCGGGGAAGTTGGGGGAGGCGATTGGGGAGGGAGGAGTTTTGGGGGTGTGGAGGGGGTTCAAGACCCGCCTGCGCCTAAGAAAGCGAGTCGGGGGACGGACTTAGACCGTCTGAAATAAACATTGATGCAGTGGTTGAAAGGTGATATCATTCAATCTATGACAGACGCACATGAATTCGATCGCCAAATCAATGAAATCGGCGTTGATGGCATGCGACTCTCGTTATCAAGTATTCCTGAAGCCAAAAAAGCCCTACAACAACTGCGAGTTGGTGAGCGTGCTGTTCGTGCAATCAATAGATCTGTGAATTCTGAGCAACGAGCAATACGGTCTGCTTATTCTGAAAAGAAAGCCAACGCTGGATCCGGCGGCTCAACAGTACTTTCGCTATTTGGTAAACGAGGCGCAGCAGGTTCATATAGAGCTGCGGCGAAGCGGGATGTGCAATCTGAGCGCGATTCGATTCTTGCGCCATACGATGTAGTCAAACAAAGAGCAGACGCAATCATTGATCAGATAGCGAATGCAAAATCTCAAATCGACCTATTCATACTTCAAATAAAAGAAGAAGACATATCGCAGGTCACTTGTGATCAAGCTCATTGTACAAAATGTGGCCGCAGTTTATCGCACAATGATAATTTTTGTGGCAATTGTGGGCATAAAACTCAGTAATCGAAATTGCACTTTGCTGGAGTCTCTTGTAGATCTTCACCCAAGACATGCAGGCGCCGGGGACGGCACCGGCATGGCACCCGGGAGAATGGGAGAAGACCCCCTCCGCCCTTCGGGCACCTCCCCCGGAGGCCCGGGGGAGGCGGGAGATTGAAGGATCATGCAAGAGATTTCGCTACCTGCATGGCACCCGGCAAAGACCCGACTGCGCCTGAGAAGGCGAGTCGGGGCACCCCGGCGGGAAAGGGGATGGGATGAAGACACGGCTTGCCGGGGACGGTCAAGCCGTGGCACCCGAACCGGCGGAAGGATTATTAGTTGCCGAGGGCTTTGGATTTTTCTTGTCTTGCGGTTCGGCGGCGGAGGGATTCGTTGAGTTCTACTTTGCGCAGGCGGATGGACTTGGGGGTCAACTCGACGAGTTCGTCGTCTTCGATGTATTCCAAGGACTGTTCGAGGGAGAGGTCTTTGGGTTGTTTGATCGAGACGGTGGCGTCTTTGTTGGCGGCTCGCATATTGTCGAGTTTTTTGACGCGGACGGCGTTGACTTCGATGTCGTTGCCTCGGTTGTGCTCGCCGACGACTTGGCCGGCGTAGACCTTGGTGCCTGGGGAGACGAGCATGACGCCGCGTTCGTGGAGGTTGATGACGGCGTATTCGGTGATTTGACCATCGGCGGTGTTGACCATGACGCCGGCTTGGCGGGTTGGGCGTTCGCCGGTGACCGGGACGAACTCGAGGAATGTGTGGTGCATGATTGCTTCGCCTTGAGTGGCGGTGAGGATGCGTCCACGCATGCCGATGAGTGCTCTGGAGGTGATTTTGAAGATGCAATGGGTGATGCCGTTGCCACGGGGATCCATCGAGACGAGTTCGCCTTTTCGTTCGCCGACGATTTGCATGACGGAGCCGACGACATCATCGGGGCAGTCGATGACGAGTTCTTCGAGTGGCTCGCACTTGACGCCTTCGATTTCGCGTTCGATGACGATCGGACGCCCGACGGCGAGCTCGAAGCCTTCGCGTCGCATGGTTTCGAGGAGGATGCCGAGATGGAGGAGCCCGCGACCTGAAACGATGAACTCGTCCATTGTTCGGCCCGGCTCTACACGGAGGGCGACATTGTGTTCGAGTTCGCGTTCGAGTCGGTTTTTGAGCTGGCGTGAGGTGACGAACTCGCCTTCTTGGCCTGCGAATGGGGAGTCGTTGACCTTGAAGGACATGGAGATGGTTGGTTCGTCGATGGCGACTTCGTCCATTGCTTCTGGGTGATCTGGATCGCAGATGGTGTCGCCGATGTCGATGGTGCCGAGCCCGGAGATGGCGCAGAGATCGCCTGCGGATATTGATTCTTGGTCGACCTTGGAGAGCCCTTCGAAACCTTGGAGGGTGACGACCTTGGCTTTGACTTCTTTGGTTTTGCCGTCTTCGAGGTGTTTGACGATGACGACGGGTTGGCCGGATTTGATGGTGCCTTGGAAGATTCTTCCTACGCCGATGCGTCCGACATATTCGGAGAAGCCGAGGGTCGTGATCTGCATGCGGAGTGGTTTTTCGATGTAGACATCGGGATGGGGCACATGAGCGACGATTGCTTCGAAGACGGGGAGGAGGTTTTCGCCTTTGGTTTGGCCGTCCCATTCGTCGAGTGCCCACCCGTCGCGTGCGGAGGCGTAGACGACTGGGAAGTCGAGGGAGTCGTCGTCTGCGCCCAGTGAGACGAGGAGGTCGAAGACTTCGCCGATGACGCGGTCTGGATCGCCGTCGGGGCGGTCGCATTTGTTGATGACGATGAGTGGTTTCAATCCGGCTTCGAGTGCTTTGGTCATCACAAAGCGGGTTTGAGGCATCGGGCCTTCGTAGGCGTCGACAACGAGGATGCAGCCGTCGGCCATTTGGAGGACGCGTTCGACTTCGCCTCCGAAGTCGGCGTGACCCGGGGTATCGATGATGTTGATGCGATAGTCGGTGTCGTCTTGTGCGTGGTAGTTGACGGCACAGTTCTTTGAGAGAATGGTGATGCCGCGTTCGCGTTCGAGATCGTTGGAGTCGAGGATGAGGTTGTGCTGCCCGCCTTCGAGTTTTTCGAGTTCGCCTTTGCGGAAGTTGCCGGACTGCTTGAGGAGGTTGTCAACGAGGGTTGTCTTGCCATGGTCAACATGGGCAATGATGGCGACATTGCGGAGCGAGGAGACATTTGATGCGGGTGATGAGGGGGGCATGGGCTCTCCGGGGTCAACGACAGCGTGATGGGGCATTCTATCCGCTGGATTGGATTCTTCAGTGATGCGCGTGGCGCGGGGGTAAGTGTATCCATCTGCTTATCGGAACGGGATATATGAGCCTTGGGAGTTGTCTATTTTCACTGATCGGCATGATTGGTCGGGTTGGGAAGGGATCAAGGGGGATGAGGGGGGATTGGTGGGCGTAGGGGCAGGATTGGGGCATGCTGGGGGTGTCTGCTCCCCCACTGCTGGGGCAGCGGAAGGCTTCCTACCAGTGAGAGAGACGAAACCATGTCGAGCCAAACCATGTCGAATCAACTTCTTCCAATCTTCAATATTCGTTGTGCCCGGTTGATCGCTGTGGGCAGCTTGGCGCTTGGGGCTTCGATGGCGAATGCGGATGTGGTGTATCAGCAGGACTTTGAGAACTGGACGAATGAGGCGGGGTTGTGGTCATCGAATACGCAGGCGTCGCTTGGTGGGCCTTATACGACGGTGTTGGGTCGGTTTAGTTCGGCGAATGTCTCGCTCAATGTTCGCGCCACGGCGGCGAACAATGGTGGGTATACCGGCGGCGGGCAGGGTGGGCCTTTCAATGTGACGGTGGATCAGTTTGATGCGGATCGTGATCGTGTGCCGTATTTAGATGGTGGCGGCGGCGGTGGATTAGGGGTAGGGTTCGGTGGTGGTACACCCGATGGGCCGGCGCTTGATCTTGGGGGGGCGATCCAGGATGGGAATACTGGGCCTGCGATGTTTGGGCCCGGGATGTACTCGCTGAGCTTTGATCTGATGCTCTTTGATTCGTGGGATGGGAACTACGCACCCAATGGCATCGATTCGTTCGGCGTTGCGGTCAACGGCGAGAAGTTGTTTGATGAGAAGCTGTATTCGAGTGCGTATGGATCGGGGAAGAACTTCCGTGATCCTGATGAGACGCCGAGCGTCAATGCGTATGACGGGCGGTGGGTGGATTCGATCTATCGGAATATCACGCTTGAGTTTGAGTTGACCGAAGAACGCGAGAGCCTTTCGGTGGACTTTGTCGGGGATCTGTCCCAGTCGATTATTGATGAGAGTTGGGGGATTGATAATGTGCGGATTGATATGCTCACTGTGCAGCAGGCTTCGGTCTCGGTACCTGATGTGCCGACGCCGGGGACGCTTGTGTTGCTTGGGAGCGGGTTTGGGATGATGCTTCGTCGCAAGCGGTGAGGAAAGTCGGGACGATCAGGGATCAGTGGCCGCCGAGGGTTGAGTTGAGCGGGGAGTTGGAGAAGTTCAGCGAGATGGAGCCTGCGACGCCGGTGGGTCTGTTTGTGATTTTCCAGGAGATGGTTTCGATGAAGTTCGAGAATGCTTTGTCCATCGGCGAGGCGGAATCGAGCAGGGCGGTGGCCTGGGCGGGTTTGAAGAAGCCCATGGAGATGACGGGGGCGTACTCGGGGAGTTGGTCGGGCTGACTTGCTTTGAGGGCATCGAGGGACTCGGCGGCTTCGGCGATCCAGCGGAGTTGCTTGACGGTGTCGCCTGATTGGGGCGCGAGCGAGACGATCATGATCGGGCTGGTTGGGGAGTCTGAAGTGAGCCAGGAGAACTTGGGAGCGGAGCCGAGCCATGATTGGCTCTTTTTTGTGCGCCCGGTTGGTGAGGCGGGCTCGAACTTGTAGGTGCGGACGGCGGCTGGGAATCGCCCTTGGTGATTTGGGGGGGTGGATTGAGGGAAGGAGCCGATCAGGTCGTGCATAATGCGATCGGCGCGAACGGCTGGGGCTTGCTGTGCTTGATCTTGGTTGGTGGGGAGTTGGGCGAGCATGGTCAGCGCGACGGGGAGGTTGTCGCTGGCAGACATCGGCGCATCGGGCGCAGAGGCAATTTTAGAGAGCAGGATGAGCCCGGGGGTTGCGGGGAAGGATGAGGGGGTGGATCGGGCGGGCTCCTTGGTCGTGAAGATCGTGAGTTTGTCGAAGAGCCCGGAGTTGGCGAAAAGGTTGGGGGTTGTTGACGAGGCGATCGCGAGGATGGCGTCGCCCCCCACCGCATTGAGAAGCCCGACGGGGGCGGGACGAGGGGTGGTGCTTGGTTGATAATCGGTCGCGAACTCGACACCGATGGCGCGGGGTGAGGCGGTGATGAGCCCGACGATTGCGCTGGGGAATGCAGAAGCATCGGATTGGTTTGCGAGGAGTTCGGCAGGCTGAAGAATCCAGGCGACGGACCAATCGGGGGTGATTGCCAGGGTGTCGGCGAGGGCGTTGCGGGCGTGCATGATGGATTGATCGTCAGCGGAGGGGTTGGTGTTGGCGAAGGTTTCGAGGACGCGGTCGAGGAGCTTTGAGCCTGCCTTTGGGGCGAGGATGACAGCGGCGTGGCGGTTGTTTGAGAGATCGGCATCGACGAGGACGATTTCGTAGCGTCCTTTTTCGATGGCGTAGACGGCGTGCCCTTGTTCGATGCGCCGGCGGACGGGCTTGAGATGGGATTTTAAGGCCGAGAGATATTGGGGATCGACCTCGCAGACGAGGGTCCAGCGGGTGTCGATGGCGTTGGTGAACTTGAAGACCGAGTTGGAAGACTCGGCGATGTCGTCCCAGACGACCATCACCCGGCGCGAAAAGAGGGATTCGATGATTTGATCGGGCTTGGCGCTGAAGGTCGAGGCGAGGGCGTCGAAGGCGTGCTCGGTGTGGGCGAAGAGCCCGGCGAAGGCGAAGAGCTTGCGGATGGATTTGCCCGAATCGCTCAGGAGGAACTGCTCGGCGGGGTTGTTGAAAACCGCAGCGGCATCGACCTGGGCGGGGATGGACTCGAAGAGGGCGAAGGGGGTCTGAGGCGATGGTGCTGGAGTTGGATTCGCGAGAAGCGGAGACACAAGGAAGAAGGGCATCGCGGCGAGGAGCAGGCGAAGGCGTGCACGAAGGCGGGATTGGGGGGGCGTGTTCACGGCAAGGCTGCGATGTCGAGCTCGGTTGAATCGGGTTCGATGGCCGATGGAGTCGATGATGGAGTCGATGGTGTGTGGAAGCGTCGGGTTGATGAATGTGGCGAGGAGGCCCATGTGTTCATTTCGCCCGAGCCAAAGAGGCAGAGGGGGCTTCGGGTTGAGGCGTAGTTGTGTTGGTCGTTTGATTGGCTATAGACCGCGGAGACGGTTCTGGTGAATCCGACAAGGCGCATCCCTGAGGCGAGGGTGATTGACGGATTGGTTTGGGCAGTGGGTGTGGAGATTTCGAAGCGGTGGTCGGATTGTCCTGGGGCGGTGAGGAAGCCGATGATCGGGGTGGCGACGGAGGCTCGGACTCTTTGGGCTTCTTTGGTGATGTTGGTTGCGAGTTGCTGGGTGTCGCGCTCCATCGCGATTTCGATATCGAGCACTGGGGTTGGGTGCGAGGCAAGGGTGGTCAGGCGTGGGTAGAGGCGTTGGAGCCCGGCGACGGTCATCAGGGTCAAGAGCAGGGCGGCAGCGACGCCGAGTCGCCCGGTGCGGACATGCTTGCGCCAGGTGGCGGGGATGAATCGGCGGTGGCGATCGGCGCGGGTGAGGATGGCATCGGAAAAATCGGGGGTGGCGATGGGCATCTGGAGGGCGTTGAGCGCATCGACGGTGTCGATGAGTTCTTGCTTGCGTTCGGTGTCGTAGTTGAGGGCGTGTGCGATTTCGCGTTGGATATCTTCGTTGAGCTCGCCGTCGATTGCGGCGTTGATGAGGGATTCGGGGATGCGCCCGGGTGCATTGGTGCGGATGTCGGGATGTTCGCTGTCGTTGGATTGCTTATTGGGTTGCTTGTTCATCGCGCCACCCCCGCGAGTTGGTCGGCGAGGCGGGATTTGTCCTTGAACATGACCCGCAGGCGTTTGCGCCCGCGATGAAGATGGCTCTTGATGGTGCCTTCTGGCATCTCAAGATGCGAGGCGATCAGGGAGATGGACCAGTCGAGTTGGTGGAAGAGGATGATGATCTCGCGCTGTTCGTTGGTCAATGCGAGGAGGGCCTGTTGGAGTGCGTCGTGCTGGACGCTCTGGCGTTCGTCAGCGAAGACGGTTGATTCGGAGTCGTGGTTGGATCGCCCTTGCGAGCCGCCCATTGAGCCGACGAAGTCGGTGTCGTAGACGGGTTTGTTCTTGGCCATCGCGTTCATGTAGAGCCTGCGGGCGATGGTGAAGAGCCAGGTGGAGAACCGGAACCGGAAATCGAAGCGATGGAGATTGCCCAGCACACGGACGAAGGCTTCTTGGACGATGTCCTCAGCGACTTCGGGGCGACCCGACATGCGGAGGATGTAGCCATAGACTGAGCGTTGGTGCGCGCGGATCAACTCGCCGGCGGCTTTTCGCTCGCCTGCGATGGCGCGTTCGATCAGGTCTCGTTCTTGTGCACGATCCATCGGGGCTCCTGAGACTTCCCCGCTGCCCGCACAGAATGCGAACGGGCGAGTGGGGTGTCCAACTACTATACCACAGCGAGGGCGGATGGTTGCGAAGGAAATGGGCGAGATGGGGAGAGAAAGGGGGAATTGTGGGGTTTGGGTGCAAAAAAAGACCACCCCGATGCACAGATGTGCACCGGGGTGACGGCAGAAGAGCAAGAGATGATGATTTGCTCTATGGGTGTCGTGTTGTGCGCCATGCCGAGGGTTAGGCGGCTTTGGCTGCGGGCTTGCGGGTCCGCCCGACGGTGCGCTGGTCTTCGGTGGCGCGGACGGTGGCTTCGTCGATCATGCGATCGACGAGTTCGAGGGGGTGCGAGGCCCAGAGGTCTGCGCCGATTTCCTCAGCGAGTCCTTCGGCCCGGTTGAAGACGCCGCCGCCGACGATGATCTGGGTGTTTGGACAGGCGCCGATCTCGTGGAGGGTGTCGATGAGGACACGGATGTCGGGGAGGTCGGATGGTTCCGAGCAGAAGAGGAGGAGCGCGTCGGGCTTTGATTGCTGGACGGTCTCTTGGATTTCGTCGATGGGGACTGACCCGCCGGCGAATCGGACATCGAACCCGGCGGCTTCGAGGAGATCGACGGCCATTTGCCCACCGAGTTCTGATCCTTCGGATGGGCCGCAACATGCGAAGACGGTGCGGTTGACTGTTTCGGCATCGGAGGTCGCGAGGAGTTCACGCGAGCATTGATCGACGAGCACGCGGAGGAGTCTTGTCGAGAGGTTGTGTGCGAGTGTGGAGATTGAATCCTCGCGGTGGAGTTTTTCGATCATTTCGTATGCTGGCCAGAAGAGGTCGGTGAGCATGATCTCTTGTGAGACGCCTGCGACGATCTGTTCTTCGACAATCGAACGGGCATCGTTTCGATTGCCTGAGATGAGTGCTTCGAACAGGCGTTCTGTGAGGATTTCTGTGGACATGATTTCAACTCCGATTTGTACCCCGCACGAGGAGCGGGTCGAGCGATTTTGTTGCACACACGACGCGTGCCCGAGTAAGGAGTATCGAATAGTTGACAATCAGGACAAAAGGGCATGTTCGTGTGGAGCGCACGAGTTGCAGGCGGGCCCGTTTTGAGGCTATGAGAGCGGTTCTTCTCGGACGCGGGGGTGATTTCGTATGGAGAAGGTCCGAGAAGTCCGAAGGATCGAGGCAGAAGTTGGGCGGTTGTTTGTGGGGGAAATTCCACTGTCTCGGGGTGTTATATATAACGGATGGGGGTGGGATGGCAAGAGGATCAGCAGCACTCAGCGGCGGATTCTTTCTTACGCGTTCCAATCCCAGCAGTCTGCGAAGCGTTGATTGGCTTTGGAGAACTGGCAGATGTGGTGGACTTTGTTGATTTGGTCCGGGGAGAGGGCGGTTTTCCAGGAGTTCATGGCTTTGAGGGGGTTGCGGTAGACGGAGAAGTATGGATTGACGCCTCGCTCGTGGTGGGTTTCTTGGGTGGCAGCTTGGATGAAGGCTTGGGTTTGAGGATCGAAACTCAGCCCGAGGTGGTCGAAGACTTTGATGACTTCTTCGCGGGTGGAGCGGCAGAGGTTTTCGTAGACGACGAAGTGGACCGAGTCTGCTTGTTCACAGGCTTCGAGGGCCCAGTCTGTATCGGCGCACCAGACGAGGGCGAGGCGTTCTTCGAGGGTGAGGTCGTCTTTGCGGTCGGCGAAGCGTTCGTAGAGTGATGGGGAGCGATCGCGGGCGAGTTCGAGGGCGGCTTTGGCTCGGCCATCGGGCATGGTGCCTGTGCTGATGCCTTTGAGCATGGATGCGACGCAGGCTGCGGGATGGCGGATGATGTAGATGATTGGCACGGCCCCACTACTTGCGAGGTTGCGCAGTTCGGCTTCCATGCTGACTTCTTTGAAGACGAGGCGGGCGGCTTTGGGGGAGCGGTAGAGTGTGTTGTAGAGGGGTTTGAGGGGTGGAATCTTGTTGCTGATTCTGTTGAGTGAAACTTTTCCTTTCAGGATTCCGGCTCGCTTGGGGAAAAAGGGTGGTCGTTCGAGGTGTGGGTTGGGTTTGCGGAGAACTTGGGCGATGGTGTGGAGATCTTGGTTGTTGGCGGTGCCTGCTTTGACCCTTGCCCAGTGTTGTTGAAGTTGTTGGTTGGATTTGGCGCGGTGGAATGGTTCGAAGCGGTAGAGGACATCTTGGTGGCTGTCGACGATGGCGCCGAGCCATGTTGTGCCGGAGCGTCCGGTGCCGAAGATTGCGCCGAAGGGAGGTTGGTCTGGGGAGTTGGTCATGTGCATCTCTGGGGTCGCTGGCGAGGAAGAAACGGCAATGAAGAAACAAAGATAGTTTCGGCATGAATGATGTCTGGGCTGCACAGTATGGTCGAATGAGCGAGGAGAAGACCCCCTCCGTCTCGCTGCGCTCGACACCTCCACCGGAAGCCCGGGGGAGGAGAAAGACGGATTAACCAATCTTGCGGGTGGCTTTGTAGAGGTTGCAGATGCCCATAGTCATGGGGGTGGAGGCGACATCGGTGAAGCCGGCGCGGATCATCATGGTTTGCATTTCTGCCTGGGTCTTGAAGGTGGCGACTGAACGGGGGAGGTATTTGTAGGCTCCGGAGGTGTCTCTTGCGATCCAGGTGGCGGTGTGGGGCATGATGTGGCCGCAGTAGAAGGTGTTGAACCAGCGCATGGGGGGGAAGGATGGTTGCCCGAACTCGAGGATGATGAGCCGCCCGTTTGGTTTGAGGACGCGGTGGAACTCGGCGATGGCTTTTTCGGGGGTTTGGACATTGCGGATGCCGAAGGCGATGGAAACGACATCGAAGGATTGGTCGTCAAATGGAAGTTGCTGGGCGTCGGCTTGCTGGTAGGTGATTCGGTCGGCGAGGGTGGTGTGGAGCTTGGATTGTTTGTGCTTGGCGATGTCGAGCATGCCTGAGGTGAAGTCTGAGCCGACGATTTGGGAGGCTTGGGAATGTTTGGCGAAGGCCTGTGTGAGATCGCCGGTGCCGCAGGCGACATCGAGGATGCGCTCGCCGGGTTGGACATCGGCCGCGATGACGGCTCGTTTTCGCCAGGCTTCGTCGCGCCAGAGGGAGTGGATGCGGTTGTTGAGATCGTACGAGCGGGCGATGGCGTTGAACATCGCCTGGACTTTGTCGTGTTTGTCGGCGTTGGTATGGAGGGAATCGAGTTCGGATTCGTTCCAGGCGGGGGAACCAGTTGATTCGGGGGTCGATTCGGGTTGTTGTTTGGTCTCGGGCATGGAACAATGATGGTAGACTTACGCTCATCGAAAGGGATACAAATGCGATCACACTCACTGCTCAAAGTTGCTCTTCTGGCCATGCTCGGGCTCATGATGCTCGCGCCGATTGGGTGCACGACCAATCCGGCGACGGGGAAGAAGTCGTTTACGCTGTATTCTTGGGAGCAGGAGAAAAAGATGGGGGCTCAGGCGGCAGCCGGGCTCGCTGAGCAGTTCGGCGGCGAGGTCGATGAGGTGATCCCATCACAGTATGTGCGGGAGGTGGGGATGAAACTCGTCGCGGGGGTCGAGGACGCGGTGCCTGATCTGGATTGGGAGTTCACGCTGCTCAATACGGAGGTGATTAATGCGTTTGCGCTCCCGGGGGGCAAGGTGTTCTTTACGCGCGGATTGGCGGAGAAACTCGATTCGGAAGCGGAGATGGCGGGCGTGCTTGGGCATGAGATCGGGCATGTGACCGCTCGGCACGGCAACCAGCGGATCAGCAAGCAGATCGGATTCACCGCGGTGATGAGCGGCGTGGCCGTGGTTGTTGGCGCGTCGGATTCGGACTCCAAGACGCGTAAGTATGGGCAGGTGGCGGTGCCTGCGATGGCGATCGGGGGGAATGTGGTCTTGCTCAAGTATGGACGGAGCGATGAGTCGGAATCGGACATGCTCGGGATGCGGTATATGGTGCGGGCGGGGTATGACCCGATCGGGCAGCTGCATGTGATGGAGGTGCTCGAAGCGGAGTCGAAGGGGGGACGCAAGCCTGAATGGCTCTCGACGCATCCGTATCCTGAGTCTCGGATCAAGGCGATCAAGGGGTATCTTGCGGGGAAGTATGCCGACACGCAGGGGAATCCTGCGTTTGTGACCAACAAGGCAGCGTATGAGCAGCGGATGTTGTTGCCATTGCGGAATCTGGCGAGGCCTGTGAAGGATGGGGAGCCGGTTTCGTTTTTGGATGTGCCTGCGTTGTGGTGTGGGGAGTGTGCTCTTGGTGCCCTCCTTCATCCCGAAGGGTGAAGGAGGTTCTTGAAGGGGATGAAGAGAAAACCCCCTCCGTCCGCGGGGACGCGGACACCTCCCCCGCAGGCGCGGGGGAGGAGAAAGAGTTGGAGACTTAGGAACCTGACCAGAATCGGTTCCAGTTGGCGTGGGCGAAGCCTGCGATTTCGGGATCGGACCAGCCTTGCTCGGCGAGGGCATCGGTGAGGATGGTGAGGTCGGCGGGGGTATTGATTCCTTCGGGGAGCCCGTCGGCGCCGAAGCCGCCGTCCATGTCGGAGCCCAGGGCGATGTGGTTGCGGGAGTTGGTGAGTTCGCAGACATGTTCGATGTGGCGGATGCAGTCTTCGATGGAGGCGCGTTCGCCTTTTTTCTTCCCCTTGTTCATGCCTGGGGTGATGAAGTCGCCGAGGAGGTTGAGCCCGATGACTCCGCCTCGGCGTGCGATCTCGATGATGGTTTCGTCGGCGAGGTGGCGTTGGTTGGATTGTGAATCTTGATCGCCCATCAGGGCTCGGCTATTTGAGTGCGAGGCGATGACGGGCTTGTCGGTGAGTGCGAGGAGTTCGTCGGTGGCTCGTTGGGAGAGGTGGGAGAGGTCGTGGACGATGTTGAGTTGGTCCATGCGTTTGGCGAGTTCTATGCCCAGGCCTGTCAGGCCATTCCCTAGCTTGGAGTGGTCTGTACCGTTGCCTCCGGCGTAGCGTGATTGGTGCCACCAGGCCATGCCGATGGCGATGACGCCGAGGCCTGCCCATTGTTCGAGCTCGTCGGGGGAGGTGATGGGGTCGGCGCATTCGATGAGGACGCCGAGTTGTAAGGGGGCATCGGATTGAGTCGCGGGCTCGCCCCGCTTGGGCATGCGGGCGATCAAGCCGGCGTCGAACCAGGTGCGGTAGAGGAGGAGTTGGCGCATGCCGGCGCGATAGGCAGCGTCGGCGTCGCCGAAGGGGTAGGTGAAGGCGCCGGTTTCGGAATCGGTGCTTGAGGGGTCGATGGCTTCGGTGAAGATGGTGGCGAGGCATTGGGTGACTTGGCCTGCGATCAGCGAGGGGAGGGTGACGGCGGCGGGCTGGTAGCGCCCTCGGCAATCGGCGAGCGAGGCGTGCATGTCTCTGCCGTTTTCGGCGAGGTAGGCAAGATCAAGATGGGCATCAAAGAAGTGCATGGGTGGGCTCTTTTCGTGAGTCTGGGAGGAAGATGAGATGCCGGATTGTATTCTTGAAGGCAGCGGATTGGGGGATGTCTACGATCTGGGGTGAAACTTGGCGGGGTGTTTGCCAAGAAGAGGGATAGCCGAGCAACTTAAAAACCAACCCAAAGGGGATAGACGATGAAAACGATGAACAGACGAAACACACTGCGGCCCAGATCGAGCCGAGATGGCAATATTCTCGTGGGGTGCCTTGTCGCGCTCGGGATCGCGATCATTCTGGTGATTATTGCGACTATCTTTGTCATGAACTCGTGGCGTGGATGGGTTTCGGGCGGGATCAAGCAGGGGTTGACGGCGGTGCTCAACGAGACGCAGATCGAACAGATCGAGAAGGATGAGATCAATGCCCATATCGAGACGCTGATGACGCGGTTTGTGGATAAGAATATTTCGACCGAGGATCTGTTCTTGATTACCGCGGAGATTTTCGAGGGGCCTTTGCTTCCGATGGGGATTGTGGAAGCTTCGTATGAAGGCTACTTTGCGAATTCGGAACTCGACGATGACGCCAAGGCGGATGCGAAGATTCAGCTTGGGCGATTGGCCTATGGGATCTATGCGGAGGATATCTCGATCGACGATCTCGAAACGATCCTCGCACCGATCGAGGCGCCTGCGGGCACAAACAACGGCGCTGTTCAAGTGGAGTTTAACAATCGCGAGTTCAACCTGAAAAACCCTGATGAGACGAGCGTCGAGGAACTGCTCGAGGTCATCGCCAACGCCAAGGCGGCTGCCGACGAGGCGGAGGTGGACGAGACGCCAGCGACGATTGATTTGTCTGACGAGGTGGGCAAGGCGATCGCGGAAGCGCTCGGGGAAGACTTGGAGTTATGGGTTCCCGGTGCAGATAATGACGCAGCCGATGGAGAGGATGAGCCTGATGACGGTTCGGACGATGGGCCTTGAGTGCTCAGAGCATCGCGATGAGGAAGTCGGCGGCCCGCGCGAGCATCAGGGCGGCGAAGACCGAAGAGGTGATTGTCAGAAAGGGATGGTCGAAGAGGACCGAGCGGGGGTACTGGCGTTCGATGCGTTGGGCTTTGGCTTTGGTCGGGGCCAATGGGTCGGCGTAGAGGAAGCACTTCATGTCCATCATGAGCATTTCACGCTCAGAAAACGAACGCAGTTTCACCTCAGTGATGCCTTGCTCGGCTGCGGTGTATTTCGCGTCGTGATCGTTGCGTGCACTGATACGGAGTGTGCGTGGCTTGTGGGTTCGGGTGTCGTGTCCGTCGACTTCGTAGAATGGCATGCGTGACCTCCGTGTCGGTGTAGAGATCGTACCAGATTTTTGTAAGGCGTGCAGGGATAAGGGTTTTACCCCTGCTTTCGGGGGCACACAACACTGAGTTCATGCTGAGAGTTTATGTCACGACGGGCAACACCATGTGCCTGCGATCGCGAGAACGAGGGCCAGAGTTGCGAGTGTGAAAGCGGATATTTTGTCGGTTCGAGCGGGCGAACGGGGTAAAGAACCGACCGGGTTGAGGCCATCCCAGAGCACCAAGCCCAAAGCGGTCGCGGGCACGCCGTATAGACCAAGAGTCCATCTCGGAGCACCCAAGCGAATCATGTCGGCTGCGTCGGCGACGGGTTGGATGATTCCGAGCCCGATGTAGACGCCGTTGGCGATGAGAACGAAGCCGAGGAGTGTTCGGTAGAGCGCACGGCCTTGGGTTGGTATGCATCTCATCGGAAGCAGCACAATTGCAGCGATCAGCGGGCCGAGCAGTGCGCCGGCCCATGCGACAAACATCGGCGCTGGGTTCGGCGAGACATCGGTGCGTGAAAATGTCAATGGGTGGAGCACGACTTGTTCTATCTGCCCGGCGGTGAAGAGTGCGGCGAGGATGTGCCCTGTTTCGTGCGTCCAGAGGAAGAGGAGCCAAGCCGCTGCGATCCATGACGCGGCGAGCACCAAACGGGCGAATCTCACCGAATCAGAATTTTCGACTCGTGAGCTATTCACAGAAGATTACTCCGATTCAATTGACCTAAATCCGAGTTCGATGTAGCAGCCGATAAGCGGATCGTTCTCACACGCGATGAGGGCGGGGTTAGAAGTTCATGTTGAAGTTTGCGTTCCCGAAGAGGAATGAGAGCATCATCAAAAAGCTGAAAAAGATGAACAGCCCTGCAAAGACTCCAGTAGCAATCGTGATGACTGGGGCTCGTAGAAGTTTGGAGTTCATCGGATAGTTTTTGGCATCGGGTGGGACACCATCGGACAGATCGGCTGAGACTTCTTCGACGCTGATCTCGTTGCCATCGGTATCGATCTCCGCGATGCGCACGGTATGACGAGCAGATATACCTCTCGCGTAAGCGGTACTGAGCGCGGACTTCGCAGATAGAGCGTCTACCACCTCTTTGTGCGGCTTGTTATGTAGGTTGGTACCGATGATTCTATATTTGGGCATGTCCTAAACTCTCACGGCTGCCGGCTCGTCGGTGGTAATAAGTTGAGCATCGGTCTTTTCAATCACCTCTTCGACACTCACACCCGGGGCGAGTTCGGTGAGTTTGTATCGCTTGGCGGCGTGGTCCATTTCAAGAACACACAGATCAGTAATAATCATGTCGATGCACTGCTTGCCCGTCAGAGGTAGGGTGCATTCTTTGAGGATTTTGGGTTCGCCTTTGCGGTTGCAGTGTTCCATCGTGACGACGACTTTTTTGACGCCGGCGACGAGGTCCATTGCGCCGCCCATGCCTTTGATCATCTTGCCGGGGATCATCCAGTTGGCGATGTCGCCCTCTTGGGAGATTTGCATGGCTCCGAGGATGCACATGTCGATGTGCCCGCCTCGGATCATGGCGAATGATTGGGAGGATGCGAAGGAGGCTGCGCCGGTGCGGGCGGTGATGGTTTGCTTGCCGGCGTTGATGAGGTCTGGGTCGATCGTGTCCTCGGTGGGGAATGGGCCGATGCCCAGGAGCCCGTTTTCGGATTGAAGCCAGACATCCATCCCGTCGGGGATGTGGTTGGCGACGAGTGTCGGCATACCGATCCCGAGGTTGACGATGTAGCCGTCCTGCAGCTCTTGGGCTGCCCGTTTGGTGATTTCTTCGCGGGTGAGTGGCATGGGGGAGTGTAGGGGAGAAGAAGGCAATAGGGAATAGGGAGTGGGCAATGGGGAAGAGAGAAGAAGGGAAGAGGTGGGAAGAGGGGGGGGAAGAGGGGAGATCAACGCAGAGGACGCAAAGATCACGCAGAGGTGCAGAGAAGAGGGGAAATGTGGAAGAATGGGAGAGGGAGATGAATGGGTGCCACGCCTTGCCGGGGACGGTCAAGGCATGGCACCCGGCTAGGATTGTTGGCGCGGAGGCTCTATGGCAATATGGAAACTCATCTCGGTCATGGTCGCCCTCTCGCTCGTTGCACTCGGCGTGCTCATGCCAAGCTGGAACTTCGCAAGTGCTGGCCTCTACATGGGGCTTTGGATTGTCTTTGGCGGAGCGTTCGTGTATTTGTTCTCCCCAAAGCACGGAAGGCCTGCCCTGCGTATTGCTGCGGGCGTCCTCGGGATAGGTATGACATGGGCTGCGATTGATTTTGTGATCCAACAACACCAAGCCAGCGGGTCATTTTTTCAACTCCGTTCGCCGATTGTGGGCTTTCTTGTCATTGGCGTTCCTGCTTTATACTTTGCAGCTTGCGGGCGATCGAAGCATGTTGATGCGCATGAGCAAAAGAAAAACGATTCTGACTGATTTTGGAACACTACTGCGCCGGGGACGACGAGTCGTGGCACCCGGAGTTCAACCGCAGCCGCAGTCTTTGGATTTGGGTTTGCTCTTCTTGGCGACGGGTTTGCCCCCCACTGTCAGGGTTGCTTTGGTGCCTTTTTTCTTGGGGGCGAGGACGCGTTTGACGAGCACGAGAGAAACGAGGGTGATGAGGGTGACAACCCAGAACTGCCAGTCGTTGATGGGCATCGTTAGGCTCCAATGGCTGAGAGGGTTTGGTAGACGATCAATGCGCTGGTGTAGGCGACGAAGGTCATCCATCCGAACTGGAGCAGAGACCACTTCCAGCTTCGGGTTTCTTTGGCGGTGATGACCGAGGTTGCTAGGCACAGCGAGGCGAGGACATAGAAAGTCAGAAGCGACCAGCTTGTTGCAGCGGTGAAGACGAGTGAGCCGTCGTCTCGTTTGGCGTTGGCGATAGAATCGAGGACGGTGTCATCCTCGACATTATCCGACCCGGCGACCTGCACCGCCATCGTGGAGACAAAGACTTCACGCGCCGCAAATGACGCAAGGACGCCGACGGTGAGTTGGCGGTCGTAGCCGAGGGGTACAAAGATCGGCTGGATGGTCGAGCCGATGCGGCTGAGGAAGGAGTGCTCGGCGTCTGCCCGGGCCTGGATCGTCTGGGCTTGATCGATCAGGCGTTGAGCTTGGGCGGGGTCTGCAATGGATTCGCTCTGGGCTTGGAGAGCGACGGCTTCATCGACGGGCTTGGCATGGGGATAGGACCCGAGCCACCAGAGAATGATCGAGATGGCGAGGATGAGCGTGCCGGCCTTCTTGAGGAAGACCATCCCGCGATCGAAGGTGAGCAGGAGTGCTGATTTGAGATCGGGGATGCGATAGCTTGGCAGTTCGAGTGCCATCGGGCGGGACTTGCCTCTGAGTATTGTTCGGCGATACAAAAGCGATGTGAGCAAACCCGCTGTGGCCCCGACGATATAGCAGGCGGTAAACGCGAGTGCCTGCATTGATGGACGATTCGGGAACAGGATCGTGGTGAGCAGAACATAGACGGGGATGCGGGCGGTGCAACTCATGAACGGGGCAACGAGGATTGTTGCCAAGCGATCGCGTCGGTCTGGGATGGCACGGGTGGACATGATGCCGGGGATGGCGCAGGCGTGGCTCGAAAGCAACGGCACAAAGGCGTGCCCGGATAAGCCGAAGGGTCGCATGGCGCGGTCGATGACAAAGGCGGCACGGGCGAGGTATCCGGTGCCTTCGAGCAGCGCGAGGAGGAAGAAGAGCAGGCAGATCTGAGGCACAAAGACAACGGTCGCGCCGACGCCGGCGAAGACGCCGTTGACCATCAGATCATGCACCGGTCCGGGGGGGATGATCGAGCCGACCCAGCCGCCGACGGCTGATATCCAAAGATCGATCCAGCCCATTGGATAGGCAGCGAGTTTGAAGATGACCCAGAAGAACCCGGTCATGACTGCTGCGAATGAGATCAGGCCGAGGACTGGATGGGTGAAGGCGCGGTCGAGTCGATCGGTGAACTGATCGTCGCCAGTGTGCTCGTTGGGCATCGAGACGGCGCTGTAGATATCCTGCGCCCATCGCTCGATGGCGAGTTGGTCGGTGGGTGCGGAGCGATCGGGGACTCTGGCTTTGGAGAGGGTTGTGGTGAGTTCTTCGATGCCCTCGCCGGTGCGTGCGCTGCAGAGGACAACCGGGCAGCCCAAACACTCGCTGAGTTTGTCGGGGTCAATGTGGATGCTTCGGCGCCTTGCCGCGTCGATCAGGTTGACGGCGACGACGGTGGGCAGGCGTTTGGCGAGGGACTCGCCGACGATCGAGAGGTTGCGCATGAGATTGGTCGCGTCGATAACGACCAGCAATGCGTCGGGGATATGGGATTCTTCGCCTGCGGGCGCAGCCTTGCCCGCGAGGACATCGGCGCAGACTTTGGATTCGGAGAGATCGAGGTGGAGCGAATAGATGCCGGGGAGATCAATGAGGACGGATTCGATGTCGGCGTGCTCTTGGTTGAGTCGCACATGGGCAACGCGGGCGTCTTGGGTGGTGCCCGGGAAGTTGGCGGTTTTGGCGCGGATGCCTGCGATGCGATTGAAAAGGGTTGTTTTGCCGACATTGGGATTGCCGAGGACCGCGATGGTTCGCTTGGTGGGAACGATTTGGAGAGCGGTTGGAGTAGACATCGCGGTGGTCTATTGGTGAACTTATTCGTCGATGTGGACCATGACGCGTGAAGCGATACCTTTGGCGAGCCCGATTCGGCATCCGCCGCCGCAGGCTCCGGTGAGGGAGACGATGCAGGGTTCTCCGAGCCGACACATCTGGATCGATGCGTCCGGCCGGAGCCCCATCGCGCGGAGCACGGAGCAATCATCGGACTCGGCATCGGTGCAGTCAATCCGTCCACGCTGGCCTCGGACCAGCTGCGTCAAAGGGATCGCCTTGCGGGTGGCTTTGTGTGCTGATGGTGTGTTGGTCTGCATGGCGGTCACGGGGGGCTCCAATATCGGATATCAGGGTGTGTAGATGATACTGCTGTTGAGACCGATTCGCAACACCGCGGGTTGAGAAACTTGGATTTGGGTTATTTGGTGGTCTTCGCGTGTGTTTTCGGACGCTTGAGCAGCCAGCCGACGATGAATCCGATGAGAGAGAAGATCAGGAAGAGGGCTGCTGCAGGGAGCTCGGCTTTCCAGAAGAAGATGTCAATCGGCATCGAATCCCAGTTCTGGAAGATGAGGATGAGGAAGATGACGCTGGCGATCATCGAGGCGATGAACTTTGGGCGGGTGTAGAGTGGTTTTTTGGTTGGCTTTGGGGGATCGGGGAGGTCGGTCATGATTTGGCTCCGTCACGGATGGCGTCGGCTATAAGTCGCCCGACTGTCCACATGGGTAATAGGGCCGCGATAGTTCCAAAGCCGAACGCCCCGAGATTCAGAAGAACTGGAAGTGCTCGTCGAACAAAAGAAGCCCGATTCGGATCGGAAGAATAATCCATGATTCTGTATGAACTTGATTGCCATTGTTCGTATGACGCATTCAAGTTCCACCCCGAGATGACCTGAAGACTCGCGATGCCGCATAGGCCAGCCAGAACTACAAACACGGCACACCAAAGCAGGAGCTTTGCGGGTTCTGTTTCCTTGAGAAACCTGAGAACTAAGCTTTGAGTCTTGATCTTATCACTCATGATGCACTCACTGTCCGTTGTTCGATCCGCTTCTCGGATTTGGTCATCACCACGCGGTCGATGTAGTTGCCCGGCGTGTGGACATCATCCGGATCAATCGAACCCGCGGGCACGATCTCGTCGACCTCGGCGATGACGAACTTGGCCGCGGTGGCCATGTCGGGGTTGAAGTTGCGGGCGGTGCGGTGGTAGACGAGGTTGCCGAACTCGTCGGCTTTGGCAGCCTTGACCAAGGCGAGATCGCCGAAGAGCCCGGATTCCATGACGAACTCTTTTTCGTCGCCGCTGTTGGGGACGCTGAAGGTGCGGGTTTCTTTGCCCTCAGCGACGATGGTGCCCACGCCGGTGGCGGTGTAGAAGGCGGGGATCCCTGCGCCCCCGGCGCGGACGCGCTCGGCGAGGGTGCCCTGGGGATTGAACTCGACTTCGAGCTCGTTGTTGAGGTATTGGCGGGCGAACTCGTCGTTCTCGCCGACATAGGACGAGACCATCTTCTTGATCTGCTTGGTGGCGAGGAGCAGCCCGAGCCCCCAGTCATCGACGCCGGCGTTGTTCGAGACGCAGGTGAGCCCCTTGACGCCGGTATCGCGGAGCGCGATGATGAGGTGTTCGGGGATGCCGCAGAGCCCGAATCCGCCGACCATGCACATCATGTTGTCTTTGAGGATGCCCATCTCGGCGAGGTCTTTGAAGCAATCGGCGGGGGTTGAACAGACTTTGTTTGCCATGGGGGTGCCTTTCGGTGGGAGGTTTCGGTTTATTGTATGCAAAGAACCAGCACGCGTAGCACAGGCGTCCCGCCTGTGTCTTTGTGGACACGACCCTTTTGTGGGAATCTCTTGTGTAAAAAAGTCATCACAGGCGGGACGCCTGTGCTACGGCAACTGGTTATTTCCCTGCCGGCTTGGCGAAGAGACCTTGCTGGTCGGCGTTGGTGGTTGGGCGGGCCGAGAGGTCATCGAGTTCGCGTTGGATATCTTCGAGGGTCGAGAGCTGGAGGTGCTCGGTCGCGAAGCGGATGTAGGCGATTTTGTCCACATCGCGGAGCTTGGTCATGACGCGCTCGCCGACGAGTTGGGTGGGGACTTCTCGCTCGAACTCGGCGTGGAGTTCTTCTTCGACGAGTTCGGCGAGTTTGAGTTTGATATCTTCGGAGATGGGTCGCTTGCCGCAGGCGTTGGAGACGCCCTTCATGATGTTCTCAGGCGAGAAGGGCACCCGCGAGCCATCGCGTTTGACGACCATGAGGCGACCTGCGGGCTCGACGCGTTCGTAGGTTGTAAATCTGCGTTGGCACGAGAGGCAATGTCTGCGTCGGCGGATGACCCCCCCGCCTTCGGTCGAGCGGGAGTCGATGACCTTGTCTTGGTTGTGGCTGCAGAATGGGCAGATCATAAAAACGCCTCCGGTGCGTGAATTATACCGTGTATGGTATAGGTTTGCACAGGAGGCGTAGATTGGGCACGATATATGGGGATTTATTCGATACCCTCGAAAGGATTGGCGTTGGTACGCTCATGCAGAGACTTAGTGACTGCTGGAAATTCAAAGAGATCTTTGTATTCATTTTCAACAAGGAGTTCACGGATGCGGTCGAATCGGAGTTCAAGATCATCCACCTTCATATTCAGCCCGTACAAATGGATTTCTCTTTCCATGAGTTCCTGTCGCACCGATTCCATATCGGCCTGTTGTTCGTTTTGCCGAATGGAATCAACTTCGCTTTGTTCTTCCATAATCTGGCTATGAACTCCAACAAGTTCACTCTTCAATTGCTCATATTCGGCCCGGATACGCTCGATCGCGTGAAGCCGTTGTGCTTTCTCGCTATTCATTCTTGCTTCATAGCCTGCTTTGGCTTTGGCCAGTATTTCTTCTACCTGCTGATGGGCTTGCCCTCTTGCATCAATGACAAGTTGGTCACCAATAAAACTCGCGGTAAAGAACTGTGAATACTGACCGCTCCCAACAACTTCTTGGAGCGTGTGGAATACATTCTGGGCGGTTTCAAAGTTTGACCAGCCGATCGAATATGTTTTCACGCTTGTTTCTCGGCGGAAAACTTCGTCATGAGTGAGTAGTTCGATGACATCGCCTTGGATTTCCGTGGTCAGTTCGGCGGCATACTGAAGCGACTGCATCTTCAGTACTTCGATCGCACGATCGAGGGTGAAGTCCCCGACAACTGATACTTGCTGACGCTGAAGATTGCTCGCAATCATGTTATCGAGCGTATGAACATCGGCGGTGTATCCGAATGCGTTGGCGATCTGGTCAAAGGCCATCAAAAAGGACACATCCTTGACATAAAGATCTAACTCTGGTTCTTCCTGCTGCGACTCCGCCCGTGTTTCTTCGGGCACAACCACCGGCGCCGCCCCACCATTGCTCGGCGTCGCGCTCGGGGCGGCGGGGCTGTTGAAGAAGGTGAATCCACCAAATGACATGCCTCCGAGGGCGACGGCGATGAGTGCGGTGTTCATGAGTTTTCTCCTTGGATTGATTCGTGTGTGGGCGTGGGTAATCAGTTTGGCGAGTTCGGCCGTCTCGCCGAGTTCGGCGACGGCGATTTGGATGGCTTCGGGTTCGGGCTTGCCGACGATCAGAAGGTCATCGACGCGGGAGCGGAGGTGGTCTTCGAGTTCGTCGCGGACCTGGGCGCGTTGAGCATCGGGCACGGCGAGCATCGAGGTCAACACATCGAGCCACGATGAGATGGAGTCTCGGGATGAGGGCTCGATCTTGATCTTGTTTTTGTGCGTGAGTTTGGTCATCCGTTGGCCAGTTCTCGGGCAGTCGATTGCGCAACGAACCCGTCGAGGATGGATTGCGTCTGGCGGTGGAGTTCGATGCGTTTGGTGAGTTGTTTGTGCCCCTTTGGGCTCAGGGTGTACCACTTGCGTTTTCGGCCGGTGGAATCTGGATCAGCACCGACGGCTTTGACCTCTTCCCAGCCTGTGGTGACTAAGCCGTTCTTTTCGAGCTTGGTGAGCAGGGGGTACATGCCCGAGGGGGAGAGCTTGAAATGCCCATCCGAGCGGGCAGCGATGTCCTTGCTGATCGCGTAGCCATAGGACGGGGCGATGGCGAGCACGGAGAGGACGACGAGTTCGGAGTGGTCTTGTTTGAGTGTGAGCATGGTTGGTTCCTCGACAGATGATACGCCTGAGAATATATCGAGATTCGATATATCTGAATTATTGTCCACATTTTCCATTTTCACATTGACGAAAACGGAACTTCGCCGTATTCTTATTTTACGAAATGAGAAATCAATGAACCAACTTACCGACCTCGCCAACGCACTTTCTGATCCCAATCGTGTCCGATTGCTCGCTGCCTGCCTCGATGGCGAGCGGTGTGTGTGTCAGTTGGTGGAACTGATTGACCTCTCGAATGCCTCGATCTCGAAGCATCTGGCAGTGCTTCGGCGGGCAGGGTTGCTCGAATCTCGCAAGGAGGGGCGATGGGTGCATTATAAGGTGCCCGCGTCCCCCGATGAGATGGTGGGCGATGCGCTCGGGTTTGTTTGTCGCCATGCGCTCGATGACGAGGTGATCGTGGCGGACCGGATCAGGCTTAAGCAGATTGATGCGATTGACCCAATCGAACTCGCCAAAATGCAACGCACCGGGTGTTGTTTGCCCAAGTGCTGTCAACCTAAATCAACAGGAGAATCATCATGAAGACGAATGAAGAAATCCGTGAACAGATCCGTTCGGACTATGCGGGCATCGCAACAAACAGCAACTCGAGTTGCTGCGCCGGGGCGTGCGGGGTGACGGAATCGATTGATGCTGGTGAACTTGCCCAGCAGATTGGGTATACGAAAGAAGAACTCGAAGCGTTGCCCAGCGATGCGAATATGGGGCTCTCGTGTGGGAATCCAACGGTGATTGCAGCACTCAAAGCGGGTGAGGTGATTCTGGATTTAGGCTCTGGAGGCGGGTTTGATGTGTTTCTTGCGGGGCCTAAGGTTGGGGAAACCGGCAGGGCAATCGGCGTGGATATGACGCATGAGATGATTGCCAAGGCTCGCAAGAACATCCCCCACTACCAGCAAACCACCGGGCTCGACAATGTCGAGTTTCGGCTTGGGGAGATCGAGCACCTGCCCGTCGCCGACAGCTCGGTCGATGTGATTGTCTCGAACTGTGTGCTGAATCTGTCGATGGACAAGCAGCAGGTGTGGAACGAGATCGCCCGGGTGCTCAAGCCCGGTGGACGGGTGGCGGTGTCGGATATCGCGCTGCTCAAGGCGATGCCCGAAGCGGTCAAGGAGATCGTGGAATCGTGGGCGGGATGTGTCGCGGGGGCGGTTTTGATCGAAGAGATGCGCGAGCAGATGGGCAAGGCGGGGCTGGTGGATATCCAACTCACGCCCAAGGCGGATTATGTCCAGGCGTTGATGGGGGCGGATGATCCGCTCTATCAGAAGATCGAGAAGTTGTTCCCAGCGGGGGAATCGGTTGGGGATGTGGTGACGAGTGTGGATATTGTGGCCTGCAAGCCCGGCGGGTGTTGCGGGAGTGGATGCTGCGAATAACCCCGAACCCGTAGCACAGGCGTCCCGCCTGTGATGACTTTTTACGCCATAAACTTCAATCAAGTGCTCAAGATCGGAAGACACAGGCGGGACGCCTGTGCTACGGATGCTGGTTGTCTGCCCAAGAAATCGTTGGAAAAAATGACTTGCGCCCGGTCAACGCTGGGCGTTTTTCATAGGATAGGCGACCCATACACCACTGCCCGGGCAAAATGCCCGGCTTGAGATAGAGCGAGCAGAATATGCCTGAGATTACACTCCCAGATGGTACCATCAAATCCTTCGACAACCCGATCTCCGCGCATGACATTGCGATGTCGATCGGTGAGCGGCTTGCCAAGGCATGCGTCGGGTGCCTGATTGACGAGGAACTCTCCGATCTCAACACCATGATCGAAAAGAATTGCACACTCTCACTCGTCACCGAGAAGACCCGCGACAAGCAGGATGACCCTAACGCGTTGTTCCTGCTTCGTCACTCGACGGCTCATGTGATGGCCGAGGCGATTCAACGGCTGATCCCCGGCGCGATGCTGGTCTATGGGCCGCCTTTGGAGAATAGTTTTTACTACGACATCGCGTTCCCTGAGGATCGTCCGCTGCGTGACGGCGACTTTGAAGCCATCGAAAAAGAGATGGCGGCGATTGTCAAAGAGGATCGCCCGTTTACACGCTATGAACTCGAATACTCCGAGGGCATCAAGAAGGTCGAATCGGAAGGGTCGAAGTACAAGCTCGACAACGCCCATCGTGCGCACGAAGCGGGTTCTTTGTCGCTGACTTTTTATGCAACGGGCGAGCCTGGGAAGGACTGGGAGGATTTGTGTCGCGGCCCGCATGTGCCGAGCACCGGGCGGATCGGGGCGTTCAAGATTATGTCGCTCGCATCGAGCTACTGGCACGGCGACGAGAACTCGGATCGGTTGACCCGCGTCTATGGCACCGCGTTCTTCAACAAGAAGGACCTCAAGGCGCATCTCGAACGATTAGAAGAAGCCAAGAAGCGCGACCATCGGGTGCTGGGCAAGAAGCTGCAACTGTTCCATATCGACGAAACGGTCGGGCAGGGGTTGATCTTGTGGACGCCCAATGGGGCGGTGATCCGCAAGGAGCTGCAGGATTTCATCTCGGCGGAGCTGACCAAGCAGGGGTATCACGAGGTGTTCACGCCTCACATCGGGAAGCTGGATCTGTATCGCACTTCGGGGCATTTCCCGTATTATGCAGAGAGCCAGTTCACGCCTTTGATCGAGCGGGATTTTATGGTCAAGCTCTCAGATGAGGGGTGCAGCTGTTCGCACCTCTCGAACTTCATCAACAAGGGCGAGATCGACGGGTTCATGCTCAAGCCGATGAACTGCCCGCATCATATCAAGATCTACGACTCCCAGCCACGGTCCTACAAAGACCTGCCGGTGAGACTCGCCGAGTTTGGCACGGTGTATCGGTGGGAGCAATCCGGCGAACTCAACGGCATGACCCGCGTCCGCGGCTTCACCCAGGACGATGCGCACCTGTTCTGCACGCCCGATCAGATCGGGCAGGAGATGCAGGGGTGTTTGTCGTTGGTGAAGACGATTTTCAATATTCTGGGGATGAGTGATTATCGTGTACGGGTTGGATTACGCGACCCCGACAGCGGCAAGTACACCGGCGAGCCTGAGAACTGGGACAAGGCAGAGCAGGCGTGCCGGGAGGCGGCTCAAACGCTTGGCGTGCCGTTTACTGAGGAGCCCGGCGAGGCCGCGTTCTATGGGCCCAAGATCGACTTCATCGTCAAGGATGTCATCGGGCGCGAATGGCAGCTCGGCACCGTGCAGGTGGACTACAACCTGCCCGAACGGTTTGACCTTTCATACATCGGAGCCGACAACGAGAAGCACCGCCCGGTGATGATCCATCGCGCCCCGTTTGGTTCGATGGAACGATTCATCGGCGTATTGATCGAACACTTCGCCGGCGCATTCCCGGTCTGGCTCGCGCCCGAGCAGGTGCGGGTGCTGCCGATCTCGGAGAAGAGCAATGAGTATGCCCATGAGGTGATGAGTGCGCTCCACGCGGTGGGTATCCGTTCGACGATGGACAATCATGACCAGCGGGTGCAGGCGAAGATCAAGAATGGTTCGGAGATGAAGATTCCGTATCTGCTGATCGTCGGCCCACGCGATGCGGAAAGCCGGGCGGTTTCGGTGCGTGCGTTTGGGACGGAGAAGGACCTTGGGCAGATGCCTCTGGATGACTTTGTGTCGGCGATCAGCGAGGAATATCGCACGAAGGGGCGGAGTTGCGTGAAGGATCGGTTCACGACGGCGGCGGTGTAGGTTTCATTTGCTCGCAACCATTGAAATCCAGCGCTGTATACTCAGATTATGTATATATGGGTGCTTTCGCTGTGGTTCATCTCGTTGCTGATGGCGTGCTGGAGTTTTTCGCTTCTGGTGCGGTGGGTTTCTGATTGGAACGCCCGTCGGCATCGCCGACTCACGCCGATGTACTCGAAGAAAGCGTTCAGGCTCGCTCCTATGTTGATGGCGGTGTGCGCAGGGATTGCGATCGCTGCGGGGTATTGGGCGGAGCATCTCGCATCTATCTATCCCGATTCGCTCGGGTTCTTTCGGACATCATTGGGGATTGGATCGTTGACACTGATCGGCGGCGGGCTCATGTGGATTATTTTGAGCACGGTGGGTGATCGCGCACGCGGGCGGGTACGGTGCCCCAAGTGCTGGTATGACATGAGCGATGTGCCGGGGCTTTTGTGCCCTGAGTGCGGTCGTGAATCGAAGAGCCGATCGCAGCACACACGGACCCGGCGTCCGCGTTGGGCGTTTATGATCGCGGGGCTTTCGATCGGGCTCGGGGTGTATGGGGCTTCGGTGAACCAGCGGGTCAATCTCATTGGCCCGCTGGCGGCTGTGCCGACATGGGTATTGATGGCGGGATGGGAGTTCCTTCCCGAAGATTGGATTACGAAAGATTCATTGATTTCTGGTTCATCACTATTCGATCGACTCGGCAATGGCTCTGACCAAAATCCATGGATAGCCGACCGTCGTGTTCGAGCATTCGGTATCAAACTCAGCAATGGAATGCTCACAGATACTTCTAAACGATGGAACCCGCGTCGGTTGATTCTTATTGAACAAATGGACTATTTACTCACTCATCGGCGTGTCGATGGCGGAGAAAACCAATGGATTGGCCCGCCAATTGATGCAAACGAGTTGCTCAGGCTTTCCACTCAAGATGTCATCGCAGCCTATCAAGCAGAATACCCTTCTCAAGAGCAACTGCGAATCCGTTCAATTGAGATCAGTTCGGGACGGTTCAGGTTTGACTTTGACTCGCCATATGGAATCGCCAAAAATTGGATAATGGACAGTTTGGAAGATGCCACCCCATACGCGCCAGACGAAGCCTTTGCTGAGTCGGATTATTATCACCGATATGATGAATACTGGGGTATTATACTTGGCCAACTCAATGAGTCTACCGAGAATACTCTTACAGAATTTCGCAAGGAGTTGCTCTCCCCCGCGATTCAGAACTTGCTCAACGCTGGATCATCTACTGACTCAAAGAACGCAACATCTTTGATGGTAGATTCAGGATTGTCTGCAAGGCAATAGCGATTTATCAGCCATCTTTTAGCTTTGCCTGGGCCTTGGCGATGATCTCGATGACTTCTTCGGGGTCGTCGGTGAGGTGGAAGAGGTTCATGATTTCGGGGTTGACGGTTTGGTTGGCGATCAATGACTCTTCGATGAAGCGTTCCATCGGGTTCCAGAACTCGGTGCCCATGATGATGATGGGGAACTTTTCGATTTTGCCGGTTTGGATCAGCACTGCCGTCTCGAAGACTTCGTCGAGCGTCCCCAGCCCGCCGGGCATGACGACGAAGGCGTCGGAGTATTTGACAAGCATCACCTTGCGGACGAAGAAGTATTTGAAATCGACGAAGAGGTCTAAATATGGGTTGGGGTGTTGCTCGTGGGGGAGTTCGATGTTGCACCCGATGGATAAGCCTCCGCCTTCGCGTGCGCCGCGGTTGGCGGCTTCCATGATGCCCGGCCCGCCTCCGGTCATGGTGGCGTACCCGGCGTCGGCGAGGTTCTTGCCGAGGGCCTGGGCGAGTTTGTAGTATTCGTTGTCTTCTTCAAAGCGGGCCGAGCCGAAGACGGTGACGCATGGGCCGATGAAGTGGAGCTTGCGGAACCCGCGGATGAACTCAATGAAGATATTGATCGCGGTGAAGAGTTCTTGCCTGCGTAGGCGCGGGCCTTTGAGCAGATGATGCTCCGAGCCTTTGGGCGGGTGCTTGCCCCAGTCGCAGCACTGGTCTGAGTCAGAGCCGGGGAATGGTTGATCAGGTTTGGTTGGTTCGTTTGTAGACATTGACCGGTATTCTAGGCGTGAGATCGATCGGCTGCGGATCATTGGGGGTCTGGTATATACTTGTGAGGAAACGGGCATCGAGGAGTTGAAAATGAATGACTGGACCATCACCAATGGACGCGGGCTTGAACTCTTGGGCAATACGCACACGCCGAGCGGGGCACCCGCTGCGTGTGTGATTTTGATGCACGGGTTCAAGGGGTATAAGGACTATGGGTTCATCCCGATTCTTGCGCACGATCTGTGCGGTGCGGCGATGGTGGTGCATCGGTTCAATTTTTCGACTTCGGGGATGACCAATGATATTGACACCTTTGCGCGCCCGGATCTGTTCGCGCTCGATACTTGGACGCGCCAAGTCGAGGATGTGGTGCGGGTGGTCGAGGCGGTGCGCTCGGGGGAACTTGGGGGCGGGGGGCTACCGATCTATCTCGTTGGGCATTCGCGGGGCGGGGCGTCTGCGCTGCTCGCTGCGGGTCGGCATGGGGATGCGCTCAATCTCAACGGCGTGGTGACGATCAACGCGGTGGATGCGTGCAGCCGACTCTCGGACGAAGAACAACAAGCGATGCTTGATCGCGGGTACACGATTACACAAAGTGCGCGGACCAAGCAGGAGCTGCACATCGAAAGCAGTTGGTTGCGCGAGCAGTTGGATGATCCCGATGGGCATGATGTGCTCTTGCAAGCATTGAAGATTGCATGCCCGGCGTGTGTGATTCATGGCGATGCGGACCAAGCGGTGGACCCGAGCGCGGGCGTTGTGATCGCCAAAGCATGCAGCACAGAACGAGTTCTGATCGCAGGAGCGAACCATGTGTTGAATATGCCCAACCCAAGTTCGATTGATAGTGATCGCTCACATCAACTTGTGGAGGCTACAGAGGCTATTACCCGATTCATTTCCAAACACGAAGTGTGATGTCGAGTTGACATCTTCACTTGGTTGGGAGACAATTGCATCTATGGATCGCATCCACACTATTCTGTTCTGCTCGAGTGTTTCTGTCTTTGGTGCTGGCGCATCAGGACAAGAAGCGTTGAGCATCGACGATTCGTTTGTTGATGAATCGCCTTTGGTGGAAACGATTCTGGACGATTCAAGCACACCCGCCGAGCAAGAACACAACGCCAAGGATGATGGCGGATGGTTCGAGCCGATCTCGTATGAGCTGCTCTCTGCATTGCGGGCTGCCGAGATTGACCCTTCGTGGATTTCGAATCGCGATGAACTGCCAAGCTTTGATCCCAACTCGCTCCATCGCACAACCCAAAGCGACGACCCGCTGTTTGTTGAATCATGGGCAAGACGCTACGCGGGTGATCGAGGGGTTCGGCTCACGGACACGCTGAGTTTTTCGGTCGGGCGGACAACTTCGCTTCGGGATGGGAACATCTCGGGGAGTGCGGGCACGCTCAACGCGGACTCGACGAGTTCAACCGGAAGCAACGATCATGTGTCGAGCCTAACCCAAGCCGAAGGCGAGTACGATGTCTATGACCTCTCGCTCGAATGGGAAGCGGTGAATGCTGGGCCCGTAACAATCTCGGTGCTCTCTGGGCTCAAGGCGATCGAAGCAAACATCGGCAAGCTGGTGACAAACAACGGCGACACCACCATCGACCGCGTCAATCGGTTCGCAGCGATCCCGATGATCGGGTCAGGCGTCCGATGGGAGATCAACGACTCGCTCTCGTTCTCGGGCGCTGCCCTGACACAGTCGATTGCGACAGGCGATACGCTGATGGATTTCAATGCTTCGACGGACCTGCGGATCTCGCAGAATGTAGGACTCAGCGCCGGGTACCGGATAATCCGCTCGTCGTTCGAGGTTGGGTCGGTGAATACCGAACTGAACCAAGAAGGGCTCTTCGCCCGGCTACAGATTCAGTTCTAAGCGTATCTGAATCTCTGATTCTTCTCAACACAACTTATTTTGCCTGCATCAGGTCGGCGAGGATATCGAGCCCCTGGGTGAGCTTTGTGCGGTTGGTCGCGAAACTGATACGGAAGTGGGTATCGCGCGAAGAGAAGGCTGCGCCGGGGATCGTGAGCAGGTTGCGTTTGATCGCCAACTCGGCGAACTCTGTGCCAGTGATACCCAGATGTTCGGGGACTTTGATGAAGGCGTAGAACGCGCCGCCGGGGGTCGCGATCTCGGTGAGCGAGCCGAGTTTTTCAAGCACGAGATCTCGCCGGGATTGGTACTCTTCAACAAACGCGGACATGTCCGTCTCGAAGCATGCCTGGGCACCGGCTTGGAGCGGCGCGGGGGCGCAGACGAAGGTGTATTGCTGGAGTTTGGCCATCTGTTCAACGATGGCGCGTGGGCCGGCAGCGTATCCGAGTCGCCACCCGGTGCAGCCATAGGTTTTACCGAACCCGCGGATGAGCAGGACATCGTCGTGCGAGCCTTTGATGCGGGCGGGGCTTGGACAGCGGGGTTGGGTTGGATCCGCAGCACATGAATCAGTCGTGGCATCACTGAAGGCGAACTCGTCGTAGATTTCATCGGTGATCAACAGCACGCCTTTGGATCGGCACAGATCGCGGAGTTTGACGCACTCGTCCTTGCTCATCACCACGCCGGCGGGGTTCGAGGGGGTGTTGAGGAGGACGAACTTGGTTTTCTCGGAAATCAAAGGCTCGATCCGCTCAGCGGTGAGTTTAAAGTCCGGGTAGGTATCAACCGTGACGGCTTTGGCGCCGCACAAGGTTGCCCAGTGCGGGTAGGCGACGAAGTAGGGATCGGGGATGATGCACTCGTCGCCGGGGTTGAGCAAAGCCATGAACGCGAGGACGAGCCCGCCCGAGGTGCCCGAGGTGATGAGCGAGACCGGGCCGGTGTGCTCGGGGATGTTGACTGTTTTCGTGTCCCATCCCAGATCATGCTTGAGCCAGGCGTTAACTTTTTCGAGCAGGGATGGGAGCCCTTGGGTGAGGGTGTAGCCGCTGATGTTGTTGTCGATCGCGTCGATGGCGGCTTGGCGGATGGGCTCGGGGACAACAAAGTCCGGCTGACCGATCGAGAGGTTGATCGGGTCATCGAGCGTGGAGGCGAGTGCGAAGATTCTGCGGATCCCCGATGCGTCGATGGCGTTTGTGCGATCGGAGATGAGCGATTCGAGTTCGAACCCGTCGAGGTTGGTGGTTGCGTTCATGGCGTGGGCTTCCAATGAAATAACAGGTCTCGATGAATGACCGAAACCTGTCCGTGTGCTTGTGTATGCAGATCGTACCGTCTTGGTATAAACAGCCCGTGATGGGGTTGATTATTCTTTGACTTTGGTTTTGGGCAGGCCGTGGGCGGTGTTTTTGCCTTCGACGAACTTGCCTTCCTCTTTGAGTGCCGCGATGCGCTCGGTGCGTGTCATCACATTGCGGATGGTGGTGAGGTTGCCTTCGGTTTTGAGTGAGGAGTCGATGCTCATGGGGTGCTCCGGTTGGTCGGGTGTCTTGCTGATATCTGGTCGCTTGCTTGACCAGCATGGTTTATCTTACGGCTCGTATTTTTCCCAGTTGGTCTTGGAGAAATCTGAGCCCCCGCGTCGTTCGCGCTGCCAGCGGGCACCGAGTTGTTCGATGAGCCTTTGATGCTGGGCTCGTTCGACACTCATGGCGCTCCACTGATTGCCCGGGATCGCAACCCCAAGGGAATACAGCGTATAGCGGGAGGGATTGTTGGCGCTTGGGTTGCCAGAATCCAGCACGGGGACCCCGATGACGGGCACGGAGTTCAAATACATGAAGGAAATCGCGTCTGCTGCCTGTTCGGTATTGAGGGTGGCGAGCACTAAGTAGTTGAGCCCGGGCTCTCTTGGATCAGCCGCGATGAACCCTGAGGGGGTCAGAATACTGCGCCCGTCAGGATTGGTCGGGGCGGTGCTTGACTCAGGCTGAGCCTGAGGCTCTGGCTCGGTGACGATCGGTTTGGGCGTGATGATTGGGAGAGGGTCGGCTTTCGTCGTTTCCTGCGGGCGGACGACGGGTTGATCGCGGACATAGGGCTCGATGGCTTTTTTACCCGCCGCGTTGCCGCGTTGATACCCGATGGTCCAAGCGCCGATGATGAGCGCGAAGGCGACGACGATCATGGTGTAGAACATTGGGGAGGACAGGCGGATCCCCGAGTCAGTCGTTGTCGGCTCGTCGAGCATGGCGGCGGCGGATCGTTCGGCGCGAGAGACGCCGCCGGAGGTGTCCCAGGCGGTCTGCTTTGTGGATACTTCAGGCCCAGAATCCGATGCGCCCGGGGGAGGCGTCGCGGGCTTGGCTTGCGACGGGGAGGGCATGGGTTTGGGGGTGAGTTTGGGCGCGTCGGGATTCTCCCCACGCTCTCGCATGAGATCAAACAACGGCGGCCCTGAGCGACGATCGGTCATACCCTATAGTATGCACGAAAACCAATGCGAAGTGGGCCCGATCCACATACTTCATACCCATATTGACGCTATACTCGATTGATATGGCTATCAAAGACGCAGACATCATCACAATCACCCCCCCGCCGATGAGCTCTTCCGAAGCGATGTATATCCCAAGCATCGTCAAAGGGTTCGGCACCACGATGAGGCATTTCTTTACCTCATTCGGGCAGGGACGCACGAGCCGAACCCTCCAATATCCCGAACAACGCCGAGAGCACTACACGCCCGAGCAAGGCGGGATGGAGTTTTCAAACTTCCGAGGCGTGCATCGGCTCAACCGGGATTCCGCCGGGCGGGTGAAATGTGTCGCGTGCATGATGTGCCCGACGATCTGCCCTGCGAACTGCATTCATATCGAGGCGGCGGAGTCGCCTTGGGATGATCGGGAGAAGTACCCGGCGAAGTTCGAGATCGATGAACTCCGGTGTATCTTCTGTGGCATGTGCGAAGAGGCATGCCCGGTCGATGCGATCGAACTGACCCCGATGTACGACATTGTGGGCAAGTCCCGCCAGGAGATGGTGTTTGACAAGAACAAGCTGCTCCATGTGTATGACATGACGATCGATCAGAAGCCGATGTGATTTGATCTCGGTTTGTTGTTCTCGATCTGACGACACACGAACTCCCAAGCACGAACGGCTTGGGTTTTTTATGCACACTGCTCGATTTAAGTCATCACAAAAAACAAACCAAACCCATGAAGGGCTTGGTTTGATTGAAGTACATTTGATCGTTTGTTTAGCGCCGGCGACGGGTAGCAACGAGGCCGCCAAGCCCGAGGAGTGCCATTGCACTCGGAGCAGGGACAACCGTGAACCCCAAGTTGATCTTGTATGCGAAGGCTTGGTTGTGCCCAACGCCATCGAAGAGTTCGTCGGTATCAACTGAATCGGAGAAAGCATCACCAAACCCGGAGAATCCAAGATAGTAAGTGCCTGCGTCGAGGTTGGTCAGTTGGATCGAAGGCATGAGCCCGCCGTTGGCGTCGTCGTTGAATGCGAGGACATCGCCACCAGCATCAACGATTTGCATGATGCCGTCGCCGCCACCGACTCCGAATGCGGAGAAGAATGCCAATGCGGTGTTTTCGGTGAGCGTAAAGCTGTACCAGTCAACATCGTTTACATCCAAGACACCACTGATGGCCATTGTGCCACCGGGGAAGCCATAGGTTCCTGCGTCATTGGCGAATGCCAATGTGTTGTTTGGTTCGGATTCGCTCATAACGCCAGCGGATGCTGCACCAGTGAGTGCGGCGGCTGTGATAAGGAGTGCGTACTTCATTTCTACCTCTCTCAAAGTATTTTTTGCCGGACTCCGGGGTAATCATACCCAGAAGAACGGCTCTCTCTTCCACTACAATACTGAGTTTTGCCCGTCCGGTCTACGGAATAACCCGAAATTGTGAAAAAATCTTTCGATCCGAACATAGAAAAACCACCAGACTTCTCCGTTTTCACTCGGTTTGAGAGCCGAATGGGGTGAGAAGCAGGTGATTTGAGGTTGAAATCGCTGTTTTTGAGCGTTTAAGCCCGACGACGGCGGGTCATGACGATCCCACCCATACCGGCCAGAGCCAAGGCTCCGGGTGCGGGGATGATCGAGAAACCGACGGTGAGCTTGTATCCGAAGTTCTCCTGATGTCCCAATCCGTCGGCGAGCTCGTCGGAATCGACTGATCCCCCATCGACATCGCCGAAGCCTGAGAAACCGAGGAAGTAGGTGCCAGCGGTGAGATCCAAGACCTGAATGGCAGGCATGAGATTAATGCCTGAGTCATCGTCGAAAGCGATGACATCGCCTCCTGCTGCGACGAGTTGCATCACGCCGTCCCCACTGGCGCCAAAGGCACTAAACACGGAGAGTGAAGCATCATCGGTGATGGTGAACGAGAACCAGTCAACATCGTTGATGCCGAGCACACCATCGATCAGGATGGAGTCTCCTGGTGCGCCGTAGGTACCAATATCATTGGCCAGGGCGAGGGTGTTGTTGTTTTCGACCTCGCTGAAGATCGCCCCGTGGGCGGTCCCGGCGAGCGTCACAACAGCGGTGCAGAGTATTGCGTACTTCATATATTCTTCTCCTCAAGAAGATGGATTCATTTCTTCGAGCACTGAAAAACGGGGCTCTGCGTACAACATGCGCCGGATTCGCCCAATAACCACCCGTTTTCAAAAAACTTCATGATTCCCGCCCAAACCAATCAGTGGAAGGTTCATCGCGAGGAGAAAACCCTGCGATGTGGAGATATCGCCCGAATTTGCTACGAAATTCCATCTGAGCTGGCAACGGAGGAGAAGTTGGTGTATTCCTTGTATCGGACTCGGCATCGGCCGGGACGATGGTCGATCGGGCAGCGTCCGATAGGGAATTGGGGCGATTTGAACCGATTCTGACCTGTATTTGCTCGAAGGGGACCGTTCAGTCGTCCAATGCATCCACTGGACCTGTGTGACCCACAACTTGAAACGACACGCTTTTTGTGTGTGACGAATCAGAGAGAGGCCGCTCGGTGGGTGCAGAACCCGGCGGCCTCTTTCCTTTTTTGTAGAAGCGAAGAAGGAAAGACTGTTAAGAGGTGAGGGATTGGAGTTCGGTGGCGAACTCGGTCGCGGCAGCCTCGATCGCATCGCACCAGGATTGATCGCCGATCGGCTGGGCATAGATCACCGAGCGCGAAGCATTGACGATCACGCCGAGCTGGGCTGAGGTGGTTGCGCCGGGGCGGGTCATGGGTTTGACATCCCCGACGGTGCCGCCTTGGGCTCCTACGCCGGGGACGAGGAACATCTGATTCGGCATGAGTTCCCTGAGTGTGCGTACATCATCGGCGCTCTTGGTCGCCCCCACCACAGCTCCCAAATTGCTCATTCCTGAGTCGCCGAGTCGATCATTGCCCATTCTGGCGATCATTTTGCTGATGCTGTGGGTGACATGCGAGCCGTCGTTGAGTGCTTGGAGTTGGACTTCGTCCGAATCCGGATTACTCGTTCTGGCAAGCGCAAAGACCCCGAGCCCAGCATCGAGGAAGGGCTCGATCGACGATGGGCCCATATACGGCGAGACGGTGATGAAATGGGCCCCCATATTGGCAGCCCCGATCCCGTAGTGGGTCGCGGAGGAGCCGATATCTGCTCGTTTGGCATCGAGGATGACGACCAAACCGAGATCGCGGGCGTGGGCGATGGTTCTTTCGAGGATCGCGTAGCCCTTTGCACCATAGCGTTCAAAGCAAGCACTCTGAGGCTTGACCACCCCCACTGCCCCGGCTGACGCATCGAGGACACCGATCGAAAACCGCTCGATGGCTTCGAGTTCGGGCAGGTTTTTCAGTGCTGAGGGGAGTTTGTCGAAAACCGGATCGACCCCGATGCACGCGGGCGAGTTTGCTCGCTCGATGGCATGGGCAAGGATATCAATCGGCGCTTGAGTCTTGGGCATCGGCTCGGTCTCCGTCGTGGTTGGGCTCTACACTTTAGCAGCCATGAAGCAGACGCATACGCCGACCAATCTTGATCTCAAAAAAGACGAAGCCCTGACGATCATCTGGGACGATGGATTGACCTCCATCTACCCGATCGCCTATCTCCGCCGACTCTCGCCCAGCGCCGATATGCGCGAGCTCCGCAAATCCATGGCCAAGAACCCGCTGACGATCCTGCCCGATTCGATGGGATCGTCGGGAACGCTCGCCGCGACGGGGGCCGAGTTGGTGGGCAACTACGCGATCAAAATCAGCTTCTCGGATGGGCACGACACGGGGATGTATACCTGGGATTACCTGCGCCAGATCGACCCGGCGACGAATACCACCGGCCGAGCCCCGGGTGATGAGGCGTCGGCTCATGATGATCCACTTGGGTTGGGGTCCAAGCGGTGAATGTGTCGCTGACTACACCGATTTATGAGCTGCCCAATGTTGCTCGGGTGCATGTCGAGAAGCTTGAGATTTTGGGTGTGCACAATGTCGGGCAGTTATTGGTGCACCTGCCTCATCGCCACGAGTGGATCCGGGCGCAGTCGGGGCTTGGCGATCTGGAAGTCGGGGTGATTGGGTCGGCGGTCGGGGAGATCACCGCGACCAAGCTCTCGGGGTATGGGCGCAAGAAGCGGTTTCAGGCGGTGCTGATGGATGAGACGGGGCGATTGGAGCTCATCTTTTTCAATCAGGCGTATTTAGCGAAGAAGTTGCATGTGGGGATGCACCTGCGGGTGCAGGGCAAGCCGACTCGGCTTGGCCCCGGGCTGCAGATGAACTCGCCGAAGTATTCGATCGTGCCGATGGACGAACTTGAAACGATCAATCTGGACCAGGACGATGAATACCGCCCGGTGTACCCGGCCAGCGAGGGGATTACTTCTGAGCAGATCCGCACGATTGTGCGCACAGTCTTGGATCAAGCGTGCAGTTTGCTTGAAGATCATCTCAGCGATGAGTATCGCAGGGAACGAGAGCTGCCGACACTTGGGCAGGCGTATCGGATGATGCACGCGCCTGAATCGGAAGCCGATGTCGCTTCGGCCCGTCGGCGATTGGCCTATGACGAACTTTTGATGCTTCAGCTCGGGGTGCATATGAAACGGGCGCATCTGCGAAGAACGCTCAAAGCCCCCCCACTGGCAAGGACAGCCGAGATCAACGAGCGGATTCTGGCGCGGATGCCCTTTGCCTTGACGCCTGCCCAGCAGCGGGTGGTCGATGAAATCTCCCGCGATCTGGCACTCGAAACACCGACGAATCGGTTGGTCCAGGGCGATGTAGGCTCAGGCAAGACGGTCGTCGCGCTCGATGCGATGCTCTTGGCGATCGCCCACGGGCACCAGGGGGCGTTGATGGCCCCGACGGAACTGCTCGCGGAGCAGCACTATTTGTCGATCACCGAGATGCTCAAAGGATCGAGCGTGCGGGTGGAGCTGTTGACTGGATCGATGCCGACGGCTGATCGAGAACGGGTGGTCGAGTTGATCGGATCGGGCGCGTGCGATCTGGTGATCGGGACGCATGCGTTGGTGTCGGAATCTGTGGGCTTCCATTCGCTGGCGGTGGCGGTGATCGACGAGCAACATCGCTTCGGGGTCGAGCAGCGGGCAAAGCTTCGGGTCAAGGGTGGGCAATCGGTCAAGAGCGACCAGGCATCGGAGACGCCTCATGTGATTGTGATGACGGCGACGCCCATCCCGCGGACGATCGGATTGACGATCTTTGGCGATCTCGATATCTCGACGATTGACCAGCTCCCGCCCGGGCGAACGCCTGTCGTCACCAAGCATGTGACCCCGGAGAAGCGATCGACGGTGTACCACTGGGTCAACGAAAAGATTCAGGCGGGCGATCAGGTGTTTATCGTGGTGGCCGCGATCGAGCCGGGGGGCAAAGAGGGTTCGGTGCGGGATCTGCGGACGCTGATCAAAGAACTCGAAGGCGGGGAGTTGCATGATTGCCATACCGCAGCCTTGCATGGTCGGCTCAAACGCGACACCCGCGAGCACATCATGCACCGATTCCGTGCGGGCACGATTGATTGCCTGATCGCCACGACGGTGATCGAGGTCGGGGTCGATGTGCCCAACGCGACGGTGATGGTGATCGAGGATGCGGATCGGTTTGGATTGGCCCAGTTGCATCAGCTGCGTGGGCGTGTGGGGCGGGGCGAAAAGCCGGGCGTGTGCGTGTTGATCGGGAATCCCAAGACCGAAGATGGGATTGCTCGATTGAAGGCGATGGTCGAGACGAACTCAGGCTTTGTGCTCTCGGAGAAGGATTTGGAGATTCGAGGGGCGGGCGATGTGTTCGGGACCAGGCAGAGCGGAGCCCCGCCGTTCCGGGTGGCGGATCCGCTCAAGGAGTTCGAGCTTTTGCAGATGGCCAGGCGGGATGCGGGGCACTGGATCGGGGAATCGCCGACCCTCGATCGGACGGAGGATGCGCTGGCGAGAAGGCGATTGCTCAAGGCGCATGGGCAATGGCTCGGGCTTGGGGATGTGGGGTAGGGCGCGAAAGAGGAAGAGGAAGAGGAAGAGGAAGATTTTACCACAGAGCACACAGAGCACACAGAGAAGAAAGGCAGAGGAAGAAAAGGGGAAGATTTAGTGAAGAGAAGATCAGCACCGATTGATCCTGATTTTCATCAAGCAAAGCACAACCCCAGACACCATGCCCCCCTCTCCCCCCCCCTCCCCCCTCCTCCCTTCTCTTTCCCCCTCTCTATCTTTTTCTCTGTGCGCTCTGTGTGCTCTGTGGTTTCCGCCTTTTCTTTCCCCACATGGTCACTCGGGCAGCGACCTACAGTTGGGTATGTCCTACCAGAAACACGCTTCGACGCTCTTCCATACGATGTCTCAGATGCTTGAACTCCTCGGAGGCGATCGGTTCCGGGTCAATGCGCACGCGAAGGCTTCGCGGATTCTCAAGGATACAACTGCGGATATCGAAATGCTCGCCAAGGCGGGCGATGTCAAAGCGCTCACCGCGATCGAGGGGATCGGCAAAGGCACTGCGGGCAAGCTTGTCGAGTTGGCGCAGACGGGGACGATTTCGGAGTACGAAGAACTCAGCGCGAAAGTGCCCGCGGGGGTGATGGCGGTGCTGGGGATTCAGGGGCTTGGGCCGAAGACGGTGAAACTGATGTGGGAGCAGAAGGGGGTGGAATCGGTTGATGATCTCAAGGGGATCATTGCGGATGGATCGATTTTGGACTTGCCGAGGATGGGGGCGAAAACGGTTGAGAATATTTTGTCATCGATTGCATTCCTCGAATCGAGCGGCGGTCGGCTGCCGATTGGGGTGGCACAACGCGTGGCGGATCGGTTTGTCGCGATGCTTGAATCAGTCCCGGGGACGACAAAGGTTGCGTTTGCCGGGTCGCTTCGGCGGGGGAAAGAGTCGATCGGGGATGTGGATATATTGATCGCGACGGCTGACCCCCAATCGGCCCGCGAGGCGTTTACTTCCAGCGATGGGGTGATGCAGGTGCTGGCCAAGGGGGAAACGAAGTGTTCGATTCGCACAGCGATTGGGGATTCGGCGAGCCGATGGGGGAGCGAGGAGGGCTCAGCGGTGCAGGTGGATCTGCGGATTGTGGATGAGGCCTGCTGGGGGTCGGCGTTGTTGTATTTCACGGGGTCGAAAGAGCACGGGGTTCGGCTGCGCGAGCGGGCGATCTCGATGGGGATGACGCTCAATGAGTATGGGTTATTCAAGGATGATGGGTCGGATGCGTCACCGCCTCAAACCAGAGGGGTCGAGCCGATCGCGTGCGCGAGTGAGGAAGCGATTTATTTGGCGCTCGGGATGCCTTTCATCCCCCCCACCATGCGCGAGGATCGCGGGGAGATGAAGCTGACCGAGCCGATCCGGGTGATTGAGGTTGGGGATATCAAGGCGGAGCTGCATTCGCACACCATCGCATCGGATGGGAAGATGACGATCGAGGAATCAGCAGCGATCGCCAAGGCACGCGGGTTTCATACGCTGGCGATCACGGACCATTCGCAGAGCTCAGCCGTGGCGGGCGGGTTGAAACCCGATCGGCTTCGCAAGCACATCAAGGCGGTGCGCGAGGTCAACGGGCGGATTGAGGGGATCACGCTCTTGCCCGGGAGCGAAGTCGATATTCTGGTCGATGGGACGCTTGATTATGAGGATGACCTGCTTCATGCGCTCGATGTGGTGGTGGCTTCGCCTCATGCGGGGTTGCGGGCCAAGCCCAAGCAGGCGACGAAGCGGCTGCTCAAGGCGATCGCGCATCCGTGTGTGCACATCATCGGGCATCCGACGGGACGATTGATCGAACGGCGTGAAGGACTATCGCCGGACATGAACGAGCTCATCGCGGCGGCGATCGAGCATGATGTGGCGTTGGAGATTAACAGCCATTGGATGAGGCTGGATCTGCGTGATACGCATGTGCGGGCGGCGGTTGAAGCTGGGGCGTTGATCTCGATCAACTGCGACGATCATCAGCCGGGCGACTACGAAAATCTGATCTTTGGTGTGATGACCGGACAGCGAGGCTGGCTCAAACCCGAGCAGTGTATCAATACCTGGAATGCGGGCAAGCTGCACGGGTGGTTGAAGTCCAAGCGGTGAATCGGGTGTGATCTATCCACAATTTGAGATTTTCTACGAAACTTTCTTGACATTGACGCGGGTTGGTGAGGCAGGCGATATCTCGGACAACCTCTTTGTTTTCAAGTAGATACCCGGAAGTGACGATTCGTACACCCGGATTTTTGCGCTGAAAAGCGTACTTGCACGAGCGAATATAAGAAAGTAGATTCTGGAACGGCACCTCTTCAGGAGCCTCCCGTTATCTGCACATCTGAGAGAAAGGAACCAGTCCATGTTTAGTCGGTCTTCAACCCTTGGCATGTTTTCGCCTTTATCCATCGCGGCGACCACCGCGATTGTTTGCGCCTCGCAGGCGCTCGCTGCCCCCACCTGGATCGGGGTGTATAGCTCGTTCACAAGGCACGATGGTGCCAATCCGGGCACGCACACGGTGCTGATGAATCAGGACTATGTTGGTCTCCACGCCGAGGTCGGTGTGCAGGTCAATGGTGGGTCTTGGGCGACCTATCAGATGTCCTATGCGGGCAATGACAGCGGGAACTCGAAATGGTCTTACACGCCTGCAGCTTCGTATGCACCGGGAAGTACGGTCAAGTACTATTTCCACGGCTACGACGACTGGGGATCGAATATCTATGACAACAACTCCGGGTCGAACTATTCGTTCACCGCGTCGTTGGTTCCTTCGAGCAATCCGGGGTTCGGGTCACAAGTGATCAACGGCAATACGACCTTCCGGGTCTGGGCACCCAACGCGACGAGTGTTTCGGTCGCGGGGACATTTAATAGTTTCTCCGCGACGGCGAATCCATTGGCAAGTGAATCGGGCGGGAACTGGTCGGTCGATGTGGCTGGTGATCAGACCGGAGATGAATACAAATATGTGATTGATGGGACGATCTGGAAGAATGACCCGTATGCTGAGGATGTGACCAACTCGGTGGGCAACTCGGTGGTGGTGAGCCCGGCTGCATATGCGTGGTCGTCGTTCACGACGCCTGGGTGGACGGATATGGTGATCTATCAGATGCACACCGGGACCTACAACGATGTGCCGGGCGGGAACCCGGGGACCTGGGCGACTGCGATCACCAAGCTCGATCATATCCAGAACATGGGATTCAACGCGGTCAAGCTGATGCCTGTGGCCGAGTTCGCGAGTGATTTCTCGTGGGGGTACAACCCGGCGCATCCGTTTGCACCTGAGAGTATCTATGGGACTCCAACAGATTTGAAGGACTTTGTTGATGCGTGTCATACGCGTGGGATCGCGGTGCTCATTGATGTGGTGTTTAATCACATGGGCCCGAGCGATCTTGATCTGTGGCAGTTTGATGGATGGTCAACAGGCGGCAAGGGCGGGATTTATTTTTATCAGGATTGGCGATCGAGCACGCCTTGGGGCGATACACGCCCGGATTATGGACGCACCGAGGTGCGGACTTACCTGCGTGATATCGCGATGTACTGGTTGACTGATTTCAATGCCGACGGGTTGCGTTGGGACTCGACGGTCAATATCCGCACGCAGAACAACGGCGGCGGCGGGGACATCCCCGATGGGTGGTCGTTGATGCAGTACATCAATAACGAGATTGATGCGTCGATGCCTTGGAAGATTTCGATCGCCGAAGATTTGCAGAAGAATGCCTGGATGACCAAGAGCACCGGGGCCGGCGGGGCCGGGTTTGATTCGCAGTGGGATGCGGCGTTTGTGCATCCGATCCGCGCGGCGATCATCGAGCAGAACGATGCGAACCGGGATATGAACGCGGTGCGTGATGCCATCGCGACGATTTATAACGGCGACATGGTCGATCGGGTGGTCTATACCGAGAGCCATGACGAGGTGGCCAACGGCAAGGCGCGGGTGCCTGAGGAGATCTGGCCCGGCAATGCGGGGAGTTGGTTCTCGAAGAAGCGTTCGACGCTTGGGGCGGGTTTGGTGTTTACTTCGCCGGGCGTGCCGATGATTTTCCAAGGGCAGGAGTTCCTCGAAGATGGGTTCTTCGCCGATACCGATCCGATTGATTGGGCCAAGGCGACAACCTATTCAGGGATTGTTGATCTGTATACCGATCTCGTCGGGCTCCGCAAGAACAGCGGCGGCAAGACGGCTGGGCTCGGCGGGAACAATGTCAATGTGCATCATGTGAACAACACGGGCAAGCTCATCGCGTTCCATCGTTGGAAGAATGGCGGCAACGGCGACGATGTGATCGTGGTCGCCAACTTCTCGGGGACCGGGTACAGCAGCTACAACATCGGGTTCCCATCGAGCGGGACCTGGAAGGTGCGGTTCAACTCGGACTGGAACGGGTATGACTCGAGCTTTGGCAACTGGAACGCCTACGACACGACGGCGAACTCTGGTGCGAAGGACGGCATGGGGTACAACGCCAATGTCGGGATCGGGCCTTACTCGGTGATTATTCTGTCGAAGGATTGAGTCGAAAACAGATTGCTCTCTTCACGCTCGGCGCTTTGGTGCCGGGCGTTTTTTTTAGCTAAACATCATCGCGGTGATGAATAAAACCCCAAAGATGACAGTGGCGATAAGGCCGATGATGGCGAAGAGCCAGAGTAGGAAATGGGCTGATTCAGGTGGTTGACTGACAAACTCTGGGTTCCATGTGACGAGCGATTGTTGATATGAACATTCTGGGCATGTGACGGACGCCGTTTCGAGTGTCAGGCCGACAAGTTGGTAGCCACACTGGGCACACTGAAGCGGCTGAAGTTTGGCATGTACTCGTGGATCGGGCTTTGCATCGACCACACGGGCGGAATCAATGAACGACTCATAGCCTTCGCGCCTGATGATTGTTTGGGCTTGGAGGGCGGATCGAGCCGCGACGCACACCGTCTGCCAGGGTTCATGCTTGGCACCGATGGGGCGGGCGTGGAGTTCCCAGGTGTGGTAGCCGGGTTTGGTTGGGGGGTCTGGGGGCATTGTTGTGTAGTGTATCAGATGAGTTGGGGAAACGGGCTGGAAGCCCGTTCTACTGGGGAGGGGGGGCTAGAATATCGTGGCTGCGGTCATAGCCTTGAACAACTGGAATCTGTTTTGGAAGACACAGGCGAGACGCCTGTGCTACGGGGTTTGTGTATGTTCGATCGAGTATCTGATGGGTTCAATAATGTGTTTCGCAAGCTGAGCGGGAATGCGGAGATTTCTGAGTCCAATGTTCGGGAGGCGATGGACGAGGTTCGCCAAGCGCTGCTCGAAGCGGATGTACACTATGAGGTGGCCGAGGCTTTCTGTGAACGGGTCATGACGGATGCGGTTGGGCTGCAGGTGACCAAGGCGGTCAAACCTGGGCAGGAGATGATCTCGATTGTGCATCGTCGGCTTGTTGAGTTGTTCGGGGGAGATCCTGAAGCAGAAGAACAGCCAACGCCGCCGGGGATTATGAAGTTATCACCGGGGCCTACGGTGATTATGATGTGTGGGCTTCAAGGCTCGGGCAAGACCACGACCTGCGGCAAGCTCGCGGGGATGCTCAAAAAGCAAGGGCGATCGGTGATGCTCTGTGCTGCGGACTTGCAGAGGCCGGCGGCAGTTGAGCAGTTGGAGACGGTGGCCAAGCAGGCGGATGAGGAACTGGCGGGCGGATCGCAGGTTCATTTTTATGGCGAGCATGACCAATCGGCAGCCTATGGCAAAGCCGTCGGGGTGGCGGTGAAGGTGTGTCAGCATGCGCTCAAAGAGGCGAAGAGCAAGGGCGTGGATGTGTTGATTCTTGATACGGCCGGGCGATTGCATGTCAATGATGAGTTGATGGGCGAGCTCAAAGGTGTGCGCTCGATGCTGAGCCCGCATCATATATTCTTGGTCGTCGATGCGATGACCGGGCAGGATGCGGTGAACAGCGCCAAGGCGTTCCATGAGCAGCTTGAGGTTGATGGGGTGATTCTGACCAAGTTTGATTCCGACACCCGAGGCGGGGCTGCGCTCTCGGTCAAGGAGGTGACGGGGGCACCGATCCGGTATATCGGGGTGGGCGAGCATCTCGATGCGATCGAGGTGTTCCATCCTGAACGGATGGCTGGGCGGATTCTGGGGATGGGTGATGTGGTGTCGCTGGTCGAGAAGGCGCAGCAGGAGGTGTCCGAAGACGAGGCGGCGGCGATGGAAGCGAAGATGGCCAAGGGGGAGTTGGATATGGACGACTTCCTCAAGCAGATGAAGATGATGCGTCGGATGGGGTCGATGAAATCGTTGTTGGGGATGCTGCCTGGGGTTGGGTCTGCGCTCAAGGACCTTGATGTCGATGAGAAGCAGTTCGATCGGACGGAAGCGATGATCGAGTCGATGACGGCTGCGGAAAAGAAGAAGCCTGAGATCATCAAGCACACGCGCAAGCTTCGGATCGCGAAGGGGTCGGGGACGGATCAGGGCGAGGTGGGCAAGCTGACCAAGCAGTTCTCGATGTTGTCGAAGATGATGAAGCAGATGGGCAGCATGGGCGCGGGCGGGAAGATGGCGGCGGCCAAGGCGATGGCTGGGGGGATTGGTGGCATGGGGGGCATGCCCGGGATGGGGGGCATGGGGGTGCCTGGGTTCTCGATGAAGAAGTCGACCAAGTCGGGTTCGGGCGGGGGCAAGAAGCGTAAGCCCAAAGGAAAGAAGCGGCGATAAGCGTGTGGATTCGTGCGGCAACCGGCTGATGAATGAGAGAATGAATACGAAAAAGACCCCCTCCGCCTCGCTTTGCTCGGCACCTCCCCCGGAGGCCCGGGGGAGGAGAGAAGATGGCTTCGGTGACGGATAAAAACCTCTCGGCGCAATCTTCGCGGGGTATCGGACGCTCCAGATGGTGTAGCTCGCAGAGCCGGACTGGCGAGGGACGAAGGCGATCGGTTGGGTGGTCCTTGGCTCGGTGTATGGCATGATTGGGTGTGCCTTGCGTGGATTGTCCGCGCTGGGTGTGCTCTCTTTACTGGGGTTCCATACACGAGGTGCCGATCATGAACACACGATCAATCGTTTCTATCGCTTTGTTGAGTTTGGTTGGTGCTGCGGGCACTGCCAGCGGGGATGTTGTTTTCAGCGATAACTTTGAATCCGGGCTCGGGCAATGGACCGGAAAAAACGGCGGCGGGCACAAAGGGCTCTTGATCGCTGATCCGCTCAGAGACAACAACACGGTGCTTGGGTTCAGCGGGCTGACCTCGGCGGGGGATCTGTTTATGGCGGATCCGATTTTGCTTGATTCTGGGCAGAACTATCGGCTCTCGTTTGAATATCTCGGGCTTGCGCAGGCCAAGAGTGATTTGTTCAACACGGGCGGGTATGTCGGGTTCTCGGTCGATACGCCGGGGCTTCATCGTTGGAAGTGGGCGACGGGGAATGTTTCGGGCGCCAGTGATGTGTTGATTGATGATGGGCAGTGGAACGCGTATGAGTTTGATTTCAACGCTGCGGATCTGGGGATTGGCAGCTCGGTTCGGCTGATGCTCGAAGACTTTGTCGGCTCGAAGGGTCGGTCAGACGATGCATACTTCGATAACTTCCGGATCACGACGGTGCCGACACCCGGGGCGGCGGTGCTGCTGGGGATGGGCGGGCTTCTGGCTGCTCGGCGACGACGATAAGCACTCGTTTTACAGTATGAATTTTACAAAATGACAAAGGCGAACTCTTCGGAGTTCGCTTTTTTATGCTGGTACTCATACGAGCAAGCCGTCTCCGACAGTATTTGGACTACTCGAACTCAAGCAGCCGAGCAACCTTCTCGTTATGCTCTAGACGCGATCGCTTGAGTCCAGCCTTGAAGCGAACTCCCGTTGTTGTGCTCCAACTTTTCCCTCGTCTGACGATCGGCCCTTGGGCGATGGTATCCAAGATTGCGGACTCTAATAAATCTCCCACCTCTGCTTCATCTCTTGACGAGTTCCATATTTCAACTTCATGGGTACTGAACATCCCCATCATTCCGATTGATGCTGCATCGACCCCTTTCGCGTGCTGATGTGTGAGTATTTGTACCCAAAGATGAACCGGGATACGGCCGTTCTTTATGAACTCGGCACATTGAGTTGTCCACTGCTGGGGGGTAACTATGTTGGATGACGGATTCCACAAAACCCCTTGCATCGGCGAGCAATCATGGAAAGACTGGATTGCAAATGCAGAAATAATCGCTCGCAACACCGTCCCTGAACTGGACTGGCTATCTTGATGCGTAAGCACTGCGATGCTCGATTGAGAGCCCTGAAGCATTTGAACATGATTTTGAGCAGCTTCGAGTCGCTCAAATGGAACTGGAGAATGGCTTCGTTGAAAGTGCAATGGATGCTCATCGCCAACGAGAACCGAAACCACATCGCCATCTTTGTCCAGTGTTTTCGGGTCGGTTATGATCTCAACGAAACCTATCTTTCTTGTCAGTTCAGATGACTCAAGATAATGCGTCAAGCGATTGATCACATCTGGCAATGTCGGCAGATCTGTATGTTGATACATCACGAAACCCGTGATCGCATCCTCCAAGCCCGTGAAACTGCCTTGAGTTTTTTTTCGAAATATTCCCATAGGCACTTGCTCCAAACTCAGTTATCAATCGGCAATGGATCGGCGGCTCGTCCCTCGGCCCATTCTTTGAAGCGTGGCCAGAAGATTTCTTGGATGAGGATTTTGACGCACGCGGCGATGGGGATGGCGATGAGGAGCCCGAAGATGCCGAAGAGTGCGCCGCCGGCGAGCGAGGCGAAGAGGATCGTTGGGGTGTCCATGCCGGTGCTTTTGCCCTGGATGAGCGGCGTCCAGATATAGTCGTCGAGGGCTTGGCCGAGGAAGTAGAGGAGGGTTGGGGCGGCGAGGACCCACCAGATTTCGCCCCGGAGCCCGGTGTGTCCTTGGAGCCAGAGGAGCGAGACGGCGATGGGCACGCCGACGAGTGCGAGGTAGGGGACGATCGAAAGGATGGCAACGACGGGCCCGAGGATGAAGGCACCGGGGACGCCGATGAGGAAGAACCCGATCGAGAAGACGATGGCCTGGATGAAGGCGATGGTGATGCGCCCGCGGATGAACCCGGAGATCACACGATCGAACTTGACCAAGAGGTCGATGATGGTGTCGCGGTTTTTGTCGGGGAGGAGGTTGGTGCCGAAGCGTTGGAGCCCGACCCATTCGGTGGCGGTGAAGAAGAAAAAGAAGGTGGTGACGAAGGCGAGGAACCCGAGCCCGAAGAAGGCGCCGACGAGCGAGAGGGCGGAGTTGACGGCACTGGCCCCGACGCCTGTCGCGGTTTGGGCGACCTGATCGTGATTTTCATTTACCCACTGGGTCGCAGCGGTGAAGGCGTCGCCAATGGCGGTATCTTGGGATTGGGAGAGTTGGACCTGCTCGTAGACCCATCCCCACGGGCCTGTGGTGTTGTCGGCCATATAGGCTGAAGCATGTTCTGGGCTGGCCGTGCTCATTTTCATCGCGGTGTTGACATGGTCGATGCCATCGACGGTGTTGGTCGCGAAGGTGACGAGTTGGCCGACAGCATAGGTGGTGCCGAGGAATGCGGGGATGACGACGAAGACGACGACGCTGACGATGATGGCGATGACTGAGGTTCGGCGGGCGAGATTGAACTTCTTCATCGACCAAGCGATAACGGGCTCGAAGAGGTAGGCAAGGAGGATGGCCAGCAGGAGCGGGACGGTGACGACCGAGGCGCGTTGGGCGAGGAGGATCAGGGCGAAGATGCCGAGCCCGAGGAGGACATCGCGGACGGGCTGCATGTGCCAGAGATGCAGTGAGGCCCATGCGGGTGCGGGGTTGGAATCGTTTGATTGATGTTCATCCATGCGATAAGCATAGCACGGAACAGGGATTCCTGCGGATCGAGAGAATCAGGATTCGAGGGGGACCGGGCGGGTGGTTCTTGCGGGGTCGGCGAAGGCGTCGTCGAACTCGAAAATGGAATCGAAATCTTCGATTGAATCTTCATCGGTTGTCCGCATCAGTCCGGCTTCGACCATGGCGAAGATGATGTTGCCGAAGTCGCGGGTGTGGTGGATGCCCCATCGGTTAAGGACGGACTTGGCCATCATGCCGTAGCGGTCGATGGCGTAGTCTCGGAGCCCGATGCAAAGTTCTCTGCCGCACACATGGCGGGAGTCTTCTGCCAAACCGAGTTCGAGCATGGTTTGGTCAGCGGGGTTGCCGTGGACCATTTCGACGGTGTGTGCGAGCCCTTCGCGGATGAATCCGAAGCACGCGGGCGAATAGCCTCCAGCCTGGTCCATGATTTCATTGAGATCGATTTGTAGTTCACTACTCATAACGCACACTCGGTGGGACTTTTTCGCAGATCGTTGTCTATCAGACGATATGCACGAAATCCCGTCTTGGAAGGGTATCCCTACAAACTCCTTCGGGAAGACGAAGCCCTTTCCTTGATCTTTTACGCATGGGAGCGGGGTGGGGATGCAGGAATCTGGGGGAGAAAGGGGGAGGGTGGCAAGATGGGGAGGTTAGAGTAAGTAAACCAACAATCAAAGGCGACCAAGAAGTTCGTGTTTCTTTAGTTCAAACTCCTCACCTGAAACCACACCTGCATCTCGTAGTTTACCTAACCGCTCAAGCTTATCTATAGCATCGTTGGTAACAGGTTGAGTTGAAACCGGAGCATCACCTTCCATTCCCTCTCGTACGGTGCGTGAAAATAATGCCATATCACCAGTGCTGATCCACTTTAGCTTTACTTCATTACCCGAAGCAAAAAATGCCACATAGTGACCCATTAATTTCTTGCCCACATCAAAGGATGATATATTTTGATACGGAAAATGTTCTAGATTATACCCTGCGATCCCTTTAGCAAAAAAAACCAATCGCTGATTCGTGGCGAACATGGCACCTGTTTTTAAAGAATCGACTCCCATCCTGCTAGGCGGTGTCTGACGGCTCATTTGTTCGGCGCATGAGCGGGGTTGCGCATTTGTGTTTGATCTGCGATACTGATCTCTACCCAAGCCAAGGAATCGGTTTGGATCAGGAGATCAGGGATGCCGA
>Ga0316204_10001587_pt1 | contig 59592 bp, 50 predicted proteins | sample 6monrhotite_MG_2_FD_205661 | JGI IMG/M metagenome (GOLD analysis project Ga0316204, IMG submission 205661) | Microbial mat bacterial communities from mineral coupon in-situ incubated in ocean water Damariscotta River, Maine, United States -... | ecosystem: Environmental > Aquatic > Marine >...
CGATCCCATCTCGAACTCGGAAGTGAAACCGCTCAGCGCCGATGATAGTGTGGGGGTTCCCATGTGAAAGTAGGTCACTGCCAGGCGCTTATTCCTAAACCCATCTCATATCGAGGTGGGTTTTTTTTTGTGTTAAATAAATCGGAATATTGTAGAATCAAATGTATATAAAAAGCACTATGAAGCCCCTATGAACGATTCTCTTGGTGGCATGATACCGTAGTATTATAGTTCGTTATTTACACTCTTCACGAAAGGACGCAAAACTTGAAGAACCTATTTCGAAAAATAACACAAATATTAGCATTAACTTTAGTTTGTTCATCTTGGGGAATAAGTAACGCCGGTAATAATACGGTAATAAACAGTATAAAAAATGGTGAATCCAAAGCAACCAAGGATTATTTGCAAAAAGGTGGAGATGTAAATTTCATAGATAATGAAGGGAACTCGTTGTTATTTTATGCGCTGATAGCAAAAAATCATAGTATTGCAAAAATGCTTCTTGAAAAAGGAGCGAACCCAAATGTGAAAAATAAATATGGAGCTCCCGCCTTAGTAACAGCGGCGGGTAGTGGCTATACTGAAATAGTAACATTGCTTCTTAAAAAAGGTGCAGAGCCAAATGCAAAGTTTGCACGTTACGACAATGTTTCTGCTTTAATGCTTGCCGCACAAGATGGCTATTCAGAGATTGTTGATGTGCTTATAAAATTTGGTGCAGACGTAAATAGTGAAACAGATAATGGTGATACTGCATTAATTGCAGCTACAGCAAAAGGCAACTTACCTATAATTAAAAAGCTTCTCAAAAACGGTGCTAAAGTTGATGTCAGATCTGAGTCAGGATACTCCGCTCTATTTATAGCAATAAGCGAAGATAATGAAGAGGTAGTAAATTATTTGTTAAAGAATGGAGCAAATCCGAACTTGAGTGATGATAACAAAGATACTGCTTTGAAGTTAGCTATTCGATTAAAAAATCCAAACATAATTAGAGCGCTGGAAAAAGCAGGTGCTAAATAATAAATTAGAAGAAGTAATCGAGTGAAAAATACAATTCTAAAAGTCACAATCATATTTGTAATAATGTTGTGTGCTTCATGTGCTATTAAAGGGGTTAAAGAGTGGGCTTCAAATAAATTAGAAGTTGAAGTTCAAGACTCAAGCGGTAAATCAATATTTCATGCTCTTGTAGAGACAAGTGAAAATCAACAGATAGATACGAACAAGGAAGGTAGAGCAATGCTTTACTATCAAAAATCAGGATTGAAAGTTATTACAATTAGTGCGGCGAAATATGAAACGAAACAGATAAAAGTTAATATGCCAAAGGATAACAATAAAGTTGTTAACGTTATATTGTCAGATAAGAATTAGTAAAATTTAGACGAAATGATTACGCGCTAATAATGATAGAGCATCAAAAATATGTAGTACTGATAAATACATTACAAGAAAGTAATGCAGCTGATATAAAAGAGTTATCGATAAAGCTGGATTATGATATTGAAACGATAAAAGAGAGAGTTAAAGCGCTCGTCGAATTTGGTGCTCCTCTCAAGATCACCGATCAACATATATCACTAATAGAAAATTCATGCATCGAGTTATTATCTCCCCTCGTAATACGTGAGAGTTTAGATACGCTAACTAATCAAAAAGAGGTAGATTTGTACCTGTTTGTTAATATTGCCTCAACAAATCAGTACCTAAAAAAATTTAAAACTGTTTCAGGCCAAAAAAGTATAGTTTCTATTGCTGAGTGTCAAACCGCTGGTGTAGGTCGGTTTGGCAGGTGTTGGATTTCCCCATTCGGTGGAAATATCTACTTTTCCATGCTTACAAAAGTTGTTGTTCCTGCCCATAAACTTGGCCCTTTTAGTTTAGTTGTTGGAATAAGTGTGATTGAAACATTACGATTATTTGGTTTAAAAGATCTAAATCTAAAGTGGCCAAATGATATTTATTATAATGGCAAGAAGTTGTCAGGTGTGCTAATTGAAATTGTAGCTCAGGATAAAAACTCAGTTGATCTTATAATTGGAATAGGGATCAACGTCAAAATGGAAAATAGCTACAATGCCAATATTGAGCAAGAATGGGTAGACTTATTTACAATTACCGAAGATAGATCAATTTCAAGAAACAAAATAATAGCATCATTGATTAATACACTACATCGATCTATCAAAAAGTATGAAGCTGATGGCTTCAGTCAATTTAGGGATATATGGAAAGATGTTGATTATCTCTTTGGCAAAAATATACATACCATTGGTACAAAAAACCAATACTCAGGTATTGCAAAAGGTATTACTGCAAATGGTGAGCTTTTAATAGATTCGAACGGTAATATGGTTAAAATATCCTCCGGTGAAGTCAGTGTACGTTTAACATGACATGTATCTAAAATGAATATCCTTATTGATCTAGGTAATACGCGAATAAAGATAGCCTCAGAAAATTCCACAGCGATCAATCTAATTTATAGTGGAAAATACACTCTGAATTCTCTTCAGGAAATCTTATTGCAAATCCAAGACAAAATTAGCCACTTAGATCTCAAAAATATTTACCTAGCTAGTGTAGCGGGTGAGAGAGCTACAGAGCAGATTGTTGATTATTTTTCTACTACATCAGGAATAATAGTACAAAAAGCAGTAACTACTCGGAAGATACGCGGCCTGGAAAATGCATATTCCAAACCTGAATCACTTGGTGTTGATCGTTGGTTAGCGCTAATTGCTGCTTTAGACCTATGTAAACCACCTGTATGTGTTGTTGATTGTGGAACAGCGGTTACGATTGATACGATAGATGACAAAGGAATATTCATAGGTGGTTTGATTGTGCCAGGGCTTGGTTTGATGAGAAGCACACTAAATAAGAATACTAATGCGATCGGTAAATACGGGCAAGTTGAGGAAAAGAACTACTTTCCTAAAAGCACGGTTTCTGCTGTGATCGCAGGAACAGGTTTATCTATCGCGGCGTTAGTGGAAAAGACAATTCAACATTATGAAGCGACGCAAGCTAAAAAAATCTCATGCGTGATCACAGGAGGGGATGGAGAAGCAATTAAGTCCTATATGGATGTTGAGTCAATATATCATCCAAATTTAGTTCTTCAGGGATTAGCGAAATATTTTAGGTCTAATTGATGAATCGGCAAAATGCCAATCCAAACTTCTTATATAAACTTCATCCATTACAGTGGAGTGTTGTTGCTCTTCTAATTTTAAATTTAGTCGCGCCATTTGCCCCCTCTGACAATGAGCCCAGTCTAGAACAGATAGATGAAGATATGGGAAACATTGTTCTAATTTCTGATGAGTCTGGAGCCTTATCTCATGAGTCTGTCGAACAAGCGTTGTTAGTAGAACCCTCTGAACATACGATTGCTTCTTCGCAGATGCACACGAACCCAAGAATGTTGAATGCTGAATTGACATTATTTCCTGAAACGAATATGGAAGCTCCAGCTCAGGAAACTGATAAACTTGTTTGCTATGAAATAGGGCCTTTGGTAACAGAGGAGATGGAAGAATTTTTAAAAAAAACGTTAATGCCTAAAGGTATGGCATTGGAAATAAACATTGTAAAGCAGAAAGAGAAAATAGGGTATTGGGTGTTTATTCCACCTCTTAGAAGCAAAGCGCTAGGGCGTTTAAAAGTGGAAGAGATTAAACTAAAAGGTGTAAAAGATGTGGTGTTACTTACTAAAAATAAGCCGCGTTATTCAATCTCTTTAGGAATATTCAACGATGAAAAGTTTGCTACACAACGTTTATTGAAGATACAAGCTTTGGGGTTTAATGCAAAGCAAGAAGTACGATACAAAAGTCTGGATGAGAAATGGATGTTTATTGAAGTCGCAGAAAAAGACGATATTAAACCCGAGGAATGGCAAGATTTATTGGTTAATTACCAACCTGTAAAATTCCGTTCGCAAGAATGTAAATAGCTGTGTTTTTCGGTTGCATTTTTTAATGACATCTATATAATCTCGACCCAACAAAGCTGGTGTAGCTCAGTTGGCAGAGCAGCTGATTTGTAATCAGCAGGTCGTAGGTTCGACTCCTATCACCAGCTCCAAATTTAAAGGGACTTCAGGTTATCTGAAGTCCCTTTTTTCTAGATACCTATTAAAAATTCCGATTATCAAAGATTATAGAGTGGTGTGGTAAGAATTCTTTGCGTAAGTTCGTTTTCAACAAATAGATATTTCTTGTTTTTTACATCGATAAAACGTTTCTTAAACTCTAAGGAGGTTATTGCTTCGGGCAGTTCTTTATGACTCGGCATGTAATCAGACTCCTTTAGATCGTTACGTGACATAAATTCCTGGAGTTGAATTGCATTACTTTTGTTGGCAGTTGCAGATTCTGCGAACTTAACCCCTGCTCTATCGGCTAATAAATCGGCGAAACTAAATCCGCTTCCACCTTGAGAATCCTCCATCTCTTTTGACAGCCCGATAGCATCGGTTAGTCCTTTGTCGGTTGAGACGGTTAGAGCTGCAGATATTAGAAAGTGTTGCATCAAGTCACGACGGTCGCGCAGTGTTAGATGATAAAAGCGAACATTTCTTACTCGTTTTGATTTGTCAATGTTAATCAAATGTCGTATTGGTACGGCTGTTGCCACTAGCCCAAGCGTGAGAATTACCGCTCTGTTTTCTTCAACAGGGTCTGCTCCATTATTTGTTCGTTTTAGCGCTAATTCAAACATTGGTCTTATTATTTTATCCAAGCTGGTTTTTCGCCAGAATGTTAAGCGTGAGATCTCAGAGAGGTACGCATAATAGATGCCTACTAATTTCTGTTCTCTTGCACTAAGTAATGCGTCACGAGTAATGGACTGCGCTCGATTAGCAATCACGTTGTTCCAACGATAACTGACCCTTACACTTTGTGGCTTAATATCAATTTTTCGTATTGCGCTAACAAGCTCCATATAATCTGGATAACGGTTTGAAGCGGCCTGTATTGCATAGGGAGCTAGCTTCCTTACAATCCAGTTAGATATTTCAAATCTTCCGATTTTTACATTTTCTAGTTCAAAAAATTGATCTGTTGGTACCACATCAAAATCAACATTGAGATAAAGGCTAAATGGTACAGCGGGAACTTTTAAGGAAGTTCGGATGTTCGCGTAGCTTGTTTCTAGGTTGATATAAACGGGTATTTGATTAAATTGTTTCATTGCCAAATGAACTGCCTGATTTAGCGTTTTTTCGTCAAAAACAACATGTTTTAGACCATACCGTTTTCTTTTAAATGGATTGCTTTCTGAAAACTGCTTTTTAATACTGCTGATGTCGGTGTGCTCAAGTTGAGCAGGTTCTTTAACCGTGGGCTCGGTGCTAAATATTAAAAAAACGAGTATCAGCAAGCCTAAGAACGATACGAGGATAGAAAGTAAACTTATTTTTTTAATAAGGTTGATCATTTGAGTATTTGATTTAGATGATTAGATCTGACAAAGGTTATTATAGGTTGGAGTTTTAGCTAATGGAAACTTAACCCGGATAATTAATGAATATTGTGTATTAGCTTTAGCGAAGAACATACGAGGATTGAAAAATGATTGCTTTTTTTACAGATTATGGATTGACTGGCCCCTATGTCGGTCAAATGAAGGCGGTATTTGCGAATCAGTCGCGTGATATTACGGTGATTGATTTAATGCATGATGCTCCTGTTTTTAATCCATTAGCATCTTCGTATTTGCTTACAGCAACGGTGAAATATTTACCCCGAGAGATGATTGTTGTTGCTGTAGTAGATCCTGGTGTTGGCTCATCTCGCAAAGCGGTTGCATTGAATGCAGATAGCCGCTGGTTTGTTGGGCCTGATAATGGATTGTTAGATGTTGTTGCAATGCAATCGGATAGATCAGAATGGTATGAAATCATTGTTGATGATAAACGACACATATCAGCAAGTTTCCACGGCCGGGATATATTTGCCCCAATTGCATTACAATTATTTAATCAAGAACCAATTGAGTCATTTTTGAAATTTCTGCCATCTAAAATAAGTCAGGCAGAATGTGACTTAGCGGAAATTATTTATAGTGATGGTTATGGGAATTTGATGACTGGTATTCGAGCTGCTTCGGTGTCTTTAAGTACCCGTCTCCTATTTAAAAATAAAACGCTATCTCGCTGCACGACTTTTTCAGATGTTGCTCAAGGTGAAGCGTTTTTCTATGAAAACTCACAGGGATTAATCGAAATCGCAGTAAACTCTGGCAGCGCAAAAAAGTTTTTTAATGCTGCAATTGGTGATGAAATAATAATTACTGACTGACTTTTTCCAGTATTGGCTTTAAGAACCTACCTGTGTGGGATTTTTTTATTTTAGTAATATGCTCAGGTGTACCTGCTGCAATAATTTCTCCGCCTTTTCCTCCACCTTCAGGACCGATGTCGATAATCCAGTCTGCGGTTTTAATCACATCAAGGTTGTGCTCTATGACAACCAGCGTATTACCATGATCTCGAAGTCGATGCAGCACATGTAATAGTTGCTTTACGTCGTGAAAGTGTAGGCCGGTAGTTGGTTCGTCAAGAATATAGAGGGTTTTCCCGGTATCCCGTTTTGATAACTCTTTAGCGAGTTTTATCCTTTGTGCTTCTCCGCCAGAAAGCGTAGTCGCACTTTGGCCCAAACGAATATAGGAGAGGCCGACATCCATCAGTGTTTGCAGTTTTCTTTTTATTACAGGAATTGCATCGAAGTAGACAAGCGCATCTTCTACAGTCATATCCAGAACTTCGTGAATATTCTTTCCTTTGTATAAAATATCCAGCGTCTCTCGGTTGTAACGTTTTCCTTTGCAGACATCACACTGCACATAAACATCAGGCAAAAAATGCATCTCTACTTTAATCAGGCCGTCACCTTGACACGCTTCACAGCGACCGCCTTTAACGTTAAAGCTAAATCTACCTGGCCCGTACCCTCGAGCTCTAGATTCAGGAGTTCCTGCGAATAGTTCACGCATTGGCGTAAACAAACCAGTGTAAGTTGCGGGGTTGGAGCGTGGCGTTCGGCCAATCGGGCTTTGATCAATATCAATGACCTTGTCAAAAAGGTCTAGCCCTTCAATTTTCTTATATGCCGCTACGTTATGGTTCGCTTTATTGATTTGATTAGCGGCATATGCGAAGAGTGTGTCGTTAATTAATGTGGATTTTCCTGAGCCGGAAACACCAGTAACACAAGTCATAATGCCGACTGGAATGTGGCAATCGACATTTTTTAAATTGTTACCTGACGCACCGAAAATAATGAGTTCTTTCTCTTCCGTTGGTGTGTGTCGCTTGGCGGGAATTTCTATCCTTTGTTTACCTGAGAGGTATTGGCCCGTAAGTGATTTCGGATCATTATAAATATGGTCTGGTGTTCCTTGAGAGACGATTGTTCCTCCATGCACACCTGCGCCTGGGCCGATATCAACAACATGATCTGCAGACCGAATCGCGTCCTCATCGTGCTCAACTACAATGACAGTATTGCCAAGATTTTTTAAATATTGAAGTGTCTGGAGTAGGCGTTCATTGTCTCTTTGATGTAGCCCAATTGATGGTTCATCTAGCACATACATTACTCCAACTAAACCTGCGCCAATCTGACTGGCAAGTCGAATACGTTGCGCTTCACCGCCAGAGAGAGTGTCTGCTTTTCTATTGAGGCTTAGGTAGTTCAGACCAACGTTTACCAGAAAATTTAATCGCTCGTGTATTTCAAAAACAATCTTATCTGCGATTTGTCCTCGAGCACCGGGAAGTTTGAGTTTTTTGAAAAACTCTAACGCAGATTCGATAGACATATCAGTAATTGTTGGTAGATTTTTATCATCAACAAAGACGTGTCGTGCACCAGTTTTTAGTCGTGTGCCTTCACAATCTGGACATGGTTGAATGCTTAAATATTTGGTTAACTCTTCTCGCACCGCACTTGATTCTGTTTCCCGGTAGCGACGTTCTAAATTATTGATGATACCTTCAAACGTATGTGTTTTTGTGTAGGTCTGGCCCTTGTCGCCCACATATTTGAATTTAATTAGTTCTTTCCCGCTGCCATAAAGCACAATATTTTTTTGTTTCTTAGTGAGTTTCTTAAATGGTTTGTCTAAGTCAAATGTGTAATGTTTTGCTAGAGATTCTAGCAGTTGAGAATAAAAAGAATTTCGTCGATCCCAATTTCGAACAGCGCCTTCACGCAAACTCATATCGGGATGTGAAACGACTCGGTCAGGATCGAAAAATTGTTTATTGCCTAAACCATCACAGCTCGGACAAGCGCCAGACGGATTATTAAAAGAAAATAACCGTGGTTCTAACTCCTGCAAACTGTAGCCACATTCTGAACATGCAAATTTTGCAGAAAAAACCAACGTTTCAGCGCCATCATCAAGTGGTGCTACGAGGGCAATTCCATCAGAAAGAAGTAAAGCAGTTTCAAACGATTCAGCGAGCCGTTGTTTCAAATCTTCGCGAACTTTAAAACGATCCACCACAACTTCAATCGTGTGTTTTTTCATCTTATCGAGTTCGGGAATAACATCCAGCTCAATGATTTTCCCATCGATACGCGCTCTAACATACCCCTGCGCTCGAAGCTCACTTAAGAGTTGCAAGTGTTCGCCTTTGCGATTTTGTATCACTGGAGCCAGCAACATATATCGCGACCCTTCAGGCAGCGAGACGACATGATCAACCATCTGGCTGATAGTTTGTGCTTCTAGGATAGTGTCATGATCAGGGCATCGTGGCTCGCCTGCTCGCGCAAATAGTAAGCGAAGATAGTCATATATTTCGGTAATGGTACCCACTGTAGAGCGAGGGTTATGCGATGTCGATTTTTGCTCAATCGATATTGCGGGTGAAAGCCCCTCTATATGGTCGATATCGGGCTTTTCCATAACAGAGAGAAACTGACGTGCATAGCTGGATAGCGATTCGACATATCGGCGCTGGCCTTCAGCGTAAATTGTGTCAAACGCGAGAGAGGATTTACCTGAGCCGGAAAGCCCGGTAAAAACGATGAGTTTATCGCGAGGTAATTCAATATTAATGTTTTTTAAATTGTGCGTTCGAACGCCGCGTATTCGTATTGAGTCCATTTTATTTTCTGCTTAACAACGAACCTGATAATATAATGCGTTTCACTATCAACAATCAAAGTAATTAAACCTAAAAAGAATCAGTTGGCAACAAGAGCTTGCGCTACAATTCTGGCTTAACTGATTATTTCAGGTTGAAGGAATGGCTTCTTTGTTTAATCGAAAACCAAAAGATGAAGTATCTTTCGCAGATGCGATGACACCTAGAGAACGTAAGGCAGCAACATCACTAGCGGGTATTTACTCCCTGCGAATGCTAGGTTTATTTATGATTTTGCCGGTATTTTCATTGTATGCGGAAACACTGGACGGAGTGACTCCGTTGATGATAGGAGTCGCTATTGGAATTTATGGGCTGACTCAAGCTGCCTTGCAGATTCCGTTTGGTATGCTATCCGATCGTTTTGGTCGTAAACCGATTATTGCGATTGGCCTGGTCATTTTTGCTATCGGGAGTGTCGTCGCTGCAATGTCAGATACCATGGCGGGGGTTATCTTCGGTAGAGCCCTGCAAGGGGCAGGAGCGATTGCTGCAGCAATCATGGCGCTGACGGCTGATCTAACGCGGGAAGAGCATCGTGTGAAAGCGATGGCTGTTATTGGTGGCACCATTGGTCTATCATTCGCAGTCGCATTGATAGCAGGGCCGATAATTAATGCTTGGATTGGTGTGGATGGAATCTTCTGGGCAACAGCAGTATTAGCTATTGGGGGTATTTACGTCCTGTATAAGGTGGTTCCTGATCCTGGCATATCTCGTTTTCATCGAGATGCTCAACCTGTTACATCACAATTCAAGAATGTGTTAAAGAATCCAGAGTTATTAAGGCTGGATGCCGGAATATTCATCTTGCACATGGTGTTAACTGCAACCTTTGTTGTTATGCCTTTTGCTATGCGAGATTTTGCACACATGGAAAGCAATGATCATTGGCAAATTTATCTGCCGGTTTTGCTGATTTCAATGGCTGTCATGGTGCCGTTTATCATAGTTGCTGAAAAGCGACGAAGGATTAAGCAAATTATGACCGGCGCAATTGTCGTTCTCGCCGTGGCCGAATTCCTATTGATGGTCGATCATTATTCGCCCAGCAGCATTTTTTTCGCACTGCTAATTTTCTTTATTGCGTTTAACGTATTGGAAGCCACATTACCTTCTATGATTGTTAAGACAGCCGACCCACACATCAAGGGGACGGCAATGGGTGTTTATTCCAGCAGTCAATTTTTGGGAGCATTTGCTGGCGGTATAGTTGGTGGTTTTGTATACGGCGCTTATGGCATATCAGGCGTATTTGGATTTTGTGGATTGGCTCTACTCTTTTGGGCTTATTTAGCCTTTACGATGAGAAATCCAAAATACCTGGGTAGTTTTATGATCAATGTCGGTGAGGTGGATGAAGAACGTGCGAGGCAGTTGGTTAATGAAATTGCACATATTCAAGGTGTTGCAGAAGTTACGGTTATTCCTGAAGACGGTGTAGCTTATTTGAAAGTTGATAATCATGCGGTAGATAAAAAAGCTTTGTTAGCCTTTAGTAAGGACGTTACAATTAACGTTACAGAAGATGATGCGAAAACTGCAAGTAAGCCCGAAAAAATCGTTGAAAGTCAGTGAGTTGCTAACTAATAAATATAGAGCATATACAAAAATTAAGTTTGAGAGGTTATATAAATGGCACGCGGCATAAATAAAGTAATTTTAGTTGGCAATTTAGGTGGAGATCCAGAAGTGCGTTACACCGCTGGAGGCGCTGCAATCGCAAATGTGACAATTGCAACCAGTGAAACCTGGAAAGACAAAAATACTGGCCAGAAACAGGAACGTACAGAATGGCATAAAGTTGTATTTTTTAATCGCCTGGGTGAAATCGCCGGTGAATATCTTAAAAAAGGCTCCAAAGTCTATGTCGAAGGTAGTTTGCGTACGCGTAAATGGCAGGATAAAAATGGCCAGGATCGTTACACGACTGAAATTGTAGGTAACGAAATGCAGATGCTGGACTCAAGAGGCGGAGCACCTATGGGAGAATCTGGCGGAGGTTATCAACAGCAGCCATCGAACAATAATGCACCTGGACCAGCGCCAGGGCCTGTCGGCGCTGCAGACTATTCTGATTTTGACGATGACATCCCTTTTTAAGATTTAATCACACGATACAAATAAAAAAGCCCTATTTAGGGCTTTTTTATTTCTAGATTCAAGTCCTTGTATTTATTTTGCATTCAAAACGCTTAATGACATTCTCTGCCGTAAGATGTGTTCAATAAATGAGCATTATACTCTGCGGAGAAAAATTGTGAGGCCTTAAGCTATGCTTGATATGTTGAAATTTAAATTCAAAAAATTATCTCGAGTTGCCATTATTGCATTAGCGCCGCTTTATTTAATTGCATGCGGTGGCGGAGTAACAGGTGATTCAGACAACTTTATCACCCTAAAAGATCAAACGGCTGTTGAGCTAAATGAGATTAATATTGCCAATGTGACGTTGAATACCAATGTTTGGGTTGTTATTTACGAACAAGATTCCCTGTTAGAGCGAAAAGGTGACAAGGTGTTAGGTCAACGCCCGCTAGCTTCTGGAGAGTATGATAACGTAACTGTAACGCTTGATCGGGATGTAACGCACGGAGAAATTTTATATGCTGAGCTGCGAAGAGATGACGGCAACGTTGGCGTTTATGAGCCAAGTATAGATAGTGTAATTTCTCAGTCTGCAACTACTGCAGCGAGTTTTGTTGTTAATTATTCCACCATTCCTTACATCGCTGTAAATGATCAGCAAATTTCAAGCGCAGGTAATAACACTATTCAAGTGAAGAAAGTAATTAGTGTAAATGCAGCTTGGTTAGTTGCATATCGATATGATGCAAATGCTAAGAACAATATTGGTGGTCGAGTAGGTTATCAACCTATTCGTCATGTTGAGGAGTCTGTTTTACCAATTCATCAGTCAAAGGTGAATATAGGGTTAGAAGTAACATTGTCTGCAGGTGATCAGTTGATTATTGTTTTGTATGAAGACAAAGTAGTCGATGATGGTGGGTTTTCTAAAGAAGATGATATTTTGCTTATGAATGTTGATGACACTATTATGTCCGCTCGAATGACTATCCTGGATTCTTCCGATAACTAGATTTTCTTGTTTGCAGGCTTGAGGGAGCCTGCAAACAAACTTCGCATAGATTTCCATCTACAAAAAACTACTTAATATGTCGATGTGCATGTCTGTATGCTTTGCTTTTTAAAAATGCATCCACGATTATTGGATCAAATTCTTTATCACTCTGTTTGACAAGTTCTTGCAATGCCGCATCGTACCCTTTAAATCGCGCATAAGGCCTTTCGTTTGTCATTGAATCGAATGAATCAGCAACCGCGATTATTCTGGCAATAAGTGGAATACCTTCCCCTTCTAATTGATAATACCCTTTACCATCATATCTTTCATGGTGGTATTTTATAGCGGGTATAATATGTCTTAGTGCTTTAATGTTACCAACAATCTCTTCACCAACTCCCATATGCCTCATGACTTCTTTTTTTTCTGCATCTAGTAATCGATTTTTTTTCTGAAGAATATTATCGGGAACAGCGATCATACCAACATCGTGTAATATAGATGCGAGTTTTAGGTTTACTAACTCTTCACGTGACATTTCTAACTGTTTGCCAATGGCAACAGCATAGCGTGCGACACGTTTTGAATGCCCTGCGGAATAAGGGTCTCTTTTTTCAATGGTATTTGTTAAAACACTGACGACGGAATAAAGCGACTCTTTTAGTTCATCGTATAATCGTGCATTCTCCAGTGCTACAGCAATTTGGTTTGCCAGTGCAACCAACAAGCGAGCATCTTCTTTGGTGAAGGTGTCTTCACTTTTGTTAATTGCTTGAAGAACGCCGATAGTTTTGTCTTTGTTGAGCACAGGGACGCAAACCATACTTTGAGTAATAAAGCCGCTTTTTTTGTCGGCTTTTTTAAAGAAACGAGGGTCATTTTGTGCGTCTCGAATAATGATGCCGGTTTTATTTTCCGCAACCCATCCTGCGATTCCTTCACCTTTTTGTAATTCTATCTTTTTAATGATGTCACTATTTTTACCTGTTGCCACATCAAAATAAAGGCCGCCTGTTTGATCGTTTATCATTAATAAGCTGCTGGCTTGGCAGTGTAATAGTGTGCTGGCAGCACTGATTGCTCGCTCACGAATTGTTGCTATTTCGAGCGACGAATTCATAAGTGCTGAGAGCTTGATCATTGTTGAAAGATGATCTGCTTCATTTCTACGCGCTTCCGCAAGAGATTCGTTTGAAATGGGACTTAAAGCATCATGTGAGTTCATAAGTATAACCAGCGTTCCGAGTTCTTATAGATGTATATCGGGTGCTGGTAAAAGAGTATTGTGAATTGGTTCAAATTTGCATGATCTTGCTGATAATGAGTTATTTTGCGAGTAAAGCATCGGTTTATCAGTGGTTTAGCTTGTGCAGTAAGAAAAACATGAATTATTTATCAAAATGATGCAAAATTCGCGATCTTCCAATTCGTCCCATAAGGTCATTCATTTGTATCAAGTTTTTGAGCAGAGAATATCTGAGTTTGCGCGCTCAGCTAGTCCTAATCTATTTAGTGAAAGTCAAATAGGTCTTGAAAAAGAGAGCCTCCGAGTAGCCGCTCAAGGTGGAGTTTCGCAAACCAAACATCCGTTGAAGCTTGGATCAGCACTAACTCACCCTTATATCACTACCGACTACTCAGAAGCGTTATTGGAGTTTGTGACGCCTCCTTATACCAGTAAGACTGAGTTGCTTAATTTCTTGCGTGATACTCAAACTTACGTTTATTCACAACTCACTAATGATGAAATTCTTTGGTCAGCTAGCATGCCGTGTGTTTTGTCAGGGGAGCAGAGCATTCCTATTGCGGAATACGGCGACTCAAACCTGGGTAAAATGAAAACAGTTTATCGACGCGGTTTGGGGCATCGATACGGGCGGATGATGCAAGTAATTGCTGGCGTACATTTTAACTTTTCTTTTTCGCCTGCTTTTTGGAATTATTTTCAAAGTTTAGAAAAGTCTAGTGAGGATTCCCAGGCATTTATTTCTAAATCCTATTTTCAATTGATTCGAAATTTTCAACGCTACGGCTGGTTAGTTCCTTATCTGTTTGGTAGCTCTCCTGCTGTGTGCAGGTCATTTCTCGGTGGCAAAGCGACTGATATGGAAGATTTTGATAAATCAACGTTCTATTATCCCTATGCAACCTCGTTAAGAACGGGAGATATCGGTTATCAAAACAAAAAAGAGGATAGTGCTGGAATACATGTGAACTATGATTCACTGGATAAATATATTGATAGCTTGAGAAATGCGATAACAACGCGACACCCTGATTTCGAACGCTTAGGTGTGAAAATTGATGGTAGATATGAGCAGCTGAATACTAACTTATTGCAGATAGAGAATGAGTATTACAGTTCAGTGCGTCCTAAACAGATTGCCGATGCTTTTGAAATGCCGATTTCAGCATTAACAAAGCGAGGCGTTGCTTATATTGAGCTTCGCTCTTTGGATATAAATACTAATCATCCTGAAGGCGTGTCTGAAGATTCACTTTATTTTCTTGAGGCGTTAGTTCTCTTTTGCTTATTACAGGATAGTCCTCCAATCTCAGATGAAGAGCATCAAGGAATTTCTAAAAACATGCTCGATGTTGCTCACAAAGGACGTGATCCCCAATTATTGCTAAGGTGCGGCGATAAGAATATATCGTTAAAATCCTGGGGGGAGGAATTGTTTTTACTTATGCGGCCTGTGTGTGAAGTGTTAGACAGTCAAAACAACGATGGGCGTTACAGCGCAGCACTGAGAAAATATCATTCCTATATTGATGATTCAGATTGCACACCATCTGCAAGAATTATTGAAGAGATGCGTAAGGAGAAAGAAGGTTTTTTTCACTTCTCTCTCAGGAAGTCGCAAGAGCATGCAGAATATTTCAAGAGCAGACGCCTAACAGCTCCTCAGTTTAATTTTTTTGAGCAACTTTCTCGAAAATCTATTGAACAGCAAAAACTTATCGAAGCAAGTGATACTTTAAGTTTTGATGATTTTCTCAAGCATTATTTCAACCAAACATTGCAGCAGGAAATAAATCGTGGAATGTAGAGATTCATGTGCCGCTTGTTGCATCAGTCCAAGTATTACAAGTTCTATTCCTGGAATGCCGGCGGGAAAAATGGCGGGCGAATATTGCGTTCAACTTGACGAAGATTTGAAATGTAAAATCTTTGGTAGCGAACTACGACCAGAAGTGTGTGCCGCATTCAAGGCTGGAAAAGATGTGTGCGGAGAAAGTCGTGAGCAAGCAATGTTAATATTGACGCAGCTTGAGAAGCTGACAAGTTTGTAGCGTTTAGTGCACTTGTCGGTATAAATAAAATTCATGAAGCCTTTCTCTTAATAGAAATCTTTTTTTTTTGCATTTTAGTTTTTATACGCTATCTTTATCAATCATGTTGTTTTCCTAACGACATTGCATAGGAGAATGTTATGGATTCGTCAAAAGAAGTGTTTGAACGCGATGACAAGTTTTTGAAAATGTTTTCTATTGGTGCGGGGATATGTCTTAGCATTATCGCTGTGTTTATCTTTGTTAGTGTTATTGGTATGTTGATGTCTATTTCTTAGGAATCTTCTCCAGTTTGTTGGGGTGTTTTACTCGACATCTCCTATAAAATTAGCAAGCTTTTCTATCACCCACTATCAATAACTAACCATTCTTTCTCGTTTAGGCATTGCTGATTTTTTGAGTAAACACCCCGTCTTTTTATGTCTGTCTCTTTGGGTGGAAAATTCTTGTTGAATAAGCGGCTGAGATCGAGCATAATTCGTGCCCTCAATGGTGACCCTCGCCGGTCCCCTCGCGACGATAGATTGTGAACCCAGTCAGGCCCGGAAGGGAGCAGCTGCAGCAATGGACTCGGGCGCCGGGGTGTGGCTGGTGAGGGGAGCCACCCAAAATCCACTTTCCGAATTATCCTCTCTTCTTTCGTTGCTCTCTAAGCTGATTTATTTCAATCAAAAAGTTATAATAATTTGCTTCAAGCTCGTTTGTTTTTGCTTGCAATAGTGAAATTGGCAAGATCAAAGTATTATTGTTTAAATATCGCTCGATATACGTGGTTTCTGATGTGTGCTTTTTTGAATTATTTCGGTTATTAGGAGACTTTTTTGGCTTATCAAGTCCTCGCTCGTAAGTGGCGCCCCAGGATTTTTGAAGAAGTTGTTGGGCAAACGCACGTGTTGCAAGCACTCATTAATGCGCTCAATAATAACCGTTTACATCATGCTTATTTATTTAGTGGCACGCGCGGAGTAGGGAAAACCACATTAGGTCGTATTTTCGCCAAATCATTAAATTGCGAAAATGGCGTTAGTGCAAAACCCTGTGGGGTTTGTAGCGCTTGTACTGAAATCGATCAAGGCCGATTTGTTGATTTGCTCGAAGTTGATGCGGCATCCAGAACCAAGGTTGATGAAACTCGTGAGTTACTGGAAAATGTTCAGTATTCACCGACTCGCGGGCGCTATAAAGTTTATCTCATTGACGAAGTCCACATGCTTACTTCCCATAGTTTTAACGCTTTGTTGAAAACGTTGGAAGAACCGCCGCCACACGTAAAGTTTATTTTAGCGACTACCGACCCTCAAAAATTGCCGGTTACTATTTTGTCGCGTTGCTTGAAATTTAATCTAAAGGCAATTCCACAAGATTTGATTGTTGCGCACATGCAATATGTGCTTCAGCAAGAAGAGATTCCTGTCGAAACACCAGCGCTTAAACTCATTGCTCGTTCTGCAACCGGAAGCATGCGTGATGCGCTTAGTTTGCTGGATCAAGCTATAGCGCATGGTAACGGGGAAGTGCTTGATAAAACCGTACGTGAAATGTTGGGTACTATCGATAACAGAGATGTTGTCGGTATTATTGAAGCGCTGGTTGCGCGTGATCCGCAAGGGCTGTTAAATCAGGTCCAGCAGCTAGCCGGTCAAGGTGTTGTGTTTTCATCTGTGTTGTCCGAGCTTGTATCCGTACTTCATCTGCTTGCATTAGCACAACTTTCTCCGGCAGCCCTTGAAGACGATGATAGCCATTTGCTGGAGCTTGCCAAGCAATTAGGCGCTGAAGATATTCAACTGTATTACCAGATAGCACTGCTTGGCCAAAAAGATTTACCTCTAGCACCAGACCCAAGAGCCGGATTTGAAATGGTGTTAATGCGAATGTATGCATTTATTCCAGATTCATCGGTAGGGCAAAGTCAATTGGCGAGTAAGCCACCGCGCGCGCCCGCGCCATCTCGCACACCACAGCCACAGGCTGCCAGGCCAAGCCAACCAGAAGCCAGATCAACAACCGCTCCAGCGTCGACAGCTCGCCCTGGTGCGCAAACTCAGCCAGCTCCAGTTGTTTCGACATCACCACGTCCTACATCATCAGACGACCTGGCTTGGGAGAGTGTCGTCAATCAACTTCCTTTGGCCGGATTGGCGAAACAAGTGATTTCCAATAGCACATTAGTTGGCAGAAGCAGCGGGGTAGTCACGCTTAAAGTGGATGCAAACAACGCGAAACTCATTAGCTCATCTGTCTCTGAACGTATCAAACAAGCTTTGAGTCAATTTTATAATGATGATGTTAATGTCAAGTTTGAAGAAGGGAAGCCAGAAGCGCAAACTCCGGCGGCGATAAAAGCACAGCAGCACGAAGAGGCGCTAAGTGATGCGGTGAAGGCCATTGAGTCAGATCCTAATGTTATAGCCATGAAAGAGACGTTTAGCGCGACACTTGATCCACGTTCAGTGAAATTGGTGGATAAGAACAGTTAGCTCTGGATTTTTAATTATTACGGAAAAGTTTCTTTGGCAGTCACAAAACGGTATATTCCCATCAGCGAATGTAAATTGATTTCTTGAGGAGAAAAAGATGAAAGGTGGTTTGGGTAATTTGATGAAACAAGCGCAGCAAATGCAGGAAAATATGCAAAAAGCGCAAGAAGAGATCGCTAGTATGGAAGTTACCGGCACTGCTGGTGGTGGAATGGTGACTGTGGTAATGACCGGACGTCACGACTTGAAACGCGTGAACATTGATCAAGCTCTTATGGAAGAAGATAAAGAGATGATTGAAGATCTACTCGCTGCTGCAGTTAATGATGCGGTTCGTGTTCTGGAGCAATCCACTAAAGATAAGATGGCTGGCGTTACCAATGGTATGGAATTGCCGCCAGGTATGAAGCTTCCTTTCTAGCACAAATAGCACATCAATATGAGTAATGGTTTGCTGGATGAATTGATGGATGCGTTGCGCTGTTTGCCGGGTGTGGGGGTAAAATCGGCGCAACGCATGGCTTTTTATATCTTAGAGCGTGACCGCATTGGCGCGCAAAAACTCTCCGAAAAAATAGCTCAAGCACTGGAAAAAATCGGTCATTGCCGAAAATGCCGAAATTTTAGTGAAGTCGAGTTGTGTCACATCTGTAGTAATCCAAAACGCGATTCACGACTACTTTGCATTGTCGAAAGCCCCGCAGACATGCTTGCGGTTGAGCAGGCGGCTGATTATCAGGGGTTGTATTTTGTTCTGATGGGTAAACTATCACCACTGGATGGCATAGGACCTGAAGATATTGGATTGGATTTGCTGGAGCTGCGCTTTGCGAGTGATGAAATTTCAGAAGTGATACTAGCGACAAACCCCACCGTTGAAGGCGAAGCCACAGCGCACTTTATTTCAAGTCTTGCTCGTAAGTATCAAATTTCGGTTACTCGGATCGCTCACGGGGTGCCGCTTGGTGGTGAGCTGGAGTATGTGGATAGGGGGACGTTATCAAGAGCGTTCTCAGGTCGCTTGCGATTATAAAATCAACAGTCCCATTTGTCTCGCAGGATTGCCTATAAATTCTACAAAGAATCCCAGGTTTGTTTTCTTCTAAAACGTAAGTTAGGAACAATTAAACCCATGGCCACTCCGGCAATCAAAACACCGGCACCAATTAAAAACCAATCTCTCGCAGAGCTGTCTTGTAGTGATAGATTTTCTTGCTGAACAGTTTGCATATCTCTTTTTAAGGTAAGGAGTTTTTCTTTCAGCTCTTTATTCTCTTCATTAATTGCTATCTGGTTAGATGAAATATCTTTGATTTGAGCTAGTTCTTTTTCAAGTGCCTTGTTTGCTTTTTCGAGTTGAGAGCTGCTTTTTTGTAAAGAATTTTTGTTTGAGCTAACTGATGAAAGTTGCTGATTTAATTCGTCAACCTGCTTACTTAGGACGGCTATCTCTTTTTCTGCTTTAATCAGGCGAGTTTTTGCGACAGGTTTATCGACTAAATAGCGGCTTAATACCCAGCCCTCTAGTCCATTATCTAATCTTACGAGTGAGTAACCTGATTCTTTGTCCTCTTCTAAAAGCACCATGCGAGTGCCAGTGGTTGGTGATTTTATAATCTTGTGTGATGTGCCTTGCCCGGTTCTCATGGTGATAATGAGTGAATCGGAAACATATCGAATTTCTTCGGCGATAGTAGTGCTAGTGACTAAAATTAGACTGCAAAGTAATATCAGTTTTCTCACGTAAACTTCCGTTTTGGGTAATAGGTTATTTAAAACACTTTAATTATAGCATTCTCGTCATTTTTTCAATTGATTGCAAATTAATCCCGGCATATGTAGTTTTTTTGGGATTATTTATGAGATGTTGTAATTAACGTGCAGTTCCGCTGGGTCGAATTGGAATTTGAGAAATTTTAAACCGGCACCCTTTGTTGAGGTGTGGATGATGTGAGCGTCAACTGTGTATATGCTTCCCTCAAGTTGATCCGGGTAGCGGAAGTGAAGTGAAATATGTTCACCAGAAATTAGTGTGATGCGTCCAGTATCAACGAACATTCCATTTGAGGAAACATTTTTACTAACGCCATTGATTATCCCTAATGGGCTGTAGTGCATCAACACATTTAATTGCATAGGTGCGCGTTCGGTCCAACGGTTTTCCATTTAACTAATCTCAATTTGCAGGCGGAATATAATTTCGATGAAAGCCATTTTAAAAAAATAGGTGGTATATCGGCGCAATTCAAGGCGCTGAAAGATAAAATTATTAAATATGCAATCAATGTAGGACAGAAACGCTATGAACTGAGACTTGTATGGAAGGCGTGAATTCGTTTAAATGGTTGATGAGAAAATAAAAAACAAAGATTTTTAGAGTAATGGTTCGAGCATAGGCCAAATGTTATCGAGCAATACTATTTGTGCAGCTGCAGTTGGATGAATGCCGTCTTTTTGGAAATAGTGCTTATTGCTTTCAATACCTTTTAACATGAAAGGCACAAGTGCAACATTCTCTTCATTGGAAAGAGACTCAAAAATTTTCGCAAATTGATTGGTATAAGCAAAGCCGTAATTTGGCGGGAGTTGCATGCCAACAAGTAATACTATTGAATTGTTTTTCTTGCACTTCTCGATTATTCGTAAAAGATTTTGTTTGGTGGCTTTCAGATTTAAACCGCGTAAACCATCATTTCCCCCAAGTTCTATAATGACTATTGCCGGTGTGTGGTTGGTTAAAATGTTATCAATTCGTTGTAATCCACCACTTGTTGTGTCGCCAGTAATACTGGCATTTACGGTCTGATATGGGTACTCTTTTTCGATGAGTCGTTGTTGGAGAAGAGACACCCAGGATTGCTCCTGTTTTATTCCATAGCCAGCACTGATACTATCACCGAGAACAACAATTTTAGCGTCCGCAAAAATATTTTGTGTGATAAAACAGCAAAAAATAAAGATAACAATTCGAATCATGACTGGAACTAAATCAAACCCTTTGCTCATTGTCAATAATCTCAATAAAAAAGTTGCCAGCCCTACCGGGGCGTTAGTGCTGCTTGCTGATATCAATTTTACGATATATTCATCTGAATCGGTTGCGATTATTGGGCCTTCAGGCGCGGGTAAATCCACATTGCTTGGGATACTTGCCGGTTTGGATTTGCCGAGTAATGGTGAGGTTATTCTTGAAGATGAAAATATTTTCAATATGGATGAAGATGGCCGAGCGCAGCTTCGAGGGCGAATGATTGGGTTTGTGTTTCAATCGTTTCAGTTGCTGCCTAGCTTAACCGCGCTTGAAAATGTGATGCTACCTCTGGAATTGTTAGCACTACCTGATCAGCAAGAGACGGCCAAACATGTATTAGATCGAGTGGGATTGCTGGATCGTGCAGGGCATTATCCACGACAACTTTCTGGCGGGGAGCAGCAGCGGGTAGCAATTGCGCGAGCTTTTGCAGTTAAACCAAAAATACTGTTAGCCGATGAACCAACCGGCAATTTGGATAAGAAAACAGGTGAGAAAATTATTGAATTATTGTTTTCTCTCAATGAAGAAGAGAGCACGACACTATTATTGGTGACACACGATACATATTTGGCTGATCGATGCCAGCGCCAATTTCACATTGACGGTGGTCGCCTGACAGAGCTTAATCATGGTAACTAAATTAGCAATCAGTCAATTGTTGCGTGAGTGGCGTTCGGGCGAGCTTCAAGTCCTGTTTCTTTCTATCATTATTGCGGTGGCAGCAATTAGTTCGGTGAGCTTTTTTACCGACCGTGTTAATCAGGCGTTGCTACTGCAAGCGAACGAACTGCTTGGCGCCGACGTTGTATTAAAAGGTGATCGGGAATTTTCTGAGTTCTATCATGAACAGGCAGATAAGCTCGGATTAAAAACAGTTCGGCAAGTGACTTTCCCAACCATGGTGTTGGCGAATGATCAAAATCAAATGGTGTGGTTGAATGCGGTAGATGAAAACTTTCCTTTGAGAGGGAATGTTGGGATTACTCACGAGCTGTTTAAGCCCGAACAAAAAGCAGAAAAATTTTTAGAGCCAGGAAAAGTTTGGGTTGAGCCCGCAATTATTAGTTCTTTAGGGTTAAATATTGGTGATACGATTCAATTGGGTATGAAGGAATTTGTTATCGATGCCATTATCACAACTGAGCCTGGCAGAGCTGGCGGTTTTTTTAATATTGCTCCGCGAGTGATAATGAATGTTAATGATGTAGCGGCGACCCAGCTAATACAACCCGGCAGTCGTGTCCGGTATGGGCTTCTTGTTGCTGGCGACGATAATGCAGTGCAAACATTTCGTGATATTGCTAAAGAAAAGAATGACGAAGATATTCTCGTTCAGGGAGTGCAAGATGCTCGTCCTGACATACGCGCTGCTCTCACACGAGCTGAACAGTTTTTAGGTTTGGCTGCACTAACTAGTTTGATGTTATCTGGTGTTGCTGTGGCATTATCCGCGCGACGTTTTACCCAGCGTCATCTTGATCAATGTGCGATTATGCGTTGTGTTGGCGCTACGCAATCGCTTATTTCTCAGCTCTACTTATTTCAAATGTTTATTCTTGGGTTTGTTGCCAGTCTTATCGGTGTTATAGCGGGCTACTTTGCGCATGAAGTGTTGGTGGAATTATTGGGATCAATTGCTGGCGTAGAATTGCCGGCTGCCGGGATTAAACCTATCGTGTTTGGATTAGTCACAGGAATCGCTATTCTTATTGGATTTGCTCTGCCGCCAGTGATGGCTTTGAAAAAAGTTCCTGCTTTGCGAGTGCTTAAAAGAGATCTCGGCGACATGAATACATCAAACATCGTTTCTTATGTCTATGGCATAGGGGCTTTGATGTTGATAATGATTTGGCAAGCGGGCGATTTGAAAATTGGACTTTATATGGTCTTGGGTGCGCTATTGGCGATAATGCTTCTTGGGCTATGTGGTTTTGGATTGCTTACACTTATCGGTTTGTTTAAGAACAAGTTTCGAAATGCCTGGTTTTACGGCTTGAGAAATTTAGTTCGAAGGCCGGCGACTAGCTTAGTACAAATCGTCGCGTTCGGTGTTGGGATTATGGCGTTACTTATTTTAACATTGATTCGAGGTGACCTTTTAACTCAATGGCAGCAATCGATTCCATATGATGCACCAAATCGATTCGTGATAAATATTCATCCAGATCAAGTTGAAGATATCCAGTCGCTTTTTAGGAAAAGTAATATTGAGCTTCCCGAGTTTTATCCCATGGTTCGCGCTCGTGTTGTTGAAATAAATGGACAGAAAGCATCTCCGGATAACTTCGAAGATTCTCAAGCAAAACAGATGTTATCTCGAGAGCTTAATTTAAGCTGGGCACTCCAGGTAGCCGAGAAAAACGAACTTATTGATGGCAAGTGGTGGGATGCTGAAGATCCTAATTTAGAATATATTTCGATTGAAGAGAGTGTGGCAAAACACTTGAATCTTTCACTAGGTGACGTTGTTCGTTTCAAAGTTGCTGATCAAGATTTTCGTGGCGAAGTGTCAAGTATCCGAAAGGTAGACTGGGGATCTTTTCGTGCGAATTTCTATGTATTGGCAAAGCCGGGTTTGCTTGAAGGATTTCCGGCAACTTATATGTCCCCCTTTTTTCTTGATGAGTCGCAAGCTAGTTTTTTGAATAATTTGGTTAAGCAGTTTCCTAATGTTACGGTTATTGATGTGGCCACTGTGTTATCTCACGCTCGAAATATCATTCGACAAGTGAGTCTGGCAGTAGAATATGTTTTTCTATTTACTTTGATGGCAGGCGTTATGGTGCTCTTTGCGGGTATTCAGTCTACACACGATGAGCGAATGTTAGAGAATGCGATTGTTCGCACTTTAGGAGGGCGTAAAAAACAGATGTTACAAACTCTGTTGTCTGAGTTTCTCTTTTTAGGATTTCTTGCTGGATTGATCGGTGCGATTTTCGCGACCATTATTGCGGCAGTAATTTCTCATTATATCTTACAAATGCCAGCGAGTTTCAATACTAGTTTGTGGCTATATGGTTTGTTTGTCGGTGCAGCAGGTGTTTCTGCTATGGGAATGTGGGGGAGTAAGAAGGTATTGAGTCAACCGCCATTAGTGACGCTTAAAAAAGTATCGCTAACGAATTAGAAGGTTATTAAAAACGTTTCTTGCCACTAAAATTGATTTATTTTGAACAGCTTGTAAAAACAAGTAACTTTCAAAATGTCCAGAATGTGATCTGAGCAGTTAATTATTTCAATATCTGAGTTTTCCCCGCCAACAAAGTCACGCATAAGTAACATCATTCCTAGGCCTGAGCTATCCATGTTTTCAACGTTACCCAAGTCAATGACATAAGCTTTTGCTTTGTTTTCTTCGTAAGCTTTTCTAAACTCTTTTTGAATGACATTCCCAAATTTACCCGAAATTACAAGTTTTATTGTCTCTTCATTATCTTTTATAATTTCTACTTGGATGCCCATTGTCATTCCCTGTATTGAAATTGTATTAAATATAGATGCTCCAAAATGCTATCGGTGGGTTGTGACTGCATCTTTAATTATGGTGATTGCTGTTATGAGTATTCTTGGGAATGAAAATTAAGTAGAAAGTCCCTGATTTTTTGGATATTGTTTTTCTCAGCATCATCAAATTGAAAGGCAGCTAAAACTTTCTTTGGATCGCTGTCTTCACTTTCAGGGTCGCGTTCAATGCGAATCAGTTCTGATCTAATGGTTAAAATATTCTCATCGTTATTTGAAATGGTTAATGAGACCCTGTCGTAAATACGCCCTTCAGATGTAAATGCGTCAGATCTAACAGAACATCCACCATCGGATATATCCAACAATTTTGCATCGTAATGCAGTTCATCGTTATAGATGATTTGTATATTAAACGCCTCCAAGGTCGAAATTCGTTGGTGCTTACGAAATTTTTCTCCCAAGATGAGTTTTTTTAGTTTTAGCGTGAGTGAGCGATTATCAAAAGGTTTTAATATAAAATCTGAAGCGCCGCATGCGGCTGCTCGTAGAATGTGCTCTGGGTCTTTTTTGTCCGACATGAGCAGGATGGAAGTGTTAAAGAAATTTTGATCTTGTTTAATATCGGAAATAAGTGAGAAGCCAGAGTTATCATTCAATTGGGAGTTTGTTATGACACAGTCGATAGTTTTATTGCTGGAAAGCAGTTTAAGGGCTTCTTTACCCGTACTGGCAGTGAGTATTTCTTCTATTTCAAATTCCTGCCCTAAGATGTTGCTAATCGATAATTTTATTTCTTTATCCGGGTCTACGATTAGCAAAGAGTAATTCAGCGTCATTTTTAATTCCCTTTCTTTATTTGATGCCAGGAGCTTGTCCGAGAATAGGAGTTGTAGCGAGGGAAAGTTATTTTGAAGTAGATTTTTTGATCGTTTGGTACTAATGGCCGTAGCTATTCGTCGAAAAGGATCGGAAAAGCTGATCAAAATAACAATCCGCAGTAAGCTTTCTATTCTCGGACAAGCTCCTGTTAATATCGATAGATGGAATCAAACATTTAATCCTTAACCCGCATTTCTCACAGGTTTCAGTAATATTGCGCAGAGATTTGTTTTCACAAAGTATTTTCTGACTGAGTGGAATACTCATTGTATTTCCGAAGGAAGAAAATACTTTGTAGAATCAAAGATCAAGCAAGATTTCGTAAATCCTGTGAGAAATACGGGTTAAATATTTGATTGTTTTCAAAACGAGGTATGTAGTTTTTGTGTTATAACTCGAACGCGGCTTGGTGAGGTGTTTCATTCCTTAGGCTGAGTCTTCATCGATTATCTCTAAGTTATTGCGTGCCGCGAAATCCATGATCTGTTGGTATATGCCTGGGTGACTAATTTTAAGTTCTTCGTCCAGCGCTATGCACTTAACACCGTCAATGCTTATCGGGCGTAATTTGGGAGAGTAGTGAATACGATGATCATCGCCAAAGCTAGATAACATACCGCTCATTCGTTCAGCCCAATCACTGGGTCTAAACTTCCGACCATCTTTAGTTAAACCCTGAATAATCAGTGTTCGAAATCTTTTTTGCTTTTCTGTCATTCGTGAAATCAGCTCTCACCTATTAGGTTATTTTGAATGGGCATTGTTGTATCTTGGAACTATTATTAGACAGCCCAAATTAAAATGTGTTACGCGTTAAACTATGAGAGATCTGGTGTGATAATGGAAGAAATCAGATGAATTCACAGCCTTGTTGCCCTGATGGATTATTTTACTACAAGATTCTTGTTTAGGTAATTTTTTAAATAAGGTTTTTCTTTAAATCTATATCTTTGCCTTAAAATAAATAGATGCTTGAATTTATGAAATGCGTTAGTATGTCGGGTTTTCCGGCGTTTAAAAGTTAAAGTAATTTGGGGTGATTTGGTGTGGAACTAAGTGGTGGTGAAATTCTAATACAGTTCTTGAAGGATGAAGGCGTTGAATACGTTTTTGGGTATCCTGGTGGATCTGTTTTGCATATTTATGATGCGTTATATGGCCAAGACGACTTGAAACATATTCTCGTCCGTCATGAGCAAGCCGCAACTCATGCGGCAGATGGTTATGCTCGCGCGACAGGTAAACCTGGTGTGGTGTTAGTCACCTCCGGTCCTGGTGCAACAAATGCTGTCACCGGCGTTGCCACTGCTTTTATGGATTCTATCCCCATGGTTGTTATTACCGGCCAGGTGCCAACCCCTGTGATCGGCAGCGATGCGTTTCAAGAAGTTGATTCTATTGGTATTACACGCCCATGTGTTAAGCACAACTTCCTGGTTAAAGATATTAACAAGCTCGCTGAAACATTAAAAAAAGCATTTTATATTGCTTCAACTGGCCGTCCAGGCCCTGTGGTTGTTGATATACCTAAAGATGTGACAGACCCTATGGTGAAAATTCCGTATTCCTACCCTAAAAAGGTTGAAATGCGATCATATAATCCTGTAATGAAAGGTCATAGTATTCAACTCAAGCGCGCAGCTGATTTGATTTTGAGCGCAAAACGCCCAATGATTTATTCAGGTGGTGGCGTGGTATTGAGTAATGCCTCAGCTGAATTGAGGGAATTTACTCGCTTGTTAGGTTACCCTATTACCCAAACTTTGATGGGGTTAGGTGCATATCCGGCATCAGATAAACAAAATGTGGGTATGTTGGGTATGCATGGTACTTATGAAGCCAACATGGCTATGCATGAGTGTGACGTTCTCATTGCAATCGGCGCTCGATTTGATGACCGAGTCACAGGCAAGCTGGCGGAATTTTGCCCAACTGCACGTATTGTTCATATTGATATTGATCCTGCGTCTATTTCAAAAAATGTGAAAGTTGACGTTCCAATTGTCGGCGATGTGAAATTAGTGTTGGAAGACCTCATCAAGCTACTACAAGAGAGTAGCGTTAAACCTGATGAATCTGCAAAGAATAAATGGTGGGCTCAGATCGATGAGTGGCGCGGTAAGCAATGTCTTGAATATGATCGACAGAGTGATGTTATCAAACCACAGTTTGTCATAGAAACATTGAGTAAATTGACCAGCAATGGTGATACATATGTGACCTCTGATGTTGGTCAACATCAAATGTGGGCAGCCCAGTATTTTCAGTTTGATGAGCCGCGACGTTGGATTAACTCTGGTGGGCTTGGCACAATGGGTTTCGGTTTACCCTCTGCTATGGGTGTTCAGCTCGCTTATCCTGATGCAACGGTGGCTTGTGTTACCGGTGAAGGCAGTATCCAAATGTGCATCCAGGAAATGTCGACCTGTAAACAATATGGGTTGCCCATTAAAATAATCAATTTGAATAATCGTTATCTTGGCATGGTTAGACAGTGGCAAGAGTTTTCATACGAAGAGCGTTATTCAATGAGCTATATGGAAGCGTTACCTGACTTTCAAAAATTGACTGAAGCATATGGCCACGTTGGAATGAAAATCGAAAAACGATCTGATGTCGAAGGGGCGTTAAAAGAAGCGTTAGCGCTAAAGGATCGCTTGGTTTTTCTAGACTTCATTACAGATCGCAAGGAAAACGTCTACCCTATGATTGAAGCCGGTAAAGCGCATCACGAAATGCGTATGGCTGCGGATAGGGAGTTAGCATAATGTCGCGGCATATAATATCTATTCTTATGGAAAATGAGTCCGGTGCTTTATCTCGGGTTGCAGGGTTATTTTCCGCTCGTGGTTACAATATTGAATCGTTGACTGTTGCTCCTACTGAAGACTCCTCGCTGTCGAGGATGACAATTGTGACAACCGGGTCTGAAGAGATTATTGAGCAAATCAAAAAGCAACTGAATAAATTAATTGATGTTGTAAAATTAATTGATTTGACTGAGGCCGGCCATATAGAACGCGAACTGGCTTTAGTGAAATTGCGTGCAAGCACTGCGGTTGATAGAGACGAATTAAAACGATTAGCAGATATCTTTCGCGGGCATATTGTTGATGTTACACCTGAGTCGTATGTGGTTGAACTCACAGGAACAGGTGAAAAAATTGATGGCTTTTTAGAGGCGCTTGGTGATCGCAGTGTTATTGAAGTGGTTCGTTCCGGCTCATCAGGCATCGGTCGAGGCGATAGAAGCCTCGACTTATAAATCGAAAAATAAAAATTCTTTTTAGTTTTATATATATTTAATAATTGAGGTGAACAATGCAAGTTTATTACGATAAAGACGCTGACTTATCGATAATCAAAGGTAAGAAAGTTGCCATCATCGGTTATGGTTCGCAAGGTCATGCGCACGCCAATAATTTAAAAGACTCTGGTGTGGATGTTGTTGTTGGTTTGCGCACCGGCTCTGCATCTGCTGCCAAAGCTGAAGCATCTGGCCTGACGGTAAGCTCTGTCGAAGAAGCGGTAAAAGCTTCTGATGTGATTATGATTCTTACGCCTGATGAATTTCAGTTTCAATTATACAGGGATCAGATTGAGCCAAATATCAAGCAAGGTGCAACTTTAGCGTTTGCTCACGGTTTTGCTATTCACTATAACCAAGTGGTTCCACGAGCTGATTTGGATGTAATTATGGTAGCGCCAAAAGCACCGGGTCATACAGTACGTTCTGAGTTTGTAAAAGGTGGCGGCATTCCCGATTTGATCGCGATTTATCAAGATGCGTCAGGAGCGGCAAAATCTACTGCACTTTCTTATGCTTCTGCTATTGGTGGTGGTCGTACCGGTATCATCGAAACAACATTCAAAGATGAAACTGAAACTGATCTGTTTGGCGAGCAAGCGGTTCTTTGTGGCGGTGCAGTTGAGCTTGTTAAAGCAGGTTTCGAAACATTAACTGAAGCGGGTTATGCGCCTGAAATGGCATATTTCGAATGTTTGCATGAGTTGAAATTGATTGTGGATCTTATGTATGAAGGCGGTATTGCCAATATGAATTACTCTATTTCTAACAATGCCGAGTATGGTGAGTATGTTACTGGTCCTCGTGTTATTAATGATGAGAGCCGAGCTGCCATGCGTGAGTGTTTGGCGAATATTCAAAATGGTGAATATGCGAAGCGTTTCATTTTAGAGGGGCAATCAAACTATCCTGAAATGACGGCTGCACGTCGTAATAACGCCGCTCACCCAATTGAGCAGGTAGGTGCTGGTTTACGTGAAATGATGCCTTGGATTAATGCAAATAAGATTGTTGATAAAACAAAAAATTAAATGATCTGAGTTTTTAGGGTGCGGCCTGAATGGTGTTTGGGCCGCATTTTTATTAAAATTCTTCTATCTTATTGAAACAATGATCGTTTCTAACAAACATCCAATTATCGCAAGGGAAGGCTGGCTTTTTGTAGTCATTAGCTTTCTCGCCTTATTTTCAAGTCTTCTTTTTTTTCATCTCGCTGTTACTGTTCTTCTTGTGCTTGTATTTCTTGGTTTACTCTTTATTTATCGAGACCCAGCAAGAAAAATTCCCCCTGTACCACTTGCTATAGTTAGTCCTATCGATGGCCAGATAATGTCGATTACAAAGGTGGGTAATGAGTATTGTGGAGAATCATCTCTATTAATCTCTATACGAACGGCGGCTTTAGGTGTGTCTTCCGTGAGAAGCCCAGTCGAAGGCAAGATGCTAAAACAATGGCGTCATGATGAAAATGGCATCCGTAAATATTTAAATTGGGTGCAAACAGATGAAGGTGATAATGTTGTTTGGATAGCATTACCAAGTGGTAAAAAGCACGCTTATTGCTACGTGCAACCTGGTGAGAGAATTGGTCAAGGGCAACGCTGTGGTTTTTTACCCTTCGGCGCTCAAGTTGAGCTATTAGTTCCTGGAAATTCAACACTAGACACGGAAGTAGGTTCGACGGCTCGTGCAGGTGAAACAATTATCGCCCATATTGTTCATCAGCAAGGTGCAAGTTTAATTAGTGATCCAACGTTAATTGTAGAAAACGCGTAACTGCTCAGCGTGTTTAGATTTTGTTTCAGAAACGCTTTTATTTCGCACGGAATGAGGGAGCATATATGTATATGTAACCGATTGAGTACGAAATATAGGCGTTTCTGAGGCAAAAAATGAGTGCGCTGAGTAGATACAAAAACGCAAGCTAATCAAAGTGAGTTCATCATGAATGTCCCAGAAGAGAAGAAAAAACCAAGACGCGGAATCTATTTATTACCTAACCTGTTTACGACAGGCTGTTTATTTAGCGGTTTTTACGCGATTGTTTCTGCTATTTCGGGTCATTTTGACCAAGCTGCAGCTGCGATTTTTATCGCCATGGTGATGGATGGTTTGGATGGACGAGTTGCACGATTAACCAATACAGAAAGTGAATTTGGTGTTCAGTACGACAGTCTTGCTGATATGGTTTCGTTTGGATTGGCTCCGGGGTTGATCATGTATTTATGGGCACTTTCCGGACTGGGAAAATTAGGTTGGTTGGTTGCTTTTGTTTATACCGCTGGAGCCGCGTTACGACTGGCGCGCTTTAACACCCAAGTTGATGTTGCCGATAAACGTTTTTTTCAAGGTTTACCTAGTCCTGCTGCTGCGGCAGTTGTTGCGGGACTTGTTTGGATTGCCACAGATTACGGTGCGGTAGGAGAAGATCTTGCTATTTTAGCGTTAATAATTACCTTTGCAGCCGGTGTTCTTATGGTGAGTAATTTTCGTTATTACAGTTTTAAAGATATTGATTTAAAAGGCAAGGTTCCTTTTTTCTCAGTGTTGATCATGGTAATGGTTATTGTGTTTATTTCGCTGGATCCACCGCAAATTCTATTTGGATTGTTTTTTATCTATATGCTTTCTGGTTTTGTACTTACGCTTTGGGGGATTAAACAGCGCCGAGAAGCTCGCAGACAAGAGAGTAATCAATGAGTTTGGATTGTTTTTCAATCGTCTTATAAGTGTTTATGTAGATAGAGCACTTGGCAACAAAAGATAAAATGGCTATTATTAGTCGAAATTCCTACATCTAACTATTAGAGACAATGACTTTAAATAAGGCCGCACAAGATAAAAGAATAGCGCAGTTTGATTGCGGTGTTGTTGTGTGCCTCTGCTTATCTTTCCCTCTCAGCCTCCTTCTGCCTTAGGGCGTATAAATAAACACGCTCCCCTTTTGTGCAGGGTACAAAACTTAAAGCACAGTCAAATACAAATGCTATGACAGAATTTATAACTTAGGTGCAATCATGACCGACAAATTGATTATTTTTGATACGACATTACGCGATGGTGAGCAGAGTCCTGGCGCTTCTATGACAAAAGAAGAAAAAGTTCGTATAGCCAAATCATTGGAGAAGATGCGAGTTGATGTTATTGAAGCTGGGTTTCCTATTGCAAGCGTTGGCGATTTTGAAGCGGTGCAAGCGGTAGCCAATACCATAAAAGATAGTACTGTGTGTGGTTTGGCGCGGGCATTGGATAATGATATTGATAGAGCAGGTGAAGCGTTGAAAAATGCTAACAGTGCTCGCATACATACTTTTATTGCAACTTCGCCAATTCATATGCAATTGAAATTGCGTATGGAGCCTGATGCCGTTGTTGAACAGGCAGTGAGAGCTGTTAAACGGGCTCGACAATATACAGATAACGTTGAGTTTTCTCCTGAAGATGCCGGTCGTTCAGAACTGGATTTTTTGTGCAGAATATTAGAGGCAGTCATTGATGCGGGTGCTACCACCTTAAACATCCCCGATACTGTGGGCTATAATGTTCCAGAGCAATTTGGTGGCTTGATTCATAATTTAATTGAACGTATTCCAAACTCCGATAAAGCAATATTTTCCGTGCATTGTCATAATGATTTAGGTTTGGCGGTAGCAAATTCACTCTCGGCTGTGATGAATGGTGCGCGGCAGGTGGAGTGTACGATAAATGGATTGGGTGAGCGTGCTGGTAATGCTGCATTAGAAGAAATTGTGATGGCGGTTAAAACACGTAAAGATATTTTCCCGTGTGAGACTAATATCGATACGACTCAAATCGTATCTACGTCCCGCTTAGTCTCCGGTATCACCGGTTTTGCTGTGCAACCCAACAAAGCGATTGTTGGCGCAAACGCCTTTGCTCACGAGTCAGGCATCCATCAAGACGGTGTTTTGAAAAATCGTGAAACCTACGAAATTATGAAAGCTGAAGATGTAGGTTGGACAGCAAATCGTATGGTTTTAGGAAAACATTCAGGTAGGAATGCATTTAAAACACGTATGAAAGAGTTGGGGACGGTGTTCGACACAGATTCAGAGCTGAATGAAGCATTTTCTCGTTTTAAAAACTTGGCCGATAAGAAGCATGAGATCTTTGATGATGATTTGCAGGCGCTTGTAACAGTCGCACGTCAGGAAGCAACGAACGAATTTACAAAGCTTATCTCTGTCAAAGTTTGTGCAGAAACAGGTGAAACCCCAAATGCTAATGTTACTCTTCTTGTCAACAATGAAGAGAAGCAAGGGAGCTCATCCGGGGCGGGTTCAGTTGACGCAACATTCAAAGCCATCGAGTCTATTATCGATAGCCAGGCAGCTTTACAATTGTATTCGGTAAATGCAATTACCAGTGGAACAGATGCGCAAGGCGAGGTTACCGTAAGGCTTGAAAAAGCGGGTCGAATTGTTAATGGGCAGGGTGCCGATATTGATATTGTTGTTGCTTCTGCTAAAGCTTATGTGAATGCACTTAATAAGTTATTTCACGCAGATGATAAAGCACATCCTCAATTGGCAGATGTGTAGTCAGGGTTTTTAGATATGTCGCTCAGTGCCAGGCAAAAAGATATGTTAAAGACGATGGGTGTTTCTTTATGGAATGCCCGCCATGACGTGCCTGAGCTTAAAGCATCTTCAGTTATTTCTGAAGATATTTCTGAAGATATTGCTGTTGATATAAATGATGTTGAAAATGTAGAAGAGAACAAGTCATATCCTGTTGTCGATTGGCTACTGCTACAAAAGCAGGTTCAAACATGTCAAGCTTGTGATTTGCATGCTACAAGGACGAATACAGTATTTGGAGTTGGAGATACAAACGCAAGCTGGATGATTATTGGTGAAGCCCCAGGTGCAGATGAGGATTTGAAAGGTGAACCGTTTGTAGGTAAAGCGGGTCAACTACTCAATCAAATGTTGATCAGTATCGGCTTGTCACGAGAAACGGTATTCATCGCAAATATTTTAAAATGTCGCCCCCCCAATAATCGTGATCCACATGTTGAAGAAGTAACTGCTTGTCAGTCTTTTCTTGATCAACAGATTGAATATATAAAACCAAAAGTTATATTGGCTGTTGGGCGAGTGTCTGCACAAAACTTATTGCAAACGAAGGAAACGATTGGTCGACTTAGAGGTGGAAAATATTTTTATAGAGATACAGGTATTCCTGTGATAGCGACATATCACCCAGCCTATTTACTACGCTCCCCGCTGGAGAAGAGAAAAGTATGGCAAGATCTCGTGCTCGCCAAAAAAATTATATCTGCGAAGCGATGAGGAATTATGATTAATTCTGTTCCGGTAAAAGAAATAGTTTTTCAGGTTATGACAGAGGCCGATTTGGATGATATTTTGGCAATTGAAAATGTATCTCATACTCATCCATGGAGCATCGGTATATTTCAAGATTGTTTACGAGTTGGGTATTATAGCCCCATGCTTAAAAGCGGTGAAGAAATTATTGCTTATGGTGTGATGTCTATTGCAGTTGAAGAAGCGCATATATTCAATGTTTGCGTCTCCTCTGAATATCGAGGAAAAGGCTTTGGTTTGCAGATGATGGAACATTTGCTGAAAGTGGCGAAAGAAAAAAGCGCAAAATCAGTCTTTCTTGAAGTACGACCCTCAAATGAAGTTGCAATTCAATTGTATAATAAAATTGGTTTTCTCGAAGTGGGTATTCGTAAAGATTATTATCCAGCGAAGAAAGGACGAGAAGACGCACTGATCTTTGCAATGGATATATTTCTGGAATAATGAATTGTAGAGGCTTTTACGAAATCTATCTTTTGTGAAGGTCTTAATAAAAGAATTAATTTAGGTAAATAAATGTCTTTAGAAACAGAAGTCTCAAAACGAAGAACGTTTGCGATTATTTCGCATCCCGATGCGGGAAAAACCACAATCACCGAAAAATTGTTACTTTTCGGTGGTGCTATACAGTTGGCGGGTACGGTAAAAGGTCGTAAAGCAGCAAGACATGCAACGTCAGATTGGATGGAGTTGGAAAAGCAGCGTGGTATATCAGTAACGTCTTCTGTCATGCAGTTCCCCTACGGTGATGCAATCGTGAATTTATTAGACACCCCTGGCCATGAAGATTTCTCTGAAGATACATACCGCACCCTGACAGCGGTTGATTCGGCACTTATGGTTATCGATATTGCCAAAGGTGTTGAGGATAGAACGATTAAATTAATGGATGTGTGTCGCTTACGAGATACTCCTATCGTTTCATTTGTCAACAAGCTTGATCGTGAAGGCCGTGAACCATTAGATGTTCTTGATGAAGTGGAGAGCGTTTTAAAAATTCAGTGCGCCCCTATGACCTGGCCAATTGGTATGGGTAAGCGGTTTAAAGGTGTGTTTGATCTCTATAATAATCGAGTTCATGTTTTTAGTGCGACGCATGGCGGTAAAATACAAGAAGGTGAGGTGATCGAAGGGATAGATAATCCTCTACTTGATGAATTACTTGGTGACGAAGCGGAAGAGTGGCGTGATGAAATTGAGTTGGTCCGTGGGGCAAGTAACGAGTTTGATTATGATGAGTTCCTTGCGGGTAGAATGACACCTGTCTATTTTGGATCAGCGATCAATAATTTCGGTGTTAAAGAACTGCTGGATGCAATTGTTAAGTATTCTCCACCTCCCCAGCCTCGGGAAACATTGACTCGCACAATCGACCCATTAGAAGAGAAGTTTTCTGGCTTTGTCTTTAAAATCCAGGCAAATATGGACCCCGCTCATCGAGATAGAATAGCTTTTTTACGTGTTTGCTCGGGTAGTTATGAAAAGGGTAAAAAAATAAAACATGTGCGCATCGATAAAAACGTGTTGATAGCTAATGCGACGACTTTTATGGCTCAAAACAGAGAGCATGTAGAAGAAGCCTTTCCGGGGGATATTATTGGCTTACATAATCATGGCACGATTCAAATTGGCGACACTTTCACTATGGGTGAGGATCTGAAGTTCACCGGGATACCTCACTTTGCACCGGAACTTTTCAGGCGTGCTCGATTGCGTGATCCTTTAAAAATGAAAGCGTTATTAAAAGGATTGATTCAACTCAGTGAAGAAGGAGCAACACAGCTTTTTCGCCCCTTAACAAACAACGATTTAATTCTAGGTGCTGTGGGTGTGTTGCAGTTTGAGGTTGTTGCACATCGTTTAAAAGCAGAATATAACGTTGACTGCTTTTTTGAGGCTGTCAATGTGACAACAGCTCGCTGGGTCTATTCCGATGATGAAAAGAAACTGGAAGAGTTTAAACGTAAAGCTGCAGATAATTTAGCCATGGATGGTGGTGATGACCTAACCTATATTGCGCCAACACGAGTTAATTTGTCGCTGACTGAAGAACGCTGGCCGGATATTCAATTCCTCGCAACGCGAGAACATTAATGCATGCGCTTGGTTGATTCTCACTGTCATCTCGATTTTTCAGACTTCGATGATGATAGAAGAGAATTAATTGAGCGTTGCCACCAAATCGGTATACATAATTTTGTCGTTCCTGGAGTTTCTGCAAAAAACTGGGAGCGTCTTCATCAAGTCGCAATGCAACATTCTGAGATAACGCCCGTCTATGGGCTACATCCTTATTTTAATGAACAGCATTCAGTCAATGATATTTGCCAACTTGAATATCTGATTAGAACCTTGCATCCTCGTGCTGTGGGAGAGATTGGTCTTGATTATTATGACAAGACACTGGACCGTAATAAACAGAGATTACTCTTTGAAAAGCAATTGTTACTAGCTGAAAAATACCAGATTCCTGTTATTCTCCATGTGAGAAAAGCGCATGACGATGTTTTAGCAATGTTAAAACATCGTCATATTTGTGGTGGTATCATGCATGCGTTTAGTGGAAATGAGCAACAAGCAAAACAGTATTGTGATATGGGATTCGTGTTTGGGTTTGGAGGTGTTCTCTTAAATCCTAATGCAAAAAAAGTACGAAGACTCATTAAGAATTTACCTATTAATTCTATTGTCTTGGAAACCGATGCCCCAGACATGATACCTGTTGGTTCGACCTTTTCTCGAAATACACCTCTCACGGTCTATAACGTAGCAGAAGAAGCTGCAGAAATCCGGAACCTAACAGTAGCTGACATCGCAGAGGCAACGACCAGCAATGTAGAGCGTGTACTTAAGGTTTCATTCTAAATATGTTTTTAGAAAAAATAAACTTTACTTTAGCAGCGTTGTGATTTTTGTGTGTCATTCTTTTCGATTCTTAATTCGTAAATTACAAATAATAACATCTTCAATTTCTAGTCATTCATATTAGAAAACTATTCAAATCATTCTCACGTCTAAAAGTATTTCACAGTTCTAAAAAAATGCTTTCCACGCCGATCAAAATTAAAAGAACTGTGTAGGAAGACGCACTTCATTCTAAACGAATGATATTTAAACTAATCGGTTGTTAAATATCGATCTATTCCCCTCCGTATTTGCTGAAAATATTACCATTCAATTAACTTATTGATTTTTCTATTGAAACTAAATTAAAGCTTGGATTTCGCTAACCGATACGCCTTGTTGATACCACCGAGGACTACGTCTATTTGTATCTGGCGTTGTTATCAGTAGCAGATAGAGGTGGTCGTCAAAGCATAGTGAGTAAACTGTTGAGTGATTTAGCGAAGGTTGCTTAACAACACTGAGGGGTGTAACTCACTATGCAAATTTTTAATTTCAATAAGGAGAGGTTTTTAATGAATAAACATCGGTTTAGGCTACTGATAGCCAGCATGATAAGTATCATGCTGGTGTTATCAGGGTGTTCTAGTGATGGTGGTGACAACGGATCTGTGGCGAGTTTAACGCCTACGACTGTAGCTGGTAAGGTAACCCTTTCCAGCGTGGTTTCTGAAAAAGCACGAAACAAAGCGCTAATTTCAGAAGCGATGGCAGCGGGCAAACCAGGTTCGAAAGCATATCAAAAAGCATTGGCCAAAGGCCTGGCAGAACGTTCCGGTTTAGACTCCCGTGCTGTTCTGTTTAGCTCGAATGGCGAAGCATTTTCAAACGGTGTTGTGTATTTGTATGATGCTGGACATCCTGAGTGGAAATATCCTGTTGCCGTTGCAACAACGGATGCCTTGGGTGACTATACATTAACAGTAACCACAAATGCCGCAAAAAATGGCAATTCATATACAGATGATGCTCCAATACCATCTGGTAATTATACTTTGTTAGCATTTACTCTTAAAGGTTTGTTCCCTGACCTTGTTGCGCTTCAATCCATTGTAAATGAATTTGAAGGCACCATGTCAAGTATGGATCTGGTAGCGCAAAGAAGTACAGCGAAGCCGACTATTACGAGTATGTTAGGTGTTTCAAAAAACACTGACGGGACTCAAACTTGGGGTGATAGCAGCTTGGAATTGGCACCAAATGCTGCAGTGCAAATTGCCTTTAGTATGCCAATGTTTCGTGAAGCTATTACTGATGATTATTTGTCAATTACTGCAGACGATAGTTCTGTGATTCCCACAGGTACATGGACTTTATCTGCCGACTGGCTAACTGCGACCTATTATCTTGATGAAGGACAAACCTGGAATCCGGGTACTACTTATGAAGTTAAAGTGATGGGAAGTGATGGAGAATTAGGGGTTGTCGGGGCAATTTATAATGTCTTTGGTAAATTTCTTGCAAAAACTGGTACTGGCACATTTTCAATTATAGAGCTAGCAGATGGACAAACAGTTGCTGATTTGATCGATGATGTTTCGCCAACAGCTACACTTGTTAGTCCTGTGAATCAAACCGGTGTTGAATTGATTGAGCCTATTAGAATCTCTTCTAATGAAAGAATGGACGTTAATGGATTGTTATTAAAAGCGACTCCAAGTCTTGGTGCTCAACCTGGCGTTTTGTTTGTTGGAAAAGTTGAAACACAAGTTGGTACAGCGACTAAAGTTACCTATGAGTATGAATTTGCATTAGGTGCACCATTGAAGCTGGGCACTACTTATGACATTACTGTGGCTGGTGGTAAAGACCTTGCTGGTAATGAAATGAACCCTTTACAAACTTCCTTTCAAACAGAAGTTGCATCTGAAGGTATTACCGTACTTGATGATACTGCAACGGCTGATGAAATTGCAGAAGTTAATGCACAGGTTGATGTGAAAGATGTATTCGGTAAATGGATTCGCTCCATGAACGATCGTAACTTGCCTCAATTGCAAAGTGTTATGAAGGGTGATTTCTTCATGGAATACAATGCGGCAAATGGTTATGAAGAAAATGATCTGAACCGTGATGGCGTCTACGATCTGTCGGAATTCAGTGACATGATAAGTAACGCATTCACATTCTGGGATTATTGCGGTGTAACTGTGACTGGGAAAATACCTAGTGATATTAATATCGTGGGCGACACCGCTGACTTTGAATTTGTATTAGGTGGTGAATCTGCAATTACAAATCAAGATTGTAAAGAAGCTGTTCCACAAGATTCTTTGTTTGCAACGTTGGAAAAAATCAATGGTGGATGGTTCATGAGTAGAGCATCTGAAGGTATCGATACGCGTGGCCAGGAAATTTCGGCTGCTACATTATTGACCCTGGTTGCTCCAGATGATGGTGAAACATTATTACTTGATGATGATACAAGCGCAAAATTTGAATGGGAAGCTATTGATGATGCAGCGTCTTACGCGTTGATTATGATAAATTCTCGAAATGCAAAATCAGGTTTCGCAGTAATTGTGCCACCAACAAAAACCTCGTTGATGATTCCTGACGATATCATGTTCTTATTTGATAAAGATTCAACTTCAACAACTTTGGCTAACGTAACAGAAGATTTCGGTTTTACTGATGGCTTCGATCCGCGTCCAGGTAGTGAGTTGTATTGGCAGGTTGCAGCATTAGGCAGCAATACTGTTGCTGATGTTCAAAATGATCGTCAAACATCAATTCCCAAAGATGTTGTGGCAATGTCTTCTTTGAATAGCTTCAAACTTGATGGTGAATACCAGGAGATTTCGGTAACAGTCTATTCAAACGATGGTGCATTAGGAACTGAGGCTGGCGTTGACGCAACTGATCCTGTTAAATTCTCTGAGCTAATTCGGGGTTATGACTTGGGTGCGGCAAACTGGGCCTCTATTGAGTTCACATCTCCAAGAGTTGCCGCAGATGGCGTGGATGATGGAAACGGTGTTTATGGTAAAGGCGTTATCTTTGTAGATGGAAACACACATAAAGAATATTGTGTGGATTTTGACGCGACAGGTAAAGCCATGACATCTATTGCATTGAACCAGGGTGTTAATCGCATCGGTGTCTCTGATGATGCATCACGATCTGGTCAATGTAACCAATCAGCTGGCACTGCTGGCGGTGACAATGGCGGTGAAGGCAGTGATGGTGGTGATTCTCTGGAAGAGTGGTTCCAAATCACGACAGCCGGTGGTATTGAATCTGTAATAACTATTGACTCTGTTAAAGGTGTTAATGCTGAGGCAACATCTACAGATTTGGTCAATGACGGTTGGGATTTCTATACTGGCACTACCGACAGCGTTAAAATCATTGTGACAGGTTCAGTCGATTGTTCTGCGCTAGATTGTGCGAAAATGCATGATATGAATTTGAACCTATGGAATGACAAGTCTCATGCAAGCGCTAACAGCCGTTTCAATGCAAATAATGATGGAACGTTTACTGTTGAACTTGAAATTTATCAAGGTGAAAACTGGATAAATATCCACGGTGGATCTTGTGATTCTCAAGGAAATTGTCAGGACTTTAATGTTAACTTCGGCGTTAAAACGGATGCCGGTTCTATCTTTGTTCCACCAATTTCTGACATTGTAATGATAGATGCTGCTGACTCGGCTATTGTTGCTCAGAAAGAAAACTGGGGCAATGGCGGTATGTGGAATGCGTCTGCTGTGACTGGAAACATCATTTCAATTTCCGGTGTTATGGAATTTGCGGCAGATAATTCTGGTCAAGATCGCAACCCACGTTTTGATGTTGGTAGTGATGGTGGCTGGATGTCAGAAGACATTAATGTTGCAGCTGATGGTAGCTTCAGTTTTGATGTTGAACTATTTCATGGTTGGAACTATGTCAACATTCAAGATGCGAATGACAACTGGTATCACCTTGATGTATTAACTGATCTTGGTAAAGAAGTCATACGGCCTGAAGTCACTTTGATCAACGGTAGTGCATTGCCAGCAACTGGAGATGTAACTGTTGCTCAATGTAATGTGGTTATCGAAGGTACAGCAATGCCAGGCCAAATGCAGGTCTATTGGAATGGTAATAAAGCCGATCAACATTTCTGGGATGAAATCAAGACTGTTGCTGATGCTGACGGTGCGTTTACGGTAACTGTTCCTTTGGTTGGTAGTGCAGATAATACTGAATTCACAGAAAATTTTGTCGATATCTTCGACCAAAATTGGAACTGGATGGGGACTCGTATTATCAATACTGCTGAATGTAACTATGAAGCTCCAACAATGACAGTAACTAGTGTTACTAACGCAAATGATACAGCATTAGTTGAGTTGAATAACTGGGATAATGGTGCGGATTATGGTGTTGCAGTTAATGACTACAGCCCTGTGCCAACAACTAGTGTGTCAATTACAGGTACTTCAAATGTAGCGGGCCGCACAATTACAGCTGAGCTTTATGGTTGTGGTGGTGTAGAGCGTTATAGTGTGCAAGCTGCAAGTGCTGGGGCTGCGCCATATGCATGGACTATCAGTGGTGTAACTGTTTATGAAGGTTACAACGGAGTGAACGTTACTAACGGTCCGCAATGGTACAATGTTAATGTCAATGCGACTAATGATAACCCAGTTCCTCCGCCTGCAATTTCAGTCACTATTGCTGGTGCAACTTCAATGGATGGTCCTGATGATCAATTGAATTGCAACTACAGTGAATGGAATGCAGGTACAGCTTCCATGATAACCATTAGCGGCACAACAACGAGTTCTGTTGGTAAGGGTGAATATCATATGGATGGTAGCTTTGGAACATTTGATATTGTTGCAGGTACAGAAACGAATGCCGCTGGTGTTACGTTGAATACTTTCACAATTGCGGATATTCCATTGTATAACGGTTCTAACCATATCAATATTAATGATTCGGATTGGAATCACCATGGTATGAATATCCAAAGCACTAATGCTACTCAGAGACCACAATTTGTATCAATTGATACAATGAATGGAGAAGCATTTGACCCAACCATGATGCCTGCAGGTCAGGTGACTATCACAGGGACTATTTTTCGTGATCCTGATGGTAATTCAAGTTTCTTACCTTCAAATGTAGGTGCAGGTGTTGATCTTGGATGTGATCCTAACAATGGTTGTAAATGGGCTGAATATTCAAGTGATCCAAATGCTGATTGGGCGGAACCGCTTGAATTAGTCGGGCCTGATGAATCTGGTAACTATACGTTCAGCTTTGATGTAACTTTCCCAGAAGATATAAACAATACTGGTAAAGCAGATCGAGGCTGGATCAATGTATGGTCTGACCAATTCGATAGCACAGGAATGTGGATCGAAGGCCATGGTATGGATACTCCAATCAATGATGCTAACTGTCATGAATGTGGTAGAAGCTGGAAACCTGGTAAAGCGTCTAAACCTGAGATGAGTTTACAAAACAGGAATAGAGTGAAAGCTGCACGTAGTAAAGGTAAGTAATTACCGCTGACCAGGGATGGTCGAAATAAAGATGGTCGAAATAAAAAGGGGTAGCATAATATGCTGCCCCTTTTTTATTGGGTTTTAAAAAGTATTTTCCAGGCTTAGTAAAATTGTTTCAGCTTTTTTATCTACATCATTGGCATTCATCTGTGCGATAATTTTTTTAAACTCTTCCTTTTTCCCTTTCCGAATTTTCAAGATTGCAAATGAAATTTTATTCAGTATGAAAAACAAGGGAATAATAATGATGGTAATTATTGTTTCAATAATAAAAAACAGCGGAGGTGCCTTGTCAACAAGCAGCGCAAAGGTGAAGAAGAAAACAAATAGAATTAAGCCCATTATTGAACCAAGTGTGATTTTAATGCTTTTTTGTGACTCCTGAAGAGATTTTATTGCTTCCAGTAGTTGTACTTCATTCATATGTATTTCTCTTTTGTTAGTTGCGGATACCGACGCCACGATTTAACAAGGAAAGGCTCCACCAAAATAATAGGGTTATAAATGTCATTATAATTACGAATGCATAAATGATATTAATATCCGAAATACCAATAATACCGTATCGAAAAGTATTTACCATATACAATATTGGATTGATCAGGGATACGGTCTGCCAAAATTCTGGTAACAATTTGATCGTGTAAAAGACACCTCCCAAGTAGGTCAGTGGTGTCAAAATAAAAGTCGGAACAATTGAGATATCATCAAAGCTTTTTGCATATATGGCGTTGATAAAACCAGCAAGCGAAAAGAGTATGGCAGTTAATACAACGACAACTGATGTAATAAAATAGTGTTTAATGCTTAAGTCGGTAAAGAATAGGGAAACGAGTGTTACAACGCCTCCCACAATTATTCCTCGAGCAACACCGCCAGCAACAAAGCCTACTAAGATTATGTAGTTTGGCGTAGGGGATATGAGCATTTCTTCTATATTGTGTTGGAATTTAGAGCCATAGAAAGAGCTGACAACATTTGCATAGGAGTTTGTGATTATTGCCATGAGTATCAAACCCGGCACGATATACTCCATATAACTAAAGCCATCCATATCGTCGATTTGAGAGCCAATTAAATTGCCGAAAATGATAAAATAAAGTGTGGTTGTGATTGCTGGTGGCAGGATAGTTTGTATCCAGATTCTGCTGAAGCGCAATATCTCTTTAACGAGAATAGTTTTGAATGCAATATATTGATGTTTTATTTTCATTGAGATTGTTTGATTTTAATTCAGGTAGTCAACTTCGGATATCAAGACTTATCATTTAAGATGCGCATGAACAGTTCTTCAAGGCGATTAACTTTGTTTCTCATGCTGGATACTTGAATGTTATATTCATCCAAGCGTTTAAACAGGTCGTTGATACTGTTCTCTTTTAATACTTCAATTTCGAGTTGTGAATTTTCCAATAGCCGAACTGGATATTCAGACAAAGGAGGCGGCTCTTGTAGTGGCTCAAACAAATCGAGAACAAAAGTCTCTATGTTGAGTTGATTCAGCAGTGCTTTTACGCTGGTGTTTTCAATAATCTTACCTTGATCAATGATTGCTATGTTTTTACAAAGGCTTTCTGCTTCTTCAAGATAGTGTGTTGTTAATATAATCGTAGTGCCTTTTCGATTTATCTCTTTTAAAAATTGCCACATGCTATGACGAATTTCAATGTCTACACCTGCCGTTGGCTCATCAAGAATGAGTAGTTGAGGCTCATGCACTAGCGCTCTCGCGATCATTAGTCGCCGTTTCATTCCTCCTGACAAGTTACGCGCTTGTTCACTGCGTTTTTCCCATAAACCGAGTTGCTTCAACAGCTGCTCTGTTTTTACGATAGCAGCTTTTCGTTCTATACCGTAGTAGCCTGCCTGATTAATGACAATCTCTTCAATAGGTTCAAATATATTAAAATTAAACTCCTGAGGCACCAAACCAATGTGACTTTTAGCTTCTGATATCTCTGTGTCAATATCATTTTCGTAGACGGATATTTTTCCGGAGGATTTGTTAACTAATGAACATATGATACCTATGATTGTTGATTTACCCGCACCGTTAGGCCCAAGTAAAGCAAAAAAATCGCCTTTTTCCACAGTAAGATTTATCCCTTTGAGCGCGTTAAAGCCATTGGGATATGTTTTATTTAAATTTTCAATATGTAGCGCTGCAGGCATTAATTAGTTTTTCTGTATTTGTTGTGGTTGAAAATTAGGCGGCAGATGAGTTGAGTTAATGGGTGTGACCTGCGCCTAGGAGTTTGAGGATATTATAGGGGGTTGTTAAACTAAGTAGAATAGCTAGGACCAAATAAACAGCAAGCTGCTAATTAATTGTTGCGCGGGCACAAGTCCACACATCGATTGTTTCGATACCCGCTTTTTTTAAAACACGAGCAAACTCCCAGACAGTGCTTCCAGTGGTCATAACATCATCAACAATAGCGATATGTTTTACGTTGAGAGATCGTAAAACTTCAAAAGCATTTTGCATATTACCTGCTCGCTCCTGAATAGACAGGCTGAATTGAGGATTAGTGGCCCGAACACGACTGCAGTCAGTTAGATTGAGTGGGATATTTAATTTTCTGCTGAGCGGCCGCGCTATCTCTACCGATTGGTTAAAGCCCCTTCTCTGTAAGCGGCTAATATGTAGTGGAATGGGGATAATTTGTTCTGGAAGTGGCAAATTCGTTTTGATGATTTTATCTGCGAGCAATTGTCCGAGAAGATCTGCAATGGCTAGCTGGTTATGATATTTCATATTTTGGATGAGATGATCTACTGGGGGCACATAACTCATTAAACTAATGCAGTGTGAAATGGGAGGGGCGTTGGAAATGCATTGACCGCACTGGGTGTTTTCTATTTCCATTGGTATGCCGCAAGTTGTGCAGCCATGTTCAATAAAAGGTAGCTCCGCCAGGCAGGCTTTGCATAGACAGATATTGTTAGAACAGGCGTTACCACATAAAACGCAGCTTTGGGCTATTTCGCCAAAGAGCTTGCTAGCCAAGTTTGCTGTTAGCTGCACTATTTATTGACCTGTTTTAATGACAAGTATTTTTTTGAAGCTTCCATGCTTTTATTACCTTGATTACAGCAAATACTTAAATGATTGTATACATGAGGTTATTTGATTGTCGAGATATTTTCCATTGTTTTTTTCAATGTTTTGTTAGTAATTTTGTTCAGCATTGGGTTATTGCAATCAGATAATGAATTTCGGTCTGCGTTAGATAATTTAGATTCAAGCAGCCGGTTGTTTTGGATACAATGTGTAGCAATGAAATCACTTGAACAACAACTGCAAAACAAGCACGATAATAATCAATATCGGCAGCGTGATATTTTGGAATCACCACAATCTGTTCGTATCCAGTTAAACGGCAAACAGTATCTCTCTTTTTCCAGTAATGACTATCTGGGCTTGGCTAATGATTCTCGAATTATCGAAGCATCAATAGATGCACTTCGTCATTATGGTCTTGGTAGCGGTGCTGCACATTTAATCACCGGTCATTCTTGTTTGCACCATCAATTAGAGGAAATGTTAGCGCAACATACAGGCCGATCGCGAGCCTTGTTATATTCCACCGGTTACATGGCAAATGTTGGTGCTATTAGCGCTTTGTGTGGCAAAGGTGATTTGGTTATCGAAGACAAGCTTAATCATGCCTCTCTTATTGACGGTGGGTTGATCTCGGACGCAAAATTCAAACGTTATAAACATAGTGATATGGAAAACCTTGAATCAATTTTGTCAAAGTCAGATGAATCTAACAAACTGATAGTGACAGATGGCGTATTTAGTATGGATGGTGATATTGCTGCGATGCCGTCTATCATGAAATTAGCAAAAAAATATCAGGCAGATGTTTATGTGGATGATGCGCATGGCTTTGGTGTTTTAGGAAATCATGGCGGCGGTGTCTGTGAACAGTTTACGCTAGTGAAAGATGATGAACCTATTATTATGGGAACATTGGGGAAAGCCTTTGGCGTGTTCGGCGCTTTTATCGCAGGTAGTGAAAACCTGATTGAATGGCTGATTCAACAATCAAGAATGTATATATTCACCACAGCAATGCCACCCTCATTGGCTGCAGCGAGTATTAAAAGCTTAGAGATCATTCAGAAAGAAGGTTATCGGCGTGAGCACTTGACGGAATTAATTGCTTTTTTTAGGAATGAGGTGCAAAAAATCGGATTAGCTCTACTGCCTTCTATAACACCCATTCAACCCATTATTGTTGGCGAAGAAAAAAAGGCAATCGAATGGAGTGAGTATTTGAGAGGTCATGGTGTATTGGTTAAGGCAATTCGCCCTCCTACTGTTCCAGTAGGGACTTCTCGATTACGAATAACACTTTCTGCAGCGCATAACAAAGAAGATGTTTCAACCCTGGTGAAATTATTAGCACGGCTTATATGAATTTATATTTCGAAAAATTTGGTGCCGGCCCCAAAATCGTATTGCTACATGGCTGGGGATTTAATGGCGCGGTGTGGCATCAGTTGGTAGACAAGCTTCAGGATCGTTATGAAGTGACGGTTATTGATCTCCCTGGGTTCGGCCGCAGTGCAAAATATCTCTCAGACTATCAATTAACTTCCCTCGCTAAAGATGTAATAAATGTTATCGATGGTGAATGTGTTCTGATTGGTTGGTCAATGGGAGGAATTATTGCCCAGCAGATTGCATTGGATTATCCTGAAAAGGTGAAGAAGTTGGTATTGCTTTCATGCAATGCTCAATTTGTTGCAGACTCAATTTGGCCCTGGGCGATTAAAGCAGAGGTGTTAAATACGTTTTCAAATAATTTGCGAGATGATTATAAGGCAACATTGCATCGCTTTCTTATGTTGCAAGCACGAGGCGGCGAGAACATGCGAGAGACCGTACGGGAAATGAAACAACGTCTTTTTGAGCATGGAGAACCTGATCAACGAGCGCTTTTGAGTGGATTGCAATTGTTGCAAAATACCAGCTTCATCGATAGCCTGAGTCGATTAAAATTACCTACATTGATTATGCAAGGGCGGCTCGATGCATTGGTCCCGGTTTCTTCAGGTAGTGAAATGTTAAAATTATTACCTGATGGTCAGTTATATCAATTTGAACAAGCAGCCCATGCGCCATTTGTTTCTCATTTAGATGAGTTTACTGATGTATTGGAACAATTTGCAACAACAATGAGAATCAAATTATAAAATGAGTAAGAGTCAAAAGTCAGAGCTCGCGTATAAAATTCATAAATCATGGATAAGCCAAAGCTTCGCCAATGCTGCGACTACCTATGATAATGCTGCTGTTTTGCAACGTGAGGTGGCAAACCGATTGTTTGCTCGCCTGGAATATATTCAATTATCGCCAGAATCGATTTTAGACCTCGGCTCTGGTACCGGTTATTGTAGTGATTTGCTTGAGCGTAGATTCAAGAAAACACCAATCTATTCACTTGATATTTCACATGGCATGTTGAAATATGCTAAATCTAAAGAGGGTTTTTTAAAAAAACTACGTAGTCAAAAAAAGTATCTTTGCGGTGATGCTGAATTAATTCCACTCAAAGATGAAATGTGCGACATGGTTTTTTCCAGTCTTGCTTTGCAATGGTGCTTTGATCTTGATAAAACGTTCACAGACATTAGGCGAGTGATAAAACCAGGTGGTTTGTTGATGTTCTCCACGTTGGGGCCAGATACGTTAAAGGAATTAAGAGAGAGCTGGAAATCAGTTGATGAACATGCTCACGTAAACGCTTTTATTGATATGCATGATATTGGCGATGCATTATTGAGAGCAGGTTTTGCAGATCCTGTTATGGATGTGGAGAATATTACATTAACCTATTCCTCAGTAAAATCATTGATGAAAGATTTAAAACATTTAGGATCACGGAATGCGCTGCAAGGTAGGCAAGCCGGGTTGATGGGTAAGAAAAAAATCAATAATATGATTGCTGCATATGAGCGATTTCGGAAAGATGATGTATTGCCTGCAACCTATGAAATTGTGTATGGCCATGCCTGGATTCCTGAGGAGGGTGTGCGTCCGTCGAAGTTAGAAAACAGTTTTCCCATACCTGTTCGTTCGCAATGAGGCCGTCAATGGATAATGTGATTTTTGTAACAGGAACTGATACAGATGCAGGTAAAACAGTTATCTCATGTGCATTAATCGAATACTATGTGTCTCAAGGTGTGAAAGTGGCACCATTTAAACCTGTCTCTGCGGGAGCTGTTCAAACTGAGAATGGGTTGCGAAATAGTGATGCTGTGCAGCTCCTGTCAGCCTCTAAAAGTAATTATTCGTATAATGACATCAATCCCTTTGTTTACGAAGAACCTGTTGCACCACATATTGCAGCTGAGAAAACAGGCCATCCGATTTCCAGTGCTTTACTTACGCAAAGGGTTAAGTCACTTTCAATGCAAAGTGATTTGGTTGTTATCGAGGGCGCAGGTGGATGGCAAGTGCCTCTGAATAAGAAAGAATCCTTAGCTGATTGGGTGAGAACTCTGGAGTGTCCCGTGATATTAGTCGTTGGGCTTCGGGTTGGCTGTATAAATCACGCTGTTTTAAGTTATTTGGAAATTATTAATGGGCCAAACAAGCTTATCGGTTGGATTGCGAATACCACAGACAGTAATGTAGATAATGTGCCCGCAATTATCGACTATATTGGTGGTGTAATAAAAGCGCCGTTATTAGGTGCCGTGCCTTATTTAAAAGAAAATGACACAGCTGTAGAGCATATTGATTTTTCTTTAATTAACACAACCACTGCTCAATAAACCATTTCGCCTTTAGTGAATGCGCAATTAGTGAACAATGAGATTATAGATTGACGCAAACGATAGACTCCTGTTGCTTGTAATTTGATCCGCATATTGTAATTAATAATTTTTAAGCTATTATTTTTCAAATGATAAGCACCGATATGGTTCTTGTTTTGCTTTAAAGATGTATTAATATCATTTCTCATTTGAAGAGCGCGATAATGTTCTATGTTTGATCATTCTGATAACCTCGCATCACTTAATGACAATTTATCGTTAAAAGATAAACTGGTATCTATTCACAGCGTTTTAAAAAAGAAATATTCTTTTATTGCTCGTGTTGCGGTAACAATTTATGACTCGGAAACCAGAGTCCTTAAAACGTTTCTACACAGTAGTGGCGATGATAATCCAATCAAGCAGTACCAAGCGTTGTTAGACGACTCGCAATCACTGTTGGCAATTGTGAAGAACAGGCAGCCCAGAGTGGTTAATCAATTAACTGAATTTGATCACTGTAAAAAAGAGCATACGGATAAAATTCGCCAACAGGGTTATGCCGCGAGTTATACCTTGCCAATGTTTCATAATAATGATTTTTTTGGCTTTCTCTTTTTCAATTCCTATGAATCAAACGTATTTAGTGAGCAGGCTTTGAACGAGATCGATGTGTTTGCACATCTAATATCTGCAACCATTACCAATGAGCTTGCATTGGTTAAAGTGATGAGTGCCGCAATTAAAACGACTAATCGCATGGTGCATTTACGAGATCCTGAAACAGGCGCTCATCTTGAAAGAATGTCTCGTTATAGTCGATTGATTGCAGGAGTGCTTGCCGAGAAATATGATCTTGATGATGACTATATTGAACACGTGTTTATGTTTGCTCCTCTACATGATATTGGGAAGATAGCAATCCCGGACAATATTTTGTTAAAACCTGGTGCTTTAACAAGCGATGAGCGTGAAATAATGCAGACTCACCCTGCAAAAGGGCGAGAGATGATTGATGATATTGTGGAAAACTTTGGTCTTAGTCATGTGAGTAGTATTAATATATTGCGCAATATAGCTATCAGCCATCATGAGGCGGTTAATGGCTCAGGATATCCTGAAGGAAAAAAATCAAATGAAATACCTCTTGAAGCTAGGATAGTTGCAGTTTCCGATGTGTTTGATGCACTAACGAGTGAAAGAAGTTATAAAAAAGCCTGGAGCAATGATAAAGCAATTGAAATGTTAAATTCCATCGCAGGAGAAAAACTGGACAAGGATTGTGTTGATGCATTAGTCAATAATTGCGCTGCAATAGAAGAAATTCAGGCGAGATTTAAGGAGAGGACATATTAGTTTTTTGTCATTTCCCCTCTACTTTTAATGAACACTCACGCGACGAAGTTCGAAAATTAATAGCCTTCCAAACTCCAGTATCAATTATTGATACGATTAATCCCACTTGTATTTGGACATAATTTCTGAAGTTATTTGCTTTCGCTGGTGCGACTGATCTAGAAGATGGCGTTGCTCTTTCGGCTACACGTTAGGTTGCTCGTTATCTTTGCCCAAATATCGTAACCTAAAAACGTTATTCGCCGTGATAATCCCAATTTTTTAATTTCCCTGTAATGGATAGGAATTTGCTTGTTCTAAAGCAAATATAATGAGGACTGGGAGGTACCTTTTCAAAAAAATTCAGTTATTCGCAAGTCATGATTTCACTGTACAGAATAATTTGTAGACGAGGAAAGGGAAATGCTATCTGAAACGACGTTAAAAACTAATGATGTAGCGCTAAATGCTATTGAAGATGCTAGTGATTTGATTCTCGGTTATTTAAAACAAATTGGGGTTGAATATGTTTTTGGTGTGCCTGGCGGCGCTATTGAGCCTCTTTATAATGCGCTCGCACGTGAGGAGCGTTGTGACGGAATTCAGTCAATAGTTGCACGACATGAAACTGGCGCTGCTTTTATGGCGGATGGGTATGCAAGTTTAACAGGGAAGTTGGGCGTGTGTTGTACAACTACAGGTCCTGGTGCGACTAATTTAATAACGGGTGTTGCATCAGCATATGAAAATAAAATACCGATGTTAGCAATTACTGCACAAACGTCATTAAAGAATTTTGGTAAACGAGCATTGCAGGAGTCTTCTTGTACAGGAGTAAACACTGTTGGGATGTTTGAGTTTTGCACACGTTACAACAGTCTTGTATCTGATGTTAGCCAACTTGAACGAAAGCTAATCGCTGCTATTACTACTGCATTTCGTTATCCACAAGGACCTGTACATTTAAGTATTCCCATGGATATCCTGCGTGCTCCCGTTAAGAATAACTATTTAAAATATAAAATAAATTCATTACTTGATCTTCCTCGATTGTTAGATAAAGGAAAAGTAAAACAACTCCACTCACGACTAAAAGACGCCAAAAAAATTGTATTTGTTTTAGGTCGACGCTGTGTTGACGCTGTTGATCTAATATTGATGTTGGCAACTCATCTGGATGCTGATGTGGTTACTACACTTGGTGGCAAAGGCTTTGTGAGTCCGTATCATTCTCAATATCGAGGCGTATTTGGAGCAGCTGGGCATAAAAGTGCACACTCCTCATTAATGAGCCCAAGTGTCGACTTGGTTGTTTTAGTTGGCAGTAATATTGGTGAGTGGGCGAGTAATGGTGGGGATCATAAAGCATTGTTAAACCATCGGCTTGTTCATGTCGATTCTGATGTGGAAAATTTTTCACGATCACCAATGGCCGCATTACATGTTGGCGGTGATATTGAGTTAGTTTTCGAACATATTCTGAAAGATGGATTTGAAATTGAGAGCCAAAGACTAACCGAAAAAAATCTCAATTCGCCTTCAGTGCAAGCAAATGCCGTTTCTCGTTCGTTGAAAAAATTATTTCCATTTATAGAAACATTGCCGGAACAGCCTGAGCGTGAATTTGAGTTGGACGGTGAGAACAAATATTTGGATGATTCCATTCCAATTAAACCTCAGCGATTAATGCGAGAGTTAGCACGGCAGTTTCCTCTTAACACCTTATTTTTGGCTGATTCAGGTAATAGCATGTTATGGGCTGCTCATTATTTACACCCTTTAGATCGACGGATGGGTAGTAGTCGTGCGCCACGCTGCGGTGTTGTTCGTAGCTCTCCAGAGTTTGCGTCCATGGGGTGGGGGATAGGAGCCGCTGTTGGAACTGCATTAGGTGATCGAAACTTACCAGTCGTGTGCATTACTGGAGATGGTAGTATGTTGATGTCAGGGCAAGAATTAACTGTGGCAATTGCAGAAGAGTTAACCGTAATATTTGTTGTTTTAAATGATTCTACTTTAGGCATGGTTAAACATGGACAGGCTTTGGGCGGGGCTGAACGAATTGGAGCCGAGCTTCCTGTCATTGACTTTGCAACAATGGCAAAATCTATGGGTGCTCAGGCCTATAAGATTTATTCACCACAAGATATGCTTGATTTGGATATTGATGCTATTTGTTCAACTGCAGGGCCAACGTTATTGGATGTCTATATCGATCCAGATGAGGCCCCACCAATGGGAGCGAGAGTTAAAGTTCTTGGAGGTGATTAATGGTCACGGAAAATATTCGTAGCAAAATTTGGTATGAGCTTGAAGAAAAAGACAATCCATTTGCGGCCGAACGCTGTTATTGTGCGGGTTATGATGTGTATGGAGAGATACTTGGTAAAGCAAGCTGGATTGAATATCTTTATTTGCTCATCAAGGGTGAGCGGCCTACAGAATCTAATACGAAACTATTAGAAGGATTAGCGATTGCCCTCGCTAATCCTGGACCGCGAGACCACAGTGTGCGTGGCGCAATGAATGCTGCCGTGGGCGGGTCAACATCGGCAGCCTGTTTAATTTCAGCGTTAGGGATTGGTGCAGGTAGATTAGGTGGTGCAAGGGAGGTATATGATGCAGTTCAAGCGTGGCATCGCTGTTCTGATGATCTCGAAAGTTGGCGAAATTATTTATCGGAGAGTAAAGAGAGCTCTTCTGAAGATATTTGGCAGAAAGCTGAGCATCCTGCTGGGTTTGATCCCTATGGCAATTGCTGTTCATTGCCAGTTATACAAACATTAAGTTATTTATCTCATTTAAGTACTGGGAAAGCTCTCACATGGCTTCAGAATAACAGACTTCAGTTGGAAGAGGCTGCTGGAATGCCATTATCGTTAAGTGGAGTTGCGGCGGCATGTTTTATTGATCTTGGGTTCGATGAAAATCAATCTGAAATTATTTTTTTATTACTTCGTTTACCAGGAGCAGTGGCGCATTCATTGGAACAGCGTGCTTGGGGGTGGCGTCATTATCCATTTTTTGCTGATGCGATGAATTTGCAGGATGATCCAAAAGAGAAAGCAGCAATAGATAATATTGTAATCAAAAATGTTATGGAGCCAGAACATCATGAATAATGCAGAAAAACTTATGGAGCATGAAGATAATATAAAAACCTTTATGGGAGCTTGGTTTGCTGGGGAGCGAGTTGTTTTTCGAGGGAAAGATCTATTTACTGAGTTAGCAGGTGAGCCATGGATGCGAGTTCTACTCTATGGCATTACTGGAAAAATGTTTGATGATAAGCAGATAAAATTATTTGAGAGCATCTGGGTTATTTCAACCAGCTATCCTGATCCCAGGATATGGAATAATAGAGTCGCTGCATTAGCAGGGACTGCTCGTAGCAGCAGTGGTCTCGGTATCAGTTCGGCAATTGCAACATCTGAAGCAACTATCTATGGGATGAGGCCTATCGTATCGGTGATTGAGTTCTTAATAAAAACGAAGCAGGAATTGGACGAAGGTGGTGATTTATATAACATAATTGAAAGAACTAAGCGGGATCGAAGAATTATTCCTGGTTATGGAAGGCCAATAGTTGATATAGATGAGAGGATTGCGCCATTGAAAAATATGGCCTCGGAATTAGGATTCGACAAAGGTAAACATTTTCAATTAGCTTTTGAAATTGAATCTATTTTGAATGATAAACACTCACGGATAAACATGAATGTGGCTGCAGCCTTTGCTGGTTTATCAGCAGACCAAGGACTTGATAGCCGTCAACACTACTATTTTATGACTCTCTGTTTTACCGCAGGAATGTTTCCCTGCATGATAGATACTTTTGAAAAACCAGAGGGAACTTTTTTACCCTTACGCTGTGATCGAATAGCCTATGAAGGGATAGAAAAAAGACACTGGGCCTAATTAAGTGCTCCTGGCCTGCACATTGTAGTTTGCAAAGAGTAAATATTATTTTAGTCATTTAGAGGGAGTTCTAGCCAGAAGTTGGAGCCAATATTCTCTGTCGATTCATAGTTGAGCTCTCCACCCAATAATTCTGTGAGTTGTTTGCTGACAACTAAGCTTATCCCTGCACCTAATGTATCTGCATTTTTATTAATTCTGGAAAATGGAGAAAAAAGGATGTCAGCTTTTTCTTTAGGAATACCTATTCCGCTATCTTTTATTGAGATTTTTATGGAATTGTCAGGCTCTGTTTCAGCACTTATAGAAACGGTGCCGTTTTGACGATTAAAAACGATAGCGTTGCTTAATAAATTATCTATGATTTGTTTTAAGCGTTTCTTGTCTGAAGTGATATTTGTATTAACAAGGTCTTCGAAGTTTTCTGATATGGAAATATTTTTCTGTTGTATTGAGTCTTGAAGCTCCATAATTGATTCGTGAACTAATTCAATTAAGTCTACATTTGAGTGATCGATTTTTAAGTTTCCAGATTCTGAACTTGCAAAATCAAGTACATTTTCAACAAGGGACAACAGTCGTATATTGGCTTTGTTGATGTCTTCTAAATAGCTTTGTTGATCGTCAGAAAAATTTTCACTTTCCAGCTCAAGCAGTTGAACAAAGCCGTTAATGGCATGTAGTGGTGTTCTCAGCTCGTGTGTTACGTTCTCTATGAATTCAGTTTTCAGCTGATGACCGAGTTCTGCTTCATGTTTAGCTTTTTCTAATGCCTCTTGGTAACGTATTTGTTTCTCTTGTTCGAGTATTCTTACGATTACCGGGCCAATATAATTGCTTAGCAACACTAAAAATTCAATATCTTCCTGGCTGGGAGGAATGATACCTTCGTCTCCAAATGAACCTGCTCCAAGCATGCCCACCAGTTCTCCTGTCAATACAATGGGAATATTCACTATTGTTACATTTCCAATTGCTTTAACAATCTCTTTATTAGTTCTCTCATCCGTTCTTGCATCTTCAACGATAACAGGGTGGTGGGACTCTTTAATTTCCAGAAGCATGGGGTCTGAACTCATAGTCACTCGAGGACAGCTTTCAAGTATGGAGTCCTTGGCATTTCCAGCGATAGAAATTATGTAAGCTTCGTCGCTATTTTCAGGGTCAGTGACCATTACCCAAGAATGGTTATATGGTGTTTTATTTCGAACAGCTTCTAATATAATTTCGTGTAAATCAGAAAATCCTTCAGTAAATTGAAGCTTGTTGGACCAATCCATAAAAAACTTAAAACTCTGAAAATCAGAGTTTATTGCGACCACGTTTGGGGATTCCAAATTTTCTGCGTGTGATTTATTCATAACATTCTTTTAGTTAATGTGAAAAAACGTTGTAAGAGTTCGGTATGTCCGACAGCGACTTTCACACTTTCTTCTCCAGTTTGTTGATGTTGTTATACTGAATTCATTACTTTTGCTCAGTATGTATAAACTCTCTATTTTCATATTTAACGACATAGTATGTCTATACTTTACACATATGTATTTTGAAATATTCCAGAAAATTGTTTAGCGATTTTGTATGTTTTAAATTTGAATTCGGAATCATGTATTTGGGTTTCTTTTACTAACATACATTTTAAAATGTGATGGATTTCCTGTTTTTAATCGACCAAATTGTTAGTGATATATTAACAGTTATGACCAAAAAACATCATAAAAACTGCAGCAGTATTTGTATCGCTTGTTTAATCGTTTTCGTATTTAGATTAGATGCTTTTTTTGCATCTGTAATTCTCAACAAAATGGGCTTAATGATAAATGTGCTCACGGACTTTAATATCATTATAAGCACAGTTTTTTAACACCACCCAGTATGAAGCACTAATTTTCGCATAGTGGGTTGTACGTGGTTTGAAATACATCGATTGTCTATTTTTATAAATTAGAAGCATCGTAATGTCATAGTCTCCCACTAGGTTATGTTAACAAAGGCGATTGAATTTATTGCAATTGAGTTATTTAATTGATATCGATATTACTTTTCTTTACACTCACCAAGATAAGTTTTCCGAGGTTAATATTTGTGGTATGTGTGAGTCGATTTTTGTCGCATTAGGTGGTTATCTAACGATCGAAAAGGTGCATAAAATATTTTATGACAAAGTCTTTTCACATGATTGGCTCAAACAATATTTTGTCAATCAAGATCAGTCGTTGATAGAAAAACAACAAACTAATTTTATGGCTGAAAAAATGGGTGGGCCTAAGAACTATGTAGGAAAACTACCCAGACAAACACATATTCATATGTATATTACCGAGGAGCTTTTTAATTTAAGACATGAGTTATTGAAAAATTCTTTGGAAGAAGCAAAGGTTCCAAGGGATTTGATTGAGCGATGGTTAAGGATTGACTATGCTTTTAAGCGTTTGATTGTTGATGAATCATTAGAAACGTTTCATGCAAGCTATACTTTTAAACGGCGTATTATTGTTCCAAATCCGAGTAAAGATCAATCAAGTTAAAGTTATTTTTGCGAATATGCTTCTTCTTTATTCGAAAAAAATAGACTTAATACATCGTTAATCTACATTGCTGTAAAAATACAAAAACAAGTTTAGTTAATTCTGGATGATCATTGTGGGGGCGTTTATTATTTAGCCGACATCCAGAGCTAACGACCTATAATAACAAGTTGTTTTTGCGATACATAATAAAACCAATAAGATTGACGCAAGAATAGTTTCAAACACGGAAAGTTGCAGTTGTGCGTTACACAAACTTGAAACTAGATTTTTTGTTTCGTTTTGCGAGCAAGAATTACCTATCACGAATTATCAACAACAATAAGAATAAAATAGCGATTCCTATTTTCTCATTCTTTTTGCTATTTTCTTTTCCTCTTATCTCTTCTGCAAATGACACCGACTTAGATGGCCTGCCAGACAATATTGAATTATTTTTAGGGACAGATCCTTTCTTATCAGATACTGATGGCAACGGTATATCCGACGCCGATGAAGATTTTGATGCGGATGGTGCGAGTAATGGTGATGAAGTTAAATTTGGTCATTCTCCGATATTGCCTCGTTATCAAGTCGCATTAGGTTATTTCCATACATGTGTACTAGACGTTAATGATATTAATTGCTGGGGTATTGACGGTAGTGATCGCTTAGTTGTGCCGTCCACTGTGGTTAACCCGATACAGATTGTTGCTGGTACTGGTTTCACTTGTTCATTGGATGTCGATGGGGTTGTCATATGCTGGGGGGATACGAGAGGCGTTCAGCCAGTTTTAGTGAATCCACGACAGCTTTCTGCGGGTGATAATTTCACCTGTGCGCTTGATGATAATGGTGTGCAATGCTGGGGGACTCCTGCAGGAGACGTCATTGTAAATAATATTCCTCCTGGCCTAATTAATCCAAGAATGCTTGACGCTGAAGGTCAGCATGCTTGTGTAGTTGATGATAATGGTGTGCATTGTTGGGGAGCGGGAGGTTTTGGCGAGACAGTTATACCTGAAGGACTAACTGGTGTTCGAGAAGTGTCAGTTGGGGATAAGCATGTTTGTGCTTTAGATGTGAATGGTGTCAATTGCTGGGGGAGTGATTTAAATAATAGGCTAAATTTTCCGACAGATAAAATAAATGTTTCTCGAATAACTGTTGGTAGGGATCACTCATGTTTGATTGATGAAACCGGTGTTGAATGTTGGGGTGTAGGTTCCAATGATCGACTCAGTGTACCAGGCACTATCAATTCCCCAACCTATATAAATGCTGGGTACGAACATACATGTGCATTGCAGAATGAATTGCTTGAGTGTTGGGGAAGTGATTCCTATGATGAGAGCAGCGGGGTTCCAGCAGGGCTAATATTTAACGATTTTGATGCTGATGGTGTGATTGATAGTGAAGATGATCTTCCCTATGACGAAACTGAAACAATAGATACTGATTTGGATGGTATAGGAAATAACGCGGATGAAGATGATGACGGTGATGGTGAACCAGACCTTACTGATTATTTACCACTAAACCCTGATGAGCAGCTCGATACCGATGATGATGGTATTGGCAATAATGAGGATGAAAATGACGATGGTGATGCGTGTGATGATATTGTTGATGCTTTTCCGTTAGATGCTAGTGAGTGCTACAACTTCGATGGGGATGACGAAGGTGATAATGCAGATCTCGATGATGACAATGACGGCACGCCTGATCTGACTGATGCTTTTCCTTTTGATGCCAGTGAGCAATTTGACTTCGATGGGGATCTGGAAGGTGATAATGCAGATCTCGATGATGACAATGACGGCACACCTGATCTGACCGATGCTTTTCCTTTTGATGCCAGTGAGCAATTTGACTTCGATGGGGATCTGAAAGGTGATAATGCTGATCTCGATGATGACAATGACGGCACACCTGATCTGACCGATGCTTTTCCTTTTGATGCCAGTGAGCAATTTGACTTCGATGGGGATCTGAAAGGTGATAATGCTGATCTCGATGATGACAATGACGGCACACCTGATCTGATCGATGCTTTTCCTTTTGATGCCAGTGAGCAATTTGACTTCGATGGGGATCTGGAAGGTGATAATGCAGATCTTGATGATGACAATGACGGCACACCTGATCTGACTGATGCTTTTCCCTTTGATGCCAGTGAGCAATTTGACTTCGATGGTGATCTGGAAGGTGATAATGCAGATCTTGATGATGACAATGACGGCACACCTGATCTGACTGATGCTTTTCCTTTTGATGCCAGTGAGCAATTTGACTTCGATGGTGATCTGGAAGGTGATAATGCGGACCTCGATGATGATAATGACGGCACACCTGATCTGACCGATGCTTTTCCTTTTGATGCCAGTGAGCAATTTGACTTCGATGGGGATCTGGAAGGTGATAATGCGGACCTCGATGATGATAATGACGGCACACCTGATCTGACCGATGCTTTTCCTTTTGATGCCAGTGAGCAATTTGACTTCGATGGGGATCTGGAAGGTGATAATGCGGATCTCGATGATGACAATGACGGCACACCTGATCTGA
>Ga0316204_10001588_pt1 | contig 59592 bp, 46 predicted proteins | sample 6monrhotite_MG_2_FD_205661 | JGI IMG/M metagenome (GOLD analysis project Ga0316204, IMG submission 205661) | Microbial mat bacterial communities from mineral coupon in-situ incubated in ocean water Damariscotta River, Maine, United States -... | ecosystem: Environmental > Aquatic > Marine >...
GAGTCTAAGCCGAAGTCGGTCCCCAGGCTCTGGGTGCCGTCCTCGTCGTTTTCAATGGAGTTCGTAAAGGCCGCGTTCCACTGGATGCCGAGCTCGCTGCGATCGGTCAGGGTGACCTCAGCGATCAGGCATTCGATGAACACCTCTCGCCGGGCCTTGTCTAGCTGGCCGACCATCGCGCGAATCCGATCGAAGTTGCGCGGCGCGGTGGTGAACACGAGGGAGTTCGCCTCTTCATCAGCGACGACGGTCACCTCGCCGACCAAGCCGCCGAAGCTCGAGTTCGAGTTCGAGGCGGCGTTGTTGTTGCGGTTGTTGCGGTTGTTCCTGTTGTTGCGGTTGTTCCGGTTGTTGTTGTTCCGGTTGTTCCCGCCCGTCGAGCTGGAGTCAGAGAGGGACTCGTTGAGGATCGTGGAGAGGTTCCCGGCCTCGGCGTGCCGCAGGGGAATCACGAGGACACCTGACTGCTCGGTCTCGTCCTTGTCGAGGTCCCCAATCACGGTCCCGATCACGCTCTGATCGATAGCCGTCGCCGAGACGATGAGGGTGTTGGTCCGGGCGTCGACGGTGAACTTGGGGACCGGGGCGTCGCGCTGGGTGCCCGCGTCTTCGCCGGCGGAGCCGCCGGCGCCAGGGATCATGCGACGGACCCAGCGAGGCATTTGGTTGCCGCCGCCTCCACCGCGACCGCCACGACCCTGGGCTTGGGTCTGGGTCTGGGTGTCCTCGAAGAGGCTCTCGAGGGTCGTCTTGAGGTCCTCGGCGTCCGCGTTCTTGAGCGGGTAGCTGCGGATCTCGGTCGTGATCGAGTCGGGGTCCTTGTCGAGCTCCTCGACGAGCTTGTCGATGAGCTTGAGCTGATCTTGTCCGGCCGTGACTACGACGGAGTTCGTTCGGGCATCGTTGGTGACTTGGACTGGAGTCGTGCGGGCGCCAGTGCTGGACCCGCCACCGCCGCCGCCGCCCCCGCCGCGAAAGAACATCCGCGCCATGTCGCGCATCCCGCCGCGACCGCCTCGACCGCCGCGGCCGCCGCGACCGCCGCGACCACCGCGGGCGTTCCCGCCACCGCCAGTGACTCCGCCGCCCTCCCCTGAGAAGAGCTCTTGAATGACCTTGGCGAGCTCGCTGGAGTCGCCGTTCTTCAGTCGGTAGACCTTGACGCTCAGCTCCGAGGTCACGGCTTGATCGAGGGCCGCCAGGACCTCAGCGAAGCGCCGGATCACGCTGGAGGTGTCCCGGATCACGAGCGAGTTGCTCGCCGACTCGATCATGAGCTTGCCCTCGGTCGAGAGCAGCTCAGCCAGCTGGTCCTTGACCTCGCTGGCCTGGACGTAGCGGAGCGGCATGACCTGCGTCACCATCGCGTTGCTGTCTTCAATGTCCTCCGGGCGGCTCCCGACGCGGACCGGGAGACCACGTCGCTTGGCCTCCTCAATGGTCACGATCCGGATCACCTTGCCCGCGCGGATGATGGTCCGGTCCTTGGGCAGGAGCCAGGTCCGCAGGACCTCGAGGGCCTCGTTCGGCGTGAGCGGCTTCTCGGCAATGGCGGTGATGTCTCCCGCGACCGAGGCCTCCTCAATGAAGGTGAACCCGGCCTCTCGGCTGAGGTAGCCGAGGAAGACCTGGACCGAGGCGCGCTGGAAGCGAAAGGTCAGGGTCCCCTTCTCTGGCGTCGGCTTGGGTGGCGCGTCCTGGGCAGCCGCTCGCGGGAGGGTCCGAGGACCCCAGCCGAGGGGGAGGCCCAAGGTCAACCCGAGGCAAGTCGCGCTCCCTAGGAGGAGGGCCCGCAGCCGCGGCGCGCGCGAGGGGTTGGTTGGGATCTGGGAGGCGGACATCATTGGTTGTCCTCACTCTGCGGTTCAGGGGAAGGCTCCGACTTCGGAGCGTCCTCGGCGTTGGGGTCGTCCTCGCTCGGCTCGCCCCCCTCGGGGGCGTCGTCTGCGGGATCGTCTGGGTCTGGGTTGGGTTCGTCGCCCGAAGGTTCATCCGGCGACCCCCCGTCAGGGTCGTCGGGGCCGTCTGGATCCTCGGAGCCTTCTGGCTCCTCGGGGTCGGATCCCTCAGGGCCGTCTGGATCGTCAGAGCCCTCCGTCCCCTCGGGAGCGCTGGGCTCCTTGGCCGGATCGGAGGACTTGGACTCTTCGGTCTTGGACTCTTCGGTCTTGGACTCTTCGGTCTTGGACTCTTCGGTCTTGGACTCTTCGGTCTTGGACTCCTGCGCCGCGTCCTTGACCTCGTCTGGGTTCTTGCCTTCAGCCCGAAGCTTGGAGGCTCGCCGACGAGCCTTGAGCCGCTCCAGGATCGACATCTTCTTCTTCTCGCTCAGCTCAGGGAGCTTGGTCGTTCCTGTGTAGCGCTTGGACTCGGTCTTGACCGAGCCTGCCGGGCGGAGGGGCTTGAGGACCCCGCGGGCGCTGGCCGGGAGGGTCAGGGTCTCCCCGATCCCGTAGGAGCGTTCCTTCCCGGCGACGAGGACCACGACCCGCTCGGACTCGACCTTCTTGACCGCGACGCCGGCCAGCGTCTCGCCAGGCTTGGCGAAGAGAGCGGTCCCGGAGCTCCGGTCTTCGAAGAGCCCGACCCGGGCCTCGCCATGGCCGAGGAAGCTCGTCAAGCGGAGGAGGAGATCACCCGGCTTGCGAGGCCGGACGGGCTCCGGGTCATTCTCACGCGGGGTCTCGCGCGGGCGGGCCCGACGAGTCTTGAAGTCACGCGTCTTGAAGGGTCCCTTTAGGACGATCGGGCGATAGCGCTTGCGGAGCTCGGCCAAGTCGCCAGGGGGCGCCCCGGGGAGGATGTTCACGCTCTCCTTGACGTCTGGCGCAGGGCTGGCGCTGGCTAGGGGCGCGTCCTTCGAGCGCAGGACCGCGTCGATGGCCACGCCGCCGACCCCGAGCGCGGCCACCGCCGCCAGGATCATGGTTCGTTGCTGGGCCGTGATGCTCATTGGTTCTCCGCTCCCAACCCACGAGTCGCCTCGCGTGGGGCCAGGGCGAGCAAGAGCAGGGTCGCCTCGACCTTGCCCTTGGGGTCTGGGACCGTCGTCAGGGAACGCACGCGGACGTGGCGATCGCTGGCGGCCAGCCGGACCAAGAAGTCTTGGAGCTTCTTGGGCGAGGTCTTGACCCGCAGCTCGAGCCGCAACTCCACGAAGGGCGACTTGGAGGTCGGCCCGTCGAGGCTCTGAGCGCTCACGAAGCGGAGCGAGCGGCTCTTGAAGCCAGCCTCCTGAGTCAACTCCCGGACGTGGCCCATCAGCCAAGGGAGGAGGCTCTCACCCTCCGAGGGCACCAGGGTCTCCTGGACTACGCGTCGTCGCTTGACGAGGGTCGAGACGCGGGAGCTCAGCGCCCGCTCGCGCTCTAGGACGCCGACGTTGAGTTCATGGCGCTCGCTGAGGCCCTTGTAGCGGTCGACGGCGGGATCGACGACCTGAGTCAAGAGGAGCGCTCCGCCCAAGATCCCGGCCGTCAGGACCGCGATGGTCTTCTCGCGGGGCGTCACTTGACGCTCCCTTCATTCGTAGGGGCCTGAGGATCGACGAGGCGGACCGATCCGCTGAACTCGACGCCGAGCGCCTTCCCGCGCGGCGCGCGAATCTGCTCGACCCGAGCGGAGGAGACGCGCGGGTCGGCTTCGAGGTCTGAGAAGAAGGACTCGGCCGCGGCCCCGTCCTTGGCGCGACCCACGATCCGGATGGCCTGACCGTCGGTCCAGCGGAGCTGGGTCAGGTAGGCCCGATCTTGATCCGGGAGGGCTTGGGAGACGGCGTGAAGCGCCTCGAGTTCACGCCCCTTGCGCGCGTCCCAATCCGTGATGCGTCGCAGCTCGGTCCGGACGGACTTGGCGCGCTTGACGCTCGGCTCGAGGAGCGCGCGCTCGCTCTCCAGGGCTAGGACCTCCGCCTCGAGACCGTCGAGGTAGAGCTGAATCCCGCCGATCCCAAGCACCAAGAGCGCGATCCCGCCTATGAGCGCCGCCAGGTTCCGGTTTCGCCCCCGCTGAACTTGCTGAGCCCGGGCTCGACCTGCGAAGTCCAAGCGCGGGATCGCCCCCGCCTCGCCGAGCAGTCCACGGACCACGAGATAGGGACCCGCTGACGCCGGCGCCAGGGGGGCCCCGCCCGAGTCGGAGAGATCCCGAGGTCCCACGGCTTCGGCCTTGGTCCGAACCAGGGCGCCAATAGAGTCCACGAGAGCAGAGGCTCGGCTCCCGCCCCCGCTGACCAAGAGTCGATCGGGAGGACCGACTCGCTCTGAGGCGCCGCCCTCGGTCCGGGCGGCGACCAAGGAGCGCACGACCTCTTGCCCGAGGCGCTCTTGGGCGCCCTCGCTCGAGGCCCCGACCGTGGCGCTCCGGCTAAAGCGGAGCTTCCCTTCCTCGATCAACATGACGTCGGTGGTGGTGTGGCCGACGTCTAGGAGGAGGACTTCACCCGTGGTGAGGTCCTCGGACTCCGCGACGATCGCGCGCGCGGCAGCTTGGCTGCTGACCTCCAAGCGTCCCGCCTTGAAGCCGGCGCCCTCGATCAGGGCCCGCAGCTCGCCCAAGGTGTCCTGGTGGACTGCCCCCAGGGAGTAGCGCTGGCCGCTCCCGTGGGGCTCCTGACCCAGATTGGCCCAGGCCAAGGAGAGCTCGGCGAGGGGGAAGGGCAAGACCTTAGCGGCCTGGAACCTCAGCAGGGGCTCGACCTCTGGCTCTGGCACGTCAGGGAGAGTCAGGGACTTGACGATGGCGAGGGCTCGCGGAACCGCAGTGTGGACCGTGGTCCCCGGCTTGAGGCCCAGGGCCGCGGCCGCGGTCCGGGCGGCTTCGCTGAGAGCGGCTTGGCGAGCCTCCCCCGTGAGCGCTGAGTCGAGGTCTGCGCTCGCGGCACGGTAGGTCCCGCCCTTGTGGACGAGAACCTTGACGCTGCCTTTGCCAAAGTCGATGGCGACGGTCACGGAAGCTCCTGCCCGCGGACTTCGGGGATCGGGAACCCAAGAGAGGTCAGGTCGCGACGAATCACGACTCGGACGGGGACGAAGCTCCGGTCGATTAGGACCTCAGCCCGCATGAAGCGCGGCCGATCGTCGAGGAGCGCCACGGCCTGGACCGTGAACTGGTCCGAGCGGGTCGTGACCTGGTCGGCGAGCTGGGCGAAGGTCGGGAACTCCATGACCTCGCTCAACCAAGCTGGCGAGGACAGGTCTTGATCAGGCTGGAGCCGACGCTCGAGGATCGCGTCGACCTGCTCGTCCTCGAGGCCGAGCCCCAGCAGGAGCTCGCGCGGGCAAGTGTTGACGTTGATCTTGCCTGGGACCTGATCCCCTTCGAAGACCGTGATCTGGTCGAGGAGGGCAGCCAGGTCCTCGCGGGAGCTGGCGCCCGCGCGAAACAGGATCTCTCCCAAGGTCGAAGCCTGACCCGCCGTGTTCTTGACCTGGCGAACGCGCTGGGCGTAGGCGGGGCTAGCGCCCGCGGCGGTCAGGCGGTCTTGGATCTCGTTCCCGCTGGCTTGGCTCCACTGGAGGCGGGCCCGCCCGTCTTTGGTTCGGTTCAGCTCGCGTGAGAACACGGTCAGGTAGTCGATCAGACCGCGATCGAGGAACCCGTCGGCGTCGTCGGGCGGGAAGCTCCCGTCAGCGTCGTCCTCGCCCGGATCAAGGAGCCCGTTGCGGTTGCGGTCCTCGCCGTAGAGCATCGCGGCGTCGATCCCCCGGATTCGCAAGAGCTCGTCGAGGCTCTCGATCGGAGCGTTCTTCGGGGTGTAGGGCGGATCCAGCGTCGAGTAGTAGCCCGCCTCCGCGCCTTGCTCGCTGACGTCGTCGTCGTCGTCTCGCCAATCCAAAATGCCATCGACGGCTTCCTGGGTGATTCCGGGGAGGGCGCCGAGCTGATCGGCCGTAGCCAGGTTGACGTCGAGCTTGCTGGCCTCGTCACGTACGCCGTAGCGAACCTCCCGCCCGTCGCCGGGGTCGGGCTCGGTCAAGAGGAGCCAGATCCGCCCGCCCTCGAGCTGCAGCTCGGCGAAGCGAGCTTGATCGTCCCGCCAGGGCTCCGTCAGGCTGTCGCCCTCCTCTTGGTCTGCGCGGACCTCGGCCATGGCGAGCTCGATGGCTGAGTCGAGCAGCGCCCGAAGCTTGAGCGCGTCGGCGCGCTGGGCTGCCACCGCGACCTCCACCCGAGCCTCCTGGGCGAGGGTTAGGGCCAAGGCCGTGACCGCCACCAAGAGGATCAGGACCAAGACGAGGATCACGCCGCGCTCGCGGCTCGTGTCCTCCGGGGACGTGGGCTCCAAGAGGCGGGGACTCACTCCGCAGCCTCCTGAAGTTGACTCGGGCGTCCGGTCAGGGGCGCGACCTCGATCCGATAGGTCAGGACCTTGCCGCGTTGGCTCGACCCCTTGGGCTCGCGAGCCACGACCAACTCCAGAGCGATGCTCGTGGGGAGGGTGTCCGTGCCGCTCGAGTCCCAAGTCGTCTGCCAGTTCTCGCCGTCGAAGAAGCTCAGCTGAAGGCCAACGACCTCCGGCGCCAGCTCTTCAGGCGGGGCGGGCTCGGTCCCTGAGGTCAGGTCGCGGACGCGCTGGACCTGGCGAATGAGGCCGCGCTCGGGGGTCTCAGGGTCGTCGTCTATGGAGTAGACGACCTGCCAGATGGCGCCCTCACCCTCGGGCGCCTCTTCGCCAAAGGTCCGTGCCGGAGGCCAGACCGCGAGGGTCAGGCGATCCCGCTCGCTGATGGGCATAGGCTCGCCGAGGGGAGTCTGGGCGCCTTCTGCGATCTGCTGGAGCTCGGGGCTCAGGAGGGACTCGCCCTGGCTCGCCGAGACGGAGTCTTCGCCGACGAGGCCCGAGGCGTAGAGCCCGCCGGGCGGGATCACCGAGTTCAGGTCGCTGCGCAACCTGCGCTCGAGGGAACCCAGGAGGGCGCGTTGATCCGCCCGCTGGCGCATTCGGTTTCGAGCCGAGAACTGGGTCGAGAGGAGCGAGGCCACGGCCAAGGCCACGACGGTGCTCAGGGCCGTCGCCAGGATGATCTCGATCAGGGTGAACCCGCGCTGGCCCAGGATGCTCTGGCTCAGAGTCCTCACCGGACACCTCCGGCCAAGGGATCCACGAAGATCCAACGCGTGACGCTCAAGCTTCGCTCACCGCCTGGGGCGGTCCAGCCCACGGCGACGGTGATCGACTGCAGGCCCTCGGTCTGGGTCTCTGTCGGCGTGTCGACTTCGACCTCCCAGCGGAGATCTTCGGCACCTTCGTCGCTGAAGTCGCCGCTGGCTGACTCGAGGTCTTGCTCGCCTGAGAGGATCCGCTGCAAGATCAAGTCAGCGTGATCGGCCGCGCGAGTCACTTGGCCAGCGTGGGCTTCTGCGCGCACGGCGGCCGCGACGCCGCCGGCTACGACCGCTAGGCCCGCGCCGCACACCACCACCGCCACCAGGACCTCGATCAGGGTCATGGCCCTGCGCTGCGCCCTCATTCGGGCACCTCGCTCGGCTCGACGAGCTGGGCCCGACCCAGGTGAGCGTGGACGCGGATCCGGACCTCGCGAGTGCCCGAGCGGAAGGCCAGCTCCCGAGCTTGCGCGCTCCCGTCAGGGGCGAAGCGAATCGCGACGGCCTCAGCGAGGTCTAGGGTCTCGACCTCGAGCTCGCTGTGCGCGCTCCCTTCGGTGTTCGCGGTCGAGGTCGCGTCTATCAGCTCGACGCCTTCTTCGAAGGGCTGAGGCCGGGCCCAGGCCAGGTTCTCGTCCAGGGCCTCCCGCTCGGGGTCCTCTTCGTCGGTCGGAGCCGCGAGGGGATCACGCTGGCGTGCCAGGCGCAGGGTCTTGGCGACGGGATCGAAGACCAACTCGTAGGAGCGCCCCTCGGCCGCCGCCAGGGCGCGAGCCTTGCGCGCGTAGGCGATCACCGTCCGAGCCTGCGCGTCGAGGCGCTGACCCTTGAGGGCTCCGCTCAGGCGCGGCCCGGCCAAGGCCGCCAACACGGCCACCAACGCGAGCACCAGCAGGAGCTCGAGGAGGGTGAATGCGCGCTGTGGAGGGCGTGGGTGCACGGAGGCCTTTGGAGAGAGGGGGAGAGAGGTGTCGACTCGTTGCCGCTACTGGGCCCAGTTGCCGATGTCGTCTTCGGTGCCCTCGGCACCGTCGGGCCCGGCCGACGACAGGTCGTAGCTCGACTTGTTCTTGGTCCCTGGTGAGCGATACACGTAGGGCTTGCCCCAAGGGTCCATCGGGACCTCGCCCTTGAGGTAGGGGCCCTGCCAGTTCTTCGCGGCCGGCGCGTTGGAAGGCGCCGCGCTCAGCGCTGCCAGGCCCTGCGCCGTAGATGGGTAGGTCCCGTTGTCCGCCTCGTAGGTGTCGAGGGCTGTGCCGAAGAGCGCCTTGACCTGGGTCAGGGCGGCCTTCTTGCGCGCGTCCTCGCTGCGACCCGCAAAGCGCGGCACGACGAGAGCGGCCAGGACGGCCAGGATGACCATCACGAGCAGGAGCTCGATCAGGGTGAAGGCGCGCTGCAGGCGCCGGGTCAGGAATCGGGAAGGTCTCACGCTCGGCCTCACTGGATCAGGGAGTTGAGGTTGAAGACTGGCAGCAAGGCCGCCAGGACCACGAAGAACACGACCGCGGCGACCCCTACGATGAGGGCCGGCTCGAGGACGGTGGTAAAGAGTCGGAGGGAGTGGTCGACCTCTTCGTCAGCGCGCTCGCCGACTTGCTCGAGGACTTCGACCAGGGTCCCGCTCTCCTGCCCGACCTCGATCATCTCGATCACTTGAGGCGGGAAGAGCTGGGTGTCGCGGAGGGGGTCGGCGAGGGGAGCGCCCTCGCGGATCGGACCCAAGACGCCGAGCAAACGCTCCTGAAACTCGCCGTTGCCCGTCGAATCTGCCGAGATCTCAATCGCGCGCAGGACGTCGACCCCGGACCCGAGGAGGGTCGAGAGGGTCCGCCCAAAGCGAGAGATGGCAGCCTGAGCCACGACCGCGCGCAGGAGGGGGGCCTTGAGCAGCCAGCCGTCGAGGCGTCGTCTTCCTTCGTCGGTGGTCAGGAGGCGCTGGAAGCCAAACACACCCGCGGCAGCCGCCACGAGCCAGAGCGGCCAGTAGCCAGTCAGGAGATCACCGCTCGTGATCAGGATCCGAGTCGGGAGGGGGAGCGCGCTCCCGAGGTCGGCGTAGATCACTGAGAAGCGGGGCACGACCCAGGTCAGGAGGAAGATCACGGCGCCCCCAGAGAGCCCGCCCAGGATCAGGGGATAGGTCAAGGCGCCCTTGAGCTTGCGCTTGAGCGCGTTCTCACGCTCAGCGAACACCGCCACCCGCCTCAGGGCCTCGGGCAAGAATCCGCCCTCCTCACCCGCGCGCACGATGGAAATGGCCGTGGGCGCGAAGAGCTCGGTCCGGCGTCCGAGTGCGTCCGCGAGGGACGCTCCCTGAGCTACATCTCGTCGGACGTCTTGCAGGACCAGGCGCGCCCGCTTGTCGTCCTTGCTCTCCTTGGCACCCCAGACCACGGGGCTCTCTTCGTCGGGCGTCCGCGACACGATGGCGAGGGCGTCGAGGGCAGGGACGCCGGCCTTGACGAGGTCCGAGAGGGCTCGGGCGAAGCGGGCGGCCGTCTCGGCCGCGACGCGAGTCTCGAAGAACTTGGCGAGGTCGATCCCGCCGCCGAGACCACCCTCCGGCGCGGCGCCGCTCACGGTGCTGGCGGCGCCCGTCGACTCCTCGCGGAGTTCGAGGGGGAACAGGCCCATTCGACCCAGAGCGCCCAGGGCTGCCTTCTCGGTTTCGGCCGGGAGGGTCCCCTCGACCGCGGACCCATCCATGCTCCGCGCTTTGTAGGTATAGGTCGCCACCCGCCGCTACCCCGCCCGCGTGACGCGGAGGACCTCGGCCGGCGTCGTCCGTCCGTCGCGGACGAGGCGGATCCCGTCGTCGCGGAGGGAGGAGGCGCCGACGCTCCGGACGTGCTTGCGGACCTGAACTGCGGACGCACCCTGGGTCGCCAGCTCGCGGACGCCGTCGTCGATGGCGATCAGCTCGAAGATCGGGGTCCGCCCGAAGTAGCCCGAGCCGTTGCAGGATTCGCAGCCGGCGCCGACGTTGATCGTCTCGAGCTCGAGACCTAGCTCTGCGAGCTGCTCGATCTCGCGCCCGCGCGGGGGGCGGACTTGGGCGCAGCTCTCACAGATCTTGCGCAGGAGGCGCTGGGCGCAGAGCCCCTCAATGGTCGCGGCCACGAGGTAGGGCTCGACCCCCATGTCGACGAGGCGGGCTATGGCACCCGAGGCGTCGTTGGTGTGAAGGGTCGAGAGCACGAGGTGACCCGTGAGGGCGGCCTGGACGGCGATCTCAGCGGTCTCTTGGTCACGGATTTCGCCGACCATCACGACGTCCGGGTCGTGGCGGAGGATGTGACGGAGACCGCGAGCGAAGCTGAGGCCGATCTTGTCGCGGACCTGGATCTGGCTGACCCCTGGGAGCCGATACTCGACGGGGTCCTCGATGGTGATCACCTTGCGCGTGGTGCGATCGATCTCCTGGAGGCCCGAGTAGAGCGTCGTCGACTTACCGCTACCCGTGGGGCCCGTCACGAGGACGATCCCGTGGGGTGCGCCGAGGAAGCGCAGGAACTGGCGGGACTGATCCTCGCTGAAGCCGACGTCGCCCAAGCCCTTGCCGCGAGCGCTCTCGGTCTCGCCGCCCGAGTCCAGGATACGCAGGGCCAGTCCTTCGCCGTAGAGCGTCGGAATCACCGAGACCCGGACGTCGAGTTCGCGAGGACGTCGCCCGGTGACAGGAATCTTGAGTCGGATTCGGCCGTCTTGGGGGAGCCGTTTCTCGGCTATGTCGAGCTGCGCCATGATCTTGAGGCGCGAGACGATGGCGGCCTGAAAGCGCTTCAGCTCGCGCGGAAGCTGGGCTTGCTGGAGGACTCCGTCGACACGGTAGCGGACGTCGAGGCTCCGCTCGCTGGGCTCGATGTGAATGTCAGAGGCGCGGGCTTGGACCGCGTCCAAGAGGAGCCGGTTGACGAACTGGATCAGGGCCGCGTCGTCGTCGGTGGCGAGGTCGCCCTCGTCTTCGCGGATGAGGTCCGCCCGGAGGCCCTCTTGCTCGGCCTGGTCGAGGGCGTCGGCGCCGACGCCGTAGTGCTTGTGGATCGCCTCCTCGAGCTGGTCCTTGGCGACGAGGCGCGGCTCCACGTCGAGCCCTGTCAGGAGCCGGAGTTCGTCGAGGGCGTCCATCGCGAAGGGATCAGCCGTCCCGACGGTCAAGGTCCCGTTTTGACGTTCGAGGGGGAGGACGTGGGCCCGGAACACCAGTCGAGTCGGGACCGCGGCCAGAGCCTCCTCGGTCGGCGTCGTCTCGCGCAGATCGCAGAGGGTCAGACCGGTCTGGTCGGCGAGGGCCCGGGCCAAGTCCATGGGCTCGGCCAAGCCGAGGCGGACCAGCGAGTCCCCCAGGCGCTCTTCTTCGGCCTGGGCCGAGCGCGCCGTCGCCACGTCCTCGAAGGAGATCACTCCCCGCTCGATGAGCAAGTCACCGAGACGACGCGTGCTGCGGGAGTCGCCAGTCTCGTGACTGGAGGGGTTGCCGCTCTGAGGTGCCGGAGGGGGTGTCATGGATCGTCGATTGGACGCTAGAAGCGCCGGTTGGGGGAGGAAGAGCGCGAGCTCTTTATGCCTCCCTCTTTACGCTGCCAGCCACCGGAGGTGATCCCCCGGTGGCTGGACGGTGTCGGGGTTGCCGCTGAGACCTAGTCGAGGAGGTTGAAGGCCACGAGCTTGGCCTCCTGAGTCGGGGTCAGGACCTCGACGAGCTTGGTCTGCGACTTCTTGAGGGTCGCGGTGTCAGCAGCCTTAGCGGCGCGGAACTCCTTGAGGAGCGAGGCCAGCTCGGCCTCGTCCGAGGTCGCGCGGACCTTCTCGAGGAAGGTCTTGCGGCGCTTCTCGGCCTCAGCCTTGAGGAGCTTGCGGGTCTCGATCACGCCGTCGAGAAGGGGGACCAAGACGGCCGACTCCTCCTCGCTCAGCGCCAGGCTCTTAATGGCCTCGGTGCGGAGGCGCTTGAAGTCCTGCCCAGCGTTGCGGCGACCGCCGCGGCCAAAGCGACCTCGACGCTCCTCTTGGATCTTCTTGTACTTCTCGCGCTGCTCAGGCGTCAGGATCTCGTCCATCTTCTTGCGCATGTTCTGCATGCCCTCGCGCATCTTCTCCCAGCCGCCGCGACCGCCGCCGCCCTCTTCACGGAGCTTGCGCATGTTCTCGCGCATCTCCGTCATGAGGGTCTTCATCTTCTCGGTCTGCGCGTCGTCGAGCCCGAGCTGCTTCTTCATGGCGTCGGCGTCCATGAAGCCACGCATCCCGCGTCCGCCGCGTCGACCGCGACGGCCTCGGCGCTCGCCGTCCTGGCGCTCAGCGCCGTTGTCCTTCTTCTCGTCGTCGCCTTGGGCGTAGGAGGTGGTCGCCAAGCCCAGGGAGATGGCTCCGGTCAGGGCGAGGGTGAAGAAGGGGGTCAGGGCCGCGATTCGAACTTGCTTCATGATTGGCTTCCTTGCTGCCCCTTCCTGTGTATTGGGGCTTCAGAAGACTCAACGCCGCTCGCTAAAAGTGGTTTCGCGCAGGGGTTGGATCTGCCCTCTAATACGTCCCTCAGAAGCCCTTCGTGAGGCAGGCAGGGGCAAGGCTAACCCTCTGCAGGCGAGCCACTTAACGTCCAGCGACCGAATTCTCTGCGTCGGACCCCAAAGACCCTGCCCAATCCTGGCACCACCTCCTTGGCGCGCATCCTGAGGCCTCGGCGAGTCAGGGATCTCGGCCTCGAAGGAACGGGCCTAAGCAAGAAGGCGCGCGAGGTCTTGGGCGCCTCGCCCCACCTTCCTCGCGCAGCCGTCAAGGGCCTGGCTGGGCTGGAAGGCTGGGAGTAATCAGCTCCCCTCTTGGCTCAGGCCAGCCAGGACGCTGCGCAAGCGATCTCGCGCTCTGTAGAGGCGAACCTTGACCGTCCCCTCCGCCAGCTCGAGGCGGTCCCCGATCTCCTTGACCGAGAGCCCCTCCAGGTAGTGCAGAACCACCACGCTGGCGTATTTCTCGGGGAGCTTGGCGATCTCGCCACGAATCGCCTCGCGGACTTCGGCCTCGCTCGCGCCTTGGCTCGGTGAGGCCGCCCGCGCGTCGGGTGGATCCCGCGTCAGATCACCGCCCTCGCCAATGGGGGCGTCGAGGCTCGTCGTCTTTCGCAGCCTGGCCTTTTGGCGGAGGTTGAGGATCAGGTTCGTGGCCAGGCGCATGAACCAAGGCGCGAAGGGCCTCTGGGGGTCGTAGCGATCGAAGCGTTCGTAGAGGCGGAGGAACACCTCTTGAGCCCCGTCACGAGCCTGCTCGCTGTCGTAGGTCAGGCGATAGGCCAGGGCGTAGATCCGAGCCTGGTAGTGCTCGACCACACGCGCGAAAGCCTCGGGGTCGCCCCCCCGCGCCTCGAGGACGACCTCCCGTGGGAGGTCTGCCTTCATGCCCTGAGGTCCCCCCTCAGCCGAGGAACTCTATGGCCCCGCCTGGGAGGAAGTAGAGGATCAGCATGGAGCCCTCCCGGACCGTAGGGACGTGGACCGAATCGGGCCCGTAGATGACCCACCCCTCAGGGTTCCCGTCGAAGGCGGCGCTGCCTTCGGTCGTGAAGCAGAGGTCGATCTCGCCATTAGGGTGCCGGTGGCGGGGTCCAGGGCCGGACATGGCGACGGCGTCGACGCTAAATCCATGGAGGTCCTTGGCCGGGCGCCCAAAACGAATCTCGCCGGCAGAGCGCGTCAGGAGCCAGCCCGCCTCGGCGCCCGCGCTCGCCGCGGCTCGAAGTTTTGTCACCTCAGGACCGTCAAAGGGGAGCCGCTCTTGAATCAGCGCTCGCGCCGCGGGTGGGTCGCTGAGGTCGACTCCCACGAGGGCCTGGGCTATGGGATCTAGGGCCGCTAGGAGCGCGGCTTTGGCGGCGCTGACCTCAGGGGAGTCGGGGGCTTTCGAGGAGGTCTCGCTCATTGCTTCTTCTTCTGTGGTTGTTGCGCGGGGAGCGCCCCGCCTATGGCCTGCTCGACCGCGGCCTCGAAGGTCGCCAGGTCCAAGCCACCGCTGCGAAGGGCCAGCTTGGGCCCCTTGGTGTTGATCCCGAGCGCGACCTTGAAGGCCTTGGCGACACCGACCCGATCGGCAAGGACGGCGAAGTTGACGCCGGACTGAACGTAGAACCGGCCAACATCTTGGTCGTTCTTGGTGACTGGAAAGAGCATCCGAGCCAGGGCCGTCCGGGTCGGGTCCAAGCCCTTGCGCAACTGGCCAGCGCGCCGGCGTCGCCACCTTCGGACGTTGCCGGGCTCAGCGTAGATCGCGGCCCCTTCGACAGCCCAGAGGGGGAGCTCGGCGTCCTCTCCGAGGGAATCCCACGTCAAGATGTGTGCGATCTCGTGGCGCGCAGTCGAGGCGTCGTTCTGTCCAGGGAAGAAATACATCACGCGCAGGACCTCGTCCTCGTCGTGCGCAGCCTGGAGTCGCGTCGCGTGACCCGCAGACCAGCTCCGAGCTCCCTCGGATCTGAGGTAAGACTCGCGATCTCGATAGAGGAAGACCTGGATTCGATCCTTGGGCGGGAGGTTCTTGAGCTGAAGACGCAGGTAGGAGGCCTCTCGCCAATCCTCGAAGCGCTTGCCTAGATTCGGATCGTGCTTTTCGAGCTGATGCAGGATCGAGAAGTGTCGTGTCTCGACACGATGCCAGTCCTTCCCGACGCCCGGACTACCAGGGCCGACCTTGATCCCGACCGTCGCTAGGCGCGCCAGCTCGCGATAGGTCTCGACATCTTGGCGGCTGGGCTTGGTCCCACCGAAGGTCCGGGCGTAGGCCTTGATCGCCTCCCCACTGCGATTCCCGAGTTCCAAGGCGCGGCCCATGAAGTAGGAGGCCGACGCCACGAGGGTCTGCGGGGTCCGCTTCGACTCGTAGACCGGGCTGACCGCTGCCAAGCCCAGGCGTGAGTTGCGGAGGCGAATCGCCTCCCGGGCGACCCGGAGGCGGTTGATGGCGGAGGCTTCGAACCAGGGCCGGGTGAAGTCCTGTCCAAAGAGCCCCTTGGCGTTGGCGCTCGCCCGCTGGTAATCGACGGCGGCCTCGAGGTAGCGCTTGGCTCCCTCGTGCAACCGGGCCCGCTCGTAGAGACGCGTGACGTAGCGCTGGCGGGCTCCCTCGTCGCCCTTCTTAGCCGCGGCGGCCAGCTCGCGGAGGATCGCCTCGGGCTCTGGCGGATCGAAGGGGTCCTCTCCAGGCTTGAGGGGGATCCGCCGGCCTGTCGGCCCAGCCTCCCCCGTGTCTCCGCGCTCCAGGCGTCGCAGCTCCTCCTTAGCTGCTCGGACGGCGCTCTCGTCGTCAGAGGCTGCAGCCTCCCGGAAGAACTGGAGCGCGGCGTTCCGATCCCCTCGCCGCAGCGCCCGCCGACCGGCATAGAAGAGCTCAGCTCCCTCGGACGCGGCCTTGCGGGTCACCTTGGCGACCTGGCTTCGGGGCAGGGTCAGCTTGGCCCCAGCCGTGGTGCGAAGCACGATCCGAGTCGGATCGTCGCTGAGGATCTTGCCCTCGAAGGTGGCTCCGTTCTTGAGCAACACCTCGTCTGCTCTAGCGACGGAGCAGTCCAAGGTGAGCGCCCCAAGGGCGCAGAGCCCCGTCAACACGCCCACGAATGTCTGCTGGGAGAAGTGCATGGAGCGCATCATGTACCCAACCCGGCCAACACGCGAGGGGGCACCCGCCCTGGACTGTGGGTAGAGTGGCGGTTCGTCTACCCCGAGATCCACCTTGAGCGATCCCAAGCGCCAACAACGAGGCCCGAGTTCACCCTCCCCCAGGGGGGGTGATCGCAAGGTGCATCAGACGCAGATTGCCTCGCCCTTCGACCCGCCCACGCCCGAAGAGCTCCGCCAAGGCGCCACGCCCATAGGCGGGGGGCCGCCCAGCGGCGGGTTCCCCGCAGTCGGACCCGGAGGGAACAAGGGTCCGGCGATCGGAGGAGGTCCTCCCTCTGGTGGGTTCCCTGCCGTCGGAGGAGGAGGTGGAGGAGGCGCGCACTGGTCCGATCCCGTGGTCGGGGGACACCCGAATTCGGGCCTCGGAAGAGTCCAAGCCGGGGTTGGCGGGGGGCCACCCAGCGGCGGCCACCCCGCCGTTCAACCTGCCGCGCACTGGTCCGACCCCGTCCCAGCCCAGACGCCGCCCGCTCGAAAGCGCGCCCAGGGCCCCGGAACCGGTGGCCACCCCGCCGTGGATCGCCACGCTGAGAAGACCGCCATGGGTCCCGCGTCGGGCGGAGGTCCGGTCCCCTCTGGCGTGGGGGCGACCGCCACAGGCTCAGACAGCGGACCCACCACTGCCCGGGGGTTGCCAAGGATCGGAGAGGTCTTCAACGGCTACACCGTCGTCGAACTCCTAGGCCAAGGAAACATGGGGCGGATCTACCGCGTCCGCGATCAACTCGGACGTGACCTCGCGCTCAAGGTCATTCTTGGACAAGTCGCGAGCGCCGAGGGTCTCGCGCGCTTCGAGCGCGAGGGACAGGCCATGGCCGCGATCCCACGCCACAAGCACGTGATCGGGGTTCACAGCGCGGGCACCGCCGCCGGCCAGCCCTACCTCGTGCTCGACTTCGTGGAGGGAGAGAACCTCGACGAGGTCCTGCGCCGTGGCCCCCTTCCGGCAGCACAGGCCGCCTTGGTCGTCGAGAAGCTGAGCCGCGCCCTAGACCACGTCCACCAGAGCGGCGTGCTCCACCGCGACCTCAAGCCTGCCAACGTCCTGATCCGGGCCGTAGACGGTGAGCCTCTCCTGACGGACTTCGGCCTGGCTGGGCTTCAGGGAGCGGACACCCTGACGCGGACAGGAGACGTGATCGGGACGCCCCTCTACATGGCCCCCGAGCAGCTCCTCGGTCTCCACAAGGAGGTCGACGGGCGAGCGGACGTGTGGTCCTTGGGGGTCATGCTCTTCGAAATGGCGGCCGGCGCCCTGCCCTTCCCGGGGACCACGATGCTCGACGTCACCGACGCCGTGCTCGGGGCGGACCCCCCGCGGCTCCACGATCGGTGCCCCGACGCCGACACAGGCCTGACCCGGATCGTGAACCTGGCCCTGGCGAAGGACAAGAGCGAACGGCTGCCTAGCCCGGGTGCCTTGGCCGCAGCGCTCCGGACCTGGCGTAAGCAGCGCCAAGGCTACGACGTGGAGCTCGACCTCCCGCCTGCTCCGGGTCGGAAAGCGCGTCGTCGCTGGCTCTTCCCGCTCATCGCCTTGGCCTTGACCGCCCTCGTCGTGACCGCGGTCGCCGTCATCGTGACCAACCTCCCCAAGCTGGCCGAAGAGTCTCCGATCCCCATCAAGAGCGCTACGCCTCAGGGATCCAGGTCCGAGCGCCTCAGCGCTGCAGCCTCCTCGGCAATCGAGAAGGTCGAAGCCGTCGATCGCTCGGACCGGGGCTATTCCGAGCTCGAGAAGGCACTCGCCAGCGAGCACCTCCGCGAGCTCCCGCACGTGGGTCGAGTTCGCCTCCGCTCGGTCGGCTACACGGCGCTCCAACAGATCACCGTCGAGTTGCGACAAAGCAACCCTCGCCCCGGCGTGATCGCGGGCTACCTCCGCGCGGCAGGAACCGCTCAGCGCCTGAGCGACTACGACCTAGGTGGTGGATCGAACGTCGACGGGATCCTCTCCTGGCTCGAGAATCGGTTCCCGACAGACCCCAGCCTCGTCTACGACTCTGCCTGGCTGAAGGTCTTCGCCGCCATCGGAGGGTCGGGCTTTCGCCCCAGCCAGCGGGCCAGCGGAGCCTTCCTCGACGCGATCAGCCTCAAGCCCCCGGACCGCAAGCACCCCAGCTACCTCAAGATCTTGCGGGACCTGGTGGCTGTCGGGACCCCTACCTTCTACAACCAATTCGACCTCAAGAAGGGCACGCCCAAGAAGCCGCCCGAGACGATGGACGACGTCGGGCTCTACGTCTACTACCGAACCTTGATCTGCGCCCTCGACCGCGCCAAGGCCGACGACGCCCGTAAGCAGGAGGCCCGCCGCGGCCTGAGCGATCTCGTTCGCGAGCGTCCCGATTCCTTCGAAGCGCGCACGCTCGCTCAGGCCCTCAACGTCTCGATCCTCCCGGGAGAGAAGAACGTTGAGCCCGAGATTGCTCGCCTGGAGACGGCCCTCAAGGCTGCTCCAGACAGCTTCTACGGGTGGGACGGCCTGGTTCACCTCTACCTCGATCAGGCTGAGATTCGCGCGCGGGCCCGCGACGTCGAAGGGGTTCGAGCCTCTTACCGCAGCGCGGCCTCGGCCATCGATCGAGGAGCCCGTGCCTTGGATTCCCAGAACGGTCGCACCCGAGCCCCTACCGAGGCGATCGCGCTGCGGGTCCTCCTCCTCCGTCAAGTCGAGCTCCTGGTCACCCAGGACAAGGACGCGGCGCGCGCGGGCTCCCGCCTCTCGGACAAGGACATGGCCGACGCGACCCTCCGTGGGAGAGAGCGGCGACGCAGGATTCGCAACTGGACCCGGGGCCTCTAGCCCGCCTTGGCTCTGCTGCGGGCAGGGGCTCGGGCACGGCATAGAGCCGGTGCCTTCGAGCTGGATTACCCGGCCAAGATCCGGAGCTGCAACCCCCGACGTGGCTCAGCGCTCTGGACCTCTACCTCGACCCACGTCCCCACTGGACGTTCGTCCCCTCGCTTGAGGTGGGCCGGGAGCTCACGCTGCCAAGCGTCGAGGAACACCGCAGCGCGTGACCCGCGCCGCGAGAGCCGACCTTGGAAGCGTCCCTTTCCGCGCAGCCATCGCGCGAGGTGGTAGCGCTGCCGCTCGTCCTCGGCCCCACGTGCTCGGCGCTCGCGCTTGGGGAGGACGGCCAGGAGTTCCCGGACCTCGTCCTCGCTGTAGGCGGGCGGGGCGCCGTCTAGGACCGCCAGGAGTTGGCGTTGGGCGATCAAGTCACCGTAGCGCCGGAGGGGCGAGCTCGACTGAACGTAGGCGTCGACGCCCATCGTGTGCTGCGGTCCGGGATCGACTTGGACGCGCGCCGGGGGTAGCGAGCGACGACCTTGGAGCACTGCGAACACGTCCTCGAGGACCCGCGGAGCGCCGAGCTCTTTGGCCTGGACGCGGAAGAAGGCAGCCCGCTCGGCCTCGGCCAGGGCAAGGGCCAGGCGCTCGTTGTAGAAGATCATGAGCTCGGACACGAGGTCCTGAGCCGGGCCCTCGACCGAGAGCAAGCGTGGCACTGGGGCTCCAGCCTCGTCGAACTCGATCTTGAGGTTTGGAGTTCGGTGGAGGAAGGCGCCTCGCTCCTGACGCCGCGCGTGGAGAGCCTCGACGGCGGGACGCAGCCCATCCAGCAGCTCCTTTCCCAGCGGGTCTTGGTCGGCCGAGGTGAACTCGAGGTGACGATCGACGCAGACTCGAGCCCGGGTGAAGCGACCGGCTTCGGGGCGGCCGCTGGCGTCGAGCGGCGCGAGGTAGGTCAGCGACTCTCGCTCTTGCCCCGCTTCGAGGCCGAAGCGCTGCGTGATCTCGCCCGGGAACATGGGCAAGGTCTGCTCTGGGAAGTAGACAGAGGTCGCGCGCGAGGCCGCAGCTCGGTCGAGGGGCCCGCCGACCTCGATCCGCGGCAAGGCGATGTGAATCGCCAGGTGCGGGCGTCCTTCGTGGACGAAAAACGAGAGGGCGTCGTCGATCTCGTCTGCGCCAGGGGCATCGATGGCTATGGTCGGCACCGCGCGGAGGTCGAGACCCCGCGGATCGACTTCGCTCGCGGCTGCCGCACTGGCTTCGGCGCGGGCAGCGGCGTTCCAGGTCGTGGCCAAACCGAGTCGGGCGGGCTGTTCGTTGACGTGTGGCGGCAATGTCCCTCGGGCCTCGAGGGCCAAGAGCAGATCGTCTGGGGTCTCGATCCCTAGACGCTTGGCGATCCGAGCGGAGCGCTGGTGGTCCTCGGCCTTGTCACCCCCTAGGGCGTAGGCCGCGAGGGCCCCTATGACGTCCTCGAGCTCTGGCGGAGGCTCTCCGCCGCGGCCCCACCACTCTGCGACGGCCGAGCGAAGCCGGACCTCTTGTTCTGCCAGCTCTTGGCGCTTGCGAATCTGCTCGCGTTGCTCCGCCGGGCGACGGCAAATCGTCCCCTCACGGACGAAGAAGCTCGCTCGCAGACCTCGAGGGAGGCCCTCCTTCGTCAGCCCGCGCACCAGCGCGTAGAGCTCGGCGTCTCCCGCGGCTCCGTAGCGGTCTCGCGCGACCTCAGCCATGGGGATTGGGTCATCAGGCAGCGACTGCCAGAGCTCCTCCTCGTCAGGAGCTAAGGGCGTATCGCCCCACTCAGCGAGGAGCTTGGCCAAGCTGGGAGCGACCTGCTTCCCAGGGACCTGAGCCGCCAAGGACGCCAGGACGCGGCCACGCTGAATCCGCGTGGTGTCACCCTCCTCGTCAATGAGGGTCAGCTTCTTAGGGCTCTCGCGCTTGACCGCCCCTAGGCAGAGGGCGGAGCGGCGCTCGAACCAGACGAGCGGGAGGTCACTCACCGCTTGGGCTTTAGGGGGTAGTAGTAGCTCGACTCCCAGCCGACTCCCTCGCCCACGCCTTCGGCGACCTTGGCCCGGTGGAGCTCCTCCTCCATGGGCAGGTAGCCCGGGTGCTGCACGCGGACATCGACCACGTCCTTGGCGGGGAGAAAGAAGCTGGTCGGGGTTTGGCCCACGAAGCCCCCGTCAATGAACACGCTCGCGTTTTCGGGGTCGCTGGTGAACTCCGAGCGGACTGGTTCATGACGCGTCGCGCCAGGGCCTGAGCAGGCAATGACTAAGAGCGGCAGGGCAAGAAAGAACCCGAATCTGAAAGCGGTCGCCGACATTGGATAGATCTTCCCTCTTATGCCGTTGCCTGATAGGTTCTTAGGCCTACGGGCGCCCTCTGGGGGCTAACGAAAAGCAGCCTAGCACGCATCTGCGAGCTGGCTGATACGACGCGACGCAAACGAATCGGCAGGTGGACATGGCCACGTCCAGTCAGCGGCTCAGCTTCACACAACTCGTCTTGGACATGGGCCTGGCCGACAAGAAGGGCCTCCGCAAGGCCAAGTCGGCTATCAAGGAAGCCAAGGCCGAGGGCCGAAAGCTGACCGTGGCGCGTGCCTGTGTGGACTTGGAGATCCTCTCCGAGAAGGACGCCAAGAAGGTCCAACGGGAGCTCAAGCGACTCAAGGAAGGCTTCGCGTCCAGCGAGGCCTTCCACCCCGAGGGCGTCGACCCGGCGGTCGCAGAGAAGAAGAAGGCGCGCAAGCGGCGCAAGAGCCAGACCGCGGAGAAGCCCACCAAGGCCAAGAAGAGCGCGACTGGCGAGGTCGAAGAGGGCAAGAAGAAGAAGAAGGCCAAGAAGAGCGAGGCCGAGGGGGCTGTCGAGGCTCCAGAGGCTGAGGACGAAGCCAAGGAAGGCAAGAAGAAGCGGCGCAAGAAGAGCGGCGAAGCCGACGCCCCCATAGCCAAGAAGTCCAAGAAGAAGCCGAGCGGAGCCGCTGCGGTAGAGGACGCGGAGGACGAAGAGTCAGCTGCCGCTGTCGGCGCTCCCGTCGAGTCCGAGGACGTCGAGGCTCCCAGCGAGGAAGAGGCCCCCAGCGAGGAAGAGGCCCCCAGCGAGGAAGAGGTCGAGGCCCCCAAGGCCAAGAAGGGCAAATCCGCGACGGGCAAGGTCGCGCGCGGAAAGTCCGGGACGGGCAAGGTCCCCCGCGGCAAGTCGGCCACCGGGAAGGTCGGCCGCAAGGCCAGCGTGGGGAAGGAGATTCCGCTCGAGTCGCAGCGCACGGCAGCCGTTGACGAGCCCACGAAGGGCAAGGGCAAGGGCAAGGGCAGGAAGCCCCGCGCTCGAGGAGACCGGCGCGGCTTGGCCGAGGCGAGCGACGTTCCCAGCGCTGGCCGCAAGAGCAACGCTCCGGTCATAGCCATTGTCTCTGCGGTCATCGTGCTCCTCGTGATCGCCGTCGCCATCGCGATGAAGCCCACTGACGGGGGCAAGCAAGCCAAGATCACGCCCGAGCCCCTCGAGATCGTCCCTGAGGGCGACGGACCCGACGGGCCTCCCGTCGACCGGCCCAAGGGCCCCAATCGCGTCAAGCCCAAGGACCGCAGCGAGTGGACGGCCAAGGAGAAGGAGCGCGAAGCGATCCGGATGGCCGAGAAGCTGGTCGTCGAGGCCGGCGACCTCTCGGACGAGGGGAAGATCGAGGAGGCCATCAAGAAGCTGGAGGGCTTCCCCAAGGACCTCGTCGACCAGACCGCCTACGTCGAGGACGTGGCTCCTTACCTCTCCAAGCTCAAGAAGGTTCAGCCTGAGAAGAAGCGCCTCGACGCCGGCCTCGCCGCGAGCGAGGAGGCGATGCTCGAGGTCTTCGCGAGCACCTTCGAGGAGGACTACGAGTTCCACCGTGAGGGGTTCGTGGTCGCCTTCCACGAGGCGGTCCGCGAGAAGCTCGGCGACGATCGCTACGACGAGGAGAAGGACAAGATCGCGCGGGACTTCGACCCCGACGACTTCGAGACCGAGGAGACCCACGAGGTTGAATTCGCGAAGGACCTCGAGGTCGAGACCCGCGGGAGCGAGGAGCGCCACAAGGCCCTTCTCGCCAAGCGCGGTGGCTTCGAGAGCAACCTCGCCGCCGCCCAAAGTCGTCTCCGCGCGACCAAGGACCTGGCTCGCAAGAACCTCCAGGCTCAAGCTCAGCGCGCCATCAAGGGCGGCCAGAAGCTCAAGACCGACAAGGGCCAGCCCTGCAAGGTCGTCGACCTGACCGAGACCGGGTTCGTCGTCGAGATCAACGGGAGCCGCGTTGAGTTCGGCTGGGGTGCGGCGCCGCCCAAGCTCGGCCACAAGGTCCGCTCCCTCGCCATCGACAGCAACAACGCTGACGAGGTCTACGAGCTCGGGATCTACGCCCTCAAGATGACCCAGTTCGAGGCTGCCAAGCGCGACTTCGCGCGGGCCGCCAAGCTGGGCTCCAAGCGGCCCGTCCCCGACATCGACAGCCTCGCGACCCTCGTTGACCTGTTCCGCGGGACGAACGACTACTCGCCCGGCAAGACCGGGACCGTCAACGTGGGTTGGAAGCTCCGCGACAAGAAGGAGGCCCAGGACTTCACCCCGCTGCACGAGGCCATGAAGCACGACGTGAGCGCCGGCGGCCTGACCATCACCACCCCCGCTCAGTTCCTCCTGACCGCCGTCCGCGTCCAGGGAACCTGGAGCGACGACGTGACCTTTACGGCCAAGCTCGGGGCCGTGAACGTCAAGCCCGGGATTTGGTTCGAGTCCGAGGGCGGCCAGTTCTTCGTCGAGTTCGGCCCCAAGACCCTCCTCTACTCGAACTTCCTCGGCAACGGCGCGACCGCCGCCGACTCCGACATCAGCGCCAAGCAAGGCGACGAGGTCAAGGTCACGGTCCGGAAGAAGAGCAGCACCAAGGTCAACGTGACCGTCACTGTCCGTGGCGAGGAGTGCTTCTCGACCGACGTCGCCGGCGAGGACGGGATCAAGTTCATGGTCGGCCGCAAGGGCTCAGGCCAGGTCGCCTTCGGCGAGCTCTCGGTCAAGGGGACCTTGGACGCCAAGTGGGTCCGCAAGATCAACGCCAGCGCGCCCGGCCGCCTGGCTCGTGAGCTGGCCAAGTTCGAGGCCCAGGGCGGCAACGCTCAGCAAGCCGCTGTGCTCCCTGCCACGATGGCACCTACGTCCGCCGAGGACGAGTTGGCTTTGGAGGGGATCCCCGACGACGCTCGCCAGAAGCTGACCAACGCCCGCACGATGTTCCAGCAGGGCAATCAATACGGGGCCATGAAGGCCCTCGAAGAGGCCGCGAGCAACCCGCTCTTCCACGCCGCGAACTACATGTATGCGGCCCTCCAGGTCCAGCGGGACCCGACCGGGGCCCTGATTCGCCTCGAGCGCGCTGACAAGGGCGTCCAGGACTTCTATGAGGCCAAGGTCGCCCGGGCCAGCGCCCTGTTCTGGATCGGAAAATACGACGAGGCGCGCAAGCACCTCAAGGCGGCGCTGAACCTCCGCCCCGACTACGCCCCGGCCTATCTGGTCAAGGCCAACCTCGAGGTCAACAAGGGAAAATACGTCGAAGCCATCGAGACCTTGGCCCTCGCGCTCGAGCTCTCACCGGGAGACCCCTTCGCCCTGCGGACACGCGGGCAAGTCGTGGCGCTGGCCGAGGGCCCGGCTTGGGTCGCTCGCAAGCGCTCCACGACCACCCACTACGTCCTCGACACCGACATGGTGAAGTACGCCGACACGATGGTTCAACAGCTGGAGTCGATCCGGAAGCGCTACGAAGAGGCCTACCCGATCCTCAAGACCGGTATCAAGCATGACCCCGCCTCGGTCTTGATCTTCCGTGAGGCTGAGGGTTACTTCGACTACTCGGACCGGACCGGAGTCGGTCGCGTCGAGAACACCCTCGGCCACTTCAACCCCTGGTCGGGTCAGCTCCTCTTGTTCCTCGAGGACGACCCCGACGACTGGAACAGCTACCACGTCATCTTCCACGAGGGCATGCACCAGTGGGCCCACGCCAACGGCCTCGAGCTGCCCTTCTGGGCCAACGAGGGCATGGCGGAATACGTGGGCGGGACCAAGCTCTCCGAGGACGGCAAGAAGATCGTCGAGCGCGGAGCCATAGACAGCTTCCTCAAGAAGCGCCTGATGAACCTGACCGCCAATTGGAACCAGCGCCTGGACTTCTTCGATATCGCCAAGCAGTCGCCCTCCGAGTTCTACGAAGGCAACGCGCCGCTCAAGTACGCGCAGGCTTGGACGATGATTCACTTCTTCATGGAGTCGGGTTACCCCGACGCCAAGAAGCGCTTCTTCGAGTATCTGGCCGCCTACAAGGCGCTCGAGACGCCCAAGGACAAGAAGTTGGCCCAAGAGGGATCCAAGATGCAGTACATCTGGAACGACACCCTCGGAATGCTCGAACCCAAGCCGACCAAGAAGGCCTGGGAGAAGTATGTCGAGAAGCTGGCCAAGAAGGCCGGCTTGCCCTGGAAGCTCCCCTAGGACCCACTCGTGACTCGCTCGCTCCCTCAAGCTCCTCGCTTCCCCTATCGGGTTCGGCTGCGCGGGCGGAACGTCGTCGCGGAGGACCCGGTCCACCCCGGCCAGGGCGTCCGGCTCGGGTTCTGGGCGACCTGCTTCGTCGAGGCGGCCAACGAGCGTGAGGCAGGCGACCTCGCCTTCAAGAGCCTCTACGAGGACCAGGAGCTCAAGGGCGCGGTCCGCAACGACCCCGCCAATCCTCCAGCGGTCGACGTCGAAGACGTGCTGGAGCTCGAGCAGCTCCCGAGCAACACCCCGGTTGGTCAGCCCAGCTATGAGTGGTTCGATCAGAGCGGCCCGACGGCGGGGTATTAGCCCCGTGAGCGCGGAGGAGCGAAGCTCGGTTCCCCTCGTGACCCTGCACGGTCTCGGCCGAACGCGGCTCGCTATGTGGCCCCTGGCTCGACGCCTGGGCGGCCTCGGCTACTCCGTCACGAACCTGGGCTACTTCGGCCCCCGCGGCCTCCCGAGCTCGGTCGAGACCGTGTTCGCTGCCCTCGCGGAGCGCAGCCTCAATCAGGGTCCCCTCGACCTCGTGACCCACAGCATGGGCGGGATCGTGGCCCGTGCGCTCCTCGCGGATGGCCGGATCCAGGTCCGTCGCTTGGTCCAGCTCGCGCCGCCCAATCGCGGGTCATGGCTCGCGGATCGTGTTCGCCAGATCCCTTTGGTCGGGAGGGTCCCGGCCTTTCGTGACCTCGGCCAGGGCGAAGAGACCCTGGTGGACGATCTCGGCGACTGTCCACCCGAGGTCGAGGTCGGAGTCGTGGCTGGACAATCTGCCTCAGCCTGGCTCGGGGGCGAGGCCGGCGACGGGGTCGTCCGGGTCAGCGAGACTCATCTCGGCGGCTCGAAGGACTGGATCCTGCTCCCGCACTTCCACACGGTCATCATGAACGGGCGCGACACCCTGGCGGAAGTGGATCACTTCCTCCAGCGCGGACGCTTCAGCCCCGAAGCCGAACGTCTCGGCCTCGACTCCAACGGTCAGCTCTTGCGTGGGCAGCCGGAACCCCAACAAGAACAGGTCACGAGATGAAGGTCGAAATCCTCTATTGCACCCGCTGAGGCTACGAACAACGAGCGACGAGTCTCGCCGCTCACATCAAGCAGCACACCGGAATCGAAACCACCAACACTCCTGGCTCCGGCGGCCAGTTCGACGTCCTCGTTGACGGAGAGCTCATCGCCGGACGCGACAAGGGCTTCCTCAAGCGCCTCCTCGGCGGCGGCTGGCCCGACCCCGACGCAGTCGTAGAGGAGCTCAAGAAGCGCCAGGTGCCTAGCGCCTAGCCTGGCTTCGCGCCGACCCAACCCAACCAACGAAAAGCACCCTGCGTCGCGAGACGCAGGGTGTTCTCAGTTGAGCCGGACTTGACGCCCTAGTCGTCGCTGCCGTCGTCGCTGGCTTCGATCTCGCTGGCGATGACGGTCAAGATCATGATCGCGGCGTCGGCCGGGATTCCGTTCTCGACCAGCTTCTCAGCCAGGTCCTCCAGGGTCGTCTCGTCGTCTATGTCGCTGTCGTCGCTGTCGTCTTCGCCGACCACCAGCTTGAGCGCTAGGGCCACGTCGGTCGCCAGGCCAACGGCCAGCTCGTCGTCGTCGTCCTCGGTCAGGATCTTGATGGCGTCCGAGGCCTTCTCGAGGCTCTCGCCGGCGAGGAGCGAGCGCGTCGCGGCCCGGATCAGGAGGTCGAAGGTCTCCGCGTCGAGGCCCTCTCCCTCGTATTCGTCGATGAGGTCCTCGAGGACCTCTTGATCGAGCTCCTCGGGGTATTCGAAGGGCTTGCCCGCGCGGTGGGCCAGGACCCGGGTCGCCGCCAGGGGCAAGGCCAGGTAGGCGCCGGGGTCGTCCTCGAGGTCGGGGCCGGTGTAGACCGCGCTGTGGGCGTAGGCCATCTGCACGGCCAGCTCCCCCAGGTCGCCCTCGCCGCCGAGCACGGCGTCTAGGAGGCGGGCCAAGCGGAACCAATAGAGCTCCTCGAGCTCCATGTCCTCGGACGACATAGCCGTCACGATCGCCAAGCGCTGACGGGCCGTGGCCTCGTCGCCGCCGGCCAGAGAGCGGAGGGCGAACGCGAACTCGAGCATCGCCTCGCCGACGGGGACCTCCTCGGGGAGGCTCTCCTTGGGGTCGACTTTGGACAGGCCAGCCAGGAGGCCCTCTTCGCCGATCACCAGGGCTGCGCACACGCCTTGAAGGTAGGTGAAGGGGTTCGCGGCAGAGGTGTCCGGCTCAGCTCCGTCCTCGCCCGGAGCGGGGTCCGAGGTCATGACTGCTAGGGCTCCGCGGGCCACCAGGCGGAAGAGGTTGGTGATGCTCTCCTGCCGGTTCAGCTCCGTCGCGAAGCAAGCCCCCTCGAGGGCGTCGAGGTAGACGTCCTCACCCCAGGCGTAGCGAGCGCCAGGCACGTCGTTCGGGGGCTCGGGGTTCTTGGCTAGCTCAGCTTCGAGCTGGTCCAGTTGCTCACCGAGATCGGTCTCAGAGACGTCTTCAAGGTCGTCGGTTCCAGTCATGGCACCCTCCAGAGAGCGGGAGTCTACCCCCACCCTCCCCGGGCGGCAGCCTCGGAGTCAATCCGGCCAAACTTAGTCCGAGGAGGCCTAGCTTCAACGCCTGCGAGGCACCTCAGGGCACCGGATAGCGAGCTCGGCGTCGCCCTGGCTCGGGCAACTCGAGGCCCCAGACTTCGGTGACGAAGTCCGGAATTAGGCGCTCGTGTCCTCGGGTGACGGCGAGCTCAATGACTTCGCTGCGGCGAGCAGCTTGGGTCGCCAGTCGCTTCGGGCGGGGCCGAATCCCGACGCGGCTCAGGTCGAGGCGATCGGCGTCCCAGCAGGTCCGGACCGTGACGTCAGGGTGCTCGACGAGGCCGTCTGAGTGGAAGGCGCAGGCGTCCCAGAGCTGCTCCATCCCCGCCTCGTCGAGCTGGAACCACTCCCCGCGCTTGGCCTGGGCCAGGGCCGCTCCACGCCGCCCGTGCTCGGGGTCGGTCCCGTCGTTGACGCGCCGGGAGTCGTGAAAGAGGGCGAAGAGTTCCACGACTCGGGGGTCTGCGCCGGTCTCCTCGGCCAGGAGGCGCCCGTTGAGGAGGACCCGCGCCCAGTGCCCTACGCCGTGAATCCCGAAGGCGTGCAGGGCGTATTGGGCCAGGATTCGCTGGACTAGCTCGGGGCCTGCGAAGACCTCCATGACCCCTCCTCTCTCCGGCGGACACCTACCGGCGCCGGGCCGCGCTCCTGTTAACCATAATGACGTCGCGAGGCAGATTCCGTCACGCCCACACAATTCCCCCCGTCGCGGTAGTCACGTGTTGGAGTTTCGGCATAATGCCCACAACGGGGCCAGACCCCCAGGAGCACTCATGAAGTTGCTTGGCTTTCTCTCTCCCGACGCCGTCGCCCTTGGCATGCAAGCCGCAGCTAAGGAGGAGGCGATCCGCGAGTTGATCCAGGTCCTCGTCGACCAAGGACAGCTTCCTGCCGAGAAGCTCGAGCCCGTGTTGGCCTCGGTCCTCGAGCGCGAGGCGATCGGCTCCACTGGCCTCGGCGACGGGATCGCGATCCCCCACGTCAAGGACTGCGAGCACATCACCGGGCTGACCGGCGTGTTCGGCCGCTCGGAGACGGGCATCGCCTTCGAGGCGATCGACGGCAAGCCCGTCCACCTCGTGTTCCTGATCCTCGGCGGCCCCGAGACCAGCGACGAGCACATTCAGGTCTTGCGCAAGCTGGCCGCGCTCCGCATGAACGAGCACTTCCTTCGCTTCCTCAAGGGCGCCGAGGGCAAGGACCAGGTCATTGAGACTATTCAAGAGATGGCAGGCAGCGTCGCTTGAGCGAGGCGGCCAACAAAGTTGGTGCCGAGGTCGTCTTAAAGAACAAGTACGGCCTCCACGCGCGTCCCGCGACTCTGATCGCGCAGACCGCCAAGCCCTTCGAGAGCGCGATTTCGCTCGCGAAGGACGGCCAGGTGGTGGACGCCAAGAGCATCTTTGGGATGCTGACCCTCGCTGCCGAGTGCGGCAGCACGCTCCAGATCTCAGCTGAGGGACCCGACGCCGCCGAGGCGATCAAGACCCTGGCTGGAGTCATCGAGAGCTTCGACGTCGACGATTGAGGACCCCAGCGGCATGAAGAACAGCAACCCAGCGTCCCTCGCGCTTCCCTCGGACCTCGTCCCCACTCAGTCGGCGCCGGTCCCGCGCGGTCCCAACAGCGACCTCTTGGTCAGTCACACCCGGGATCGCCCGCGCGACCTCCCTCCCCCCATGCACATGCGCTTGCATGGCGGCGAGAGCGTCGAGCTCATCGAGGACCAGGTCTTCGCGGACAAGGTCGTGATCCCCGCAGGGGAGAAGGGCCGCGTCATGCACCCCTCGAGTCAGGCCGCGGCTTGGGTCGTCCTCTTCCCCGGCGTGGGCAAGAAGCGGCGCGTGATCCCCGAGCCGCTCCTGCGCGTCATTGGCGGCGGCGGCGGGCACTAGCTCGACTCCAGAGCTCGCTCTGAACGAACACCCTGCGTCGCGTGACGTGGGGTGTTCTTCGTTTGGGGTGGAGCGTGGTGGGGTGGAGCGGGGTGGGGGTGGAGGCGAGCCCACCCCATGATCCATCCCCCCCACAACAGCGAGCGCTGACCTCCCTACCCAAAGGCGTTAAGATCCGCGCCCTTCGAGCCTGGGATCCCAGGCTCGCGCGAGGCCACCCGCACCGGGCCTCGCCACCCGGAGGGTTCCCCTCTGAGGAGATCAGCAATGACCACCGCCACGGATACCCGACCGCTCCTCGAGCTCGTCGGGATCGAGAAGAACTACACCTTCGGAGACACCGTCGTCCGAGCGATCGCGGGGGTCGATATCTCGATCAAGCGCGGCGAGTTCGTGGGCGTGATCGGGCGCTCAGGCAGCGGGAAGTCCTCGCTCCTCAACGTCCTGGGTGGTCTCGACCAACCGAGCAAGGGCGAGATCCTCGTCAACGGTCGTCCGCTCATAGGCCGCAGCTCCGACGCCATGGCCGAGTATCGGCGCACCACGGTCGGCTTCATTTTCCAGAGCTTCAACCTCGTGAGCCACCTCACCGCGCTCGAGAACGTGGCCCTCCCTCTTCGCCTGGCGGGCACGATCTCGCGCAGCGAAGGACGCAAGCGCGCCACGGAGCTCCTGACCAAGGTCGGCCTCGGCGAGCGCCTGACTCACAAGCCGAGCGAGCTCTCAGGTGGAGAGCGCCAGCGCGTGGCCATTGCGCGCTCCCTCGCGAACGACCCGCAGCTGCTCCTGGCCGACGAGCCGACGGGCAACCTCGACTCCAAGACTGCTCACGAGACGATGGAGATGATCAAGCACCTCCACGAGGTCGAGGGTCGGACCGTGATCCTCGTCACCCACGACCGCGACCAGGCCGAGTGCTACTGCAAGCGCGTGATTGAAATGGCCGACGGCAAGGTCCTCCGCGACCGCGACGCCATGGGGCCCGACTGGAACGAGGCCGTGTTCGAGCTCGAACCTGACGCGCCCGACAAGGCCTCGGCCCCGACGGACGAGGCCCCGGCCCCGACGGACGAGGTCCAAGACGGCGTGGCTCCCGCGGACGGGGAGGCCTAGCCATGAAGCTCGCTGAAGTCGGCTCCTACGCCTTTCACCAGCTCCGCCAGCGTCCCTTGCGGACAGCCCTCACGACCTGCGGCGTGGCCGTCGGCGTGACAGCCCTCGTGGTCCTCGTCTCCCTCGCCTCAGGCGTCGAGCACTTCTTGGTCAAGCAGTTCACCTCGAGCGAGCTCATGACCCGCGTCACGGTCCTGCAGCGCGGCGCGGGACCCAAGCTCCTCAGCGACCCCGACGAGAAGCCGGGCCCTCCCATCACCGACGAGGTGATCGCGGAGCTGGCCTCGCTCCCCGGCGCGACGGTCTCCTATCCCCAAGTGATGCCCTTCCTCCTGGCCGAATCCAACGAGCGCCTCGAGCAGGTCGTCGGGTTTGGCCTCCCGGTCAAGGCCTTGTCTGGGACCTTTCACGAGTCGATCCAGGCCGGCAAATACTGGGAGACGAACAAGGCCGGCCCAGTTTGCGTGCTCCCGAGCAACGTCCTCGGCCAGCTCGGGATCCCGACCCCTGAAGAGGCGATTGGGATCGAGATCTCGGTCACGAGCTTCCGAAACTTCGGTCGCTACGACAGGCGCTACGTCGACGTCCCCGACGGAGAGGGCGGCCAACGCCGCGCCGTGCGCTTCACCCGCGGTGAGGGCGTCGAGGTGCAAAACCTGCGCGTCGTCGGCGTCTACGACAGCGAGAAGTTCGGCTGGGAGGGCAGCTTCGTCCACGTCCCCCTCGGACAGTCCATGACGCTCCAGACCCAGTATGGATTCCCCAATCAGACCAAGGAGGGCGAGCACCAGCGCGCCATCGTCAAGGCCAAGACACCGGACCCTGAGGCGATCAAGGCCCTCCAAGAGGAGATCGAGGCCCGCGGCTACGCGACCCAGACCGTCTACGACATCCTGACCCCCCTCAAGTGGGTGTTCTTCTTTATCAAGGGCTTGCTGGCAGTGTTCGGCGGGATCGGCCTCGTGGTCGCCTTCTTTGGAATCGCCAACACGATGCTGATGGCGGTCCTCGAGCGGACCCGCGAGATCGGCGTCCTCAAGGCCCTCGGCGCGCGGAACCGCGACGTCCGTCGGATCTTCCTGACCGAGGCCTTCGCCATCGGCTTCCTGGGAGGCGTGGTCGGACTTGGCTTCGGCTGGGCAGCCGGCGGGATCGTCGACATGATCTTCAGCAACATGGCTGAACGAGAGGTCTCGGTGTTCCTCGTGACGCCCGCCCTCGCCGCAGGCGTAATCGGGATCGCAATGTTCGTCGCGGGAGTCGCGGGGCTCTATCCGGCCTGGCGCGCGGCGCGCCTGATCCCCGTCGAAGCCCTCCGACGAGACTAGAGAGCTAGACCCTGCCGAGGCGACTCGGGAGGGATCCCACAGACCCTTGCCTCGGACCCGATAGGATCGCCCCCATGAGTGAAACGGTGGAGTTGGTCGCGGCCCTGCGCGCGAACGTGCAGAAGGTCTTCGTAGGCAAGGAGCTCGTCACCGAGCGCGTCCTCGCCGCGCTCTTGGCCGAGGGCCACGTCCTCATCGAGGACGCCCCGGGCGTGGGCAAGACAACCCTCGCCAAGGCCCTCGCCAAGTCCCTCTCGTGCACCTTCAAGCGGATCCAGTTCACGCCGGACCTCTTGCCCTCAGACATCACGGGCGTCTCGGTCTACGACCAAGAGACGAAGCGCTTCGTGTTTCAGAAGGGCCCGGTGTTCGCGAACATCGTGTTGGCCGACGAGATCAACCGGACCAACCCCCGGACCCAGTCCAGCCTCCTCGAGGCCATGAGCGAGGCCGCCGTCTCGGTCGACGGCGAGACACGGGAGCTGCCCAAGCCCTTCTTGGTCCTCGCGACCCAGAACCCCTACGAGTTCGAAGGGACCTACCCCCTCCCCGAGTCCCAGCTCGACCGCTTCGCGCTCCGACTCGAGGTCGGCTATCCGACGCCTGAGCAAGAGCGGGCCGTCCTCGACGCCCAGGTCACGAGCCACCCCCTCCGCGACCTGAAGCCGGTCCTGAGCGGCGAGCAGATCTTGACGCTCCAAGCCGCGACCCGGGAGGTCCGCGTCGACTCGTCCATCCTCGACTACATCGTCGCCATCGCTCAAGCCACGCGAAACGCCCCCGAGATCGCCGTCGGCGTCTCTCCGCGCGGCTCGCTCTCGCTCCGGCGCGTCATTCAAGGGCTCGCCCTCGTTCGCGGTCGCGACTACGTGATCCCCGACGACGTCAAGGAGCTGGCCGTCCCCGCCCTGGCGCACCGGATCGTGGTCGCCGACGAGCTGAGCGCCGGTCGAGGTCGCGCTCAGGAGGCGCTGCTCCGGGTCCTCGAGACGGTCTCGCCTCCCCTCTAGGTCGGCGCAGCTTCGATCGAGATGGTTGACCGTGGCTTCCGAGCGCAGGGCGCCCTTCACAGCCAAGACGGCTCCCTCGAGCGCCAGGCTAGCGTCCTCGCGAGACGCCTTCGGATTGGCGAGCTTGATCTCGAGCGCCTGGAGTTGGCCGTGTATCTGGGAAGTGAGGCCGCCCTCCTCGTGCTCCCCCAGGACCCAAGCCCACGAACTCGAGCTCCCAAGACCGGGACACGAACCTTCGTCATGAAGCTCCTGCCCTGGGGTCGGCTGGCCTGCCTCAGAGCAGCTGTCGCCGCCACCCGGCTCCTGATCACCCCCCGCGACGAGTCGCGAGCCTCGACTCGTCTGCTGCACCTTCACCTGGCCGAGGAATACGCCCTGGCCCCGAGCGACGGACACGACCAAGCCCTGGCACGCCTGCCTCGCCAGCGTGACTCCTCGCGCGCCAAGTGGCGCGCGGCCAAGCTCTGCGGACTCGTGATCCAGGCCCACGAGTCCTATTGCCAATGGCGCGCGAAGGAAGCCGTGACCGAGGTGGTGGGTGAACTCGGGAAAGAGCCCCAGGTCCGTGCGCGCATCGTGGCCGAGCTCTTGCCGTGGGCCTTGGGGACCTTCGACCCCATAGAGCGTCGGGTCCAGGAGCGTCGAGGGCGAGCGCAGCCCAAGGGCTAGACACATTGCGTCCCTCTGCCCCTCAGGGACACCTCGACCAGGGCACGACCCCAGCCAAATGGTGGCCGGCGAGGCCCTGAGATCAGCTTTCGGACGCGGGCCGAGGTCGAAGTGGGCGAAGTGTTCTCACATGAGAACACTCTTGGGTCCGGCGACGACTTTAGCGGCGGCTCCGCGCCTGGGCATGGGCGCTAGGGAGCGGCGGCGCCTGCTGAGGAGGGTCGTCGGGGGAGGGGGCCAGCGAGCTTGGAACGAGGAGGAGCTCTTGCGGGCCGCGCTCTCGGCCCCCTGAGCGGAGGGAGTGGCTTCGCGGTCAACCCGCTCCGGCGCGCCACCGCTTCTCGCGCGGTCTGGGCGCCTCCGGATCCCCTTACCTGTCGAAGGCTCTTCGCGGGCCCTCCGCTCGGGTCTGGCCGCGGCCTCTCGCGCGAGTCGCCCCCCTTCGGATCGCGACCCTCCTCTCTCTGCGTCACGCAGCCCTCGGTCGCGAGGTCTTGGCTCAATCGCAGTTCGTGGGGACGGATCGGGGCTAGCGGGCGATCTCGCGAAGAATCTCTGCTGTCTCGCGAGCGGCGCGCTCCCACGTGAAGAGCGTCAGGACGCGCTCGCGGCCGGCCGCAGCCATTTGCTCGCGGCGGGTGTCGTCGCCGAGGAGCTCGTCGAGGGCGGCGAAGATCCCCTCCTCGTCGTCGGCGTCCACCAAGAGCCCGGTCTCGCCGTGAGCGACGGCATCCGGTACGCCGCCGTCGGTTCCGCCCACGACCGCCGTCCCGCAGAGGTTGGCCTCGGCGTAGACGAGGCCGAAGGTCTCGTAGCTGTCGTCGTCAGCTCGAGTCTTGGAGACGGTCACGAAGAGGTCCGCGGCCTTGTAATAGGCGCCGACCTCGAGCGGTCCGCAGCGCCCAGCCCAGATCACGCGGTCCGAGACCCCCAAGTCGTCTGCGAGGGACTTCCAGGCTTGCTCTTCCTTGCCGCCCCCGACCATCAGCAGGACCAGGTCGGGATAGCGCTCGCTCAGGCGAGGGAGGAGGCGAATGATCTGGTCGAAGTTCTTGCGCGGCGCGAAGCGGCCCAAGCAGAGCAAGACGAGCTTGCCCTCGAGGCCGTGATCGGCGCGGATCTTGGCGACGGCCTCGGGGGTGGCTTGGCGCTCGATCTCGGGGTCGATCCCGAGATAGACCACGTCGGCTGGGCGTCCCATAGCGGGCTCCACCAAGGGCGCGACCTTGTTCGAGAGCCACTGGGTGCAGGCTATGGCACGGTCAGCGTGTTCGAGCCCCCACTTGCGGCGGCGGCGCTTCATGGCCTGCTCGCTGTCGAGGTCGCGTTGGTTGATCCCGTGGAGCCCGACCGCGAAGGGGACTCCTGCCCCCTTGAGGCGCCCATAGAGGTCACCGAACCCGACCACGGTGTAGCTGAAGAACACGACCTGGATCCCCAGCTCCTCGATCAGGGCCAGGACGTCGTTTTGGGCCCGGCGCAGCCGGAGGGGCTTGAGGAGCCCGGTCTTGGTGTCGATCGCGCGCACGTCGAGGCCCAGGGGCTCGAACTCCTGGGGGTCCCGGTCGCGGATCACGACCGTCACCTGGTGACCTTGCTCCACGAGGCCGCGGGCGATCTCGGCCGCGTGGACCGAGGTCCCGCCAATGTCTGGCGGGAGCTGGCTCGTGACGACGAGGACCTTGAGGGCGGCCTCCTGGCTCACGAAGAGGCCTCGCTCTCCTTGGGCGTGACCTTGATGGGGCTGGCCTCTGCGACGGGCGTCGCCTTGACGCGCAGGGGCGAGGGCGCCTTGTGGAGCTTGGCCTCCCGCTCGCTGAGGTGGCCGGGGTTCTGGAGGACGCGCGAGGCCTCGGGGCCGCGGCGTCGGACCGCGACCAGCTCGGCAGCAATCGAGACCGCGATCTCCTCGACGGTCACGCTGCCAATGTCGAGCCCGATCGGCGCCCGCACCTGAGCCAAGAGCTCCTCGGCTATGCCCTTCGACGCGGCGCGCTGAACGATGGCGTGAATCTTGGAGCGGCTCCCGACCAGACCGACATAGCGGGGCCGAGGCTGGCTCAGGGCCCACTCGAGGCACTCTTGGTCGTATTTGTGGCCGCGGGTCACGATGGCGACGTAGGCCCCCTCGGGCGCGGTCTCCTTGGCTAGGAGCTCCTCGAACTCGCCCAGGAGGAGCTGGCAGCCCGGATAGCGCTCGGCGTTCAGAAAGCGCTCGCGGTCGTCCATGACCGACACCTCGAAGTCGAGGGAGAGCGCCAGGGGCGCGAGGGCGTGGGCTATGTGTCCCGAACCGCAAATGATCAGTCGAGTCGTCACGATGGGCTCCAGGAACACGTCGACGAGGCCGCCGCAGATCAGGCCGTGGTCGGGGTCGTCGTTCTCGCGCAGGTCGAGGGTGAAGCTCTTGGGACGCTCGGTGCGGATCACCTCGTCCAGCTCGGCGTAGACCTGACCGTCGACGCAGCCGCCGCCGACCGTTCCCCAGGTCCGACCGTCGCTCGCTATGAGCATCTTGGAGCCCAGCGCTCCGGGCGAGCTCCCGCGGAGGCCCGTGACCGTGGCCAGGACGCCGCTGACGCCCGACTCCCGCAGATCGCGGATTCCTTCGTAGACAGCCTCGTTGCGCACGGGCGGGATCTTAGCCGAGGAAGAGGCTGGCCAGGACTCCGAGGGCCGCGATCATCACGACCAGGGATAGGGCAATTCGGCGCCTGCTGACTGGAGGCCGCAATCGCCACGTCGCCCAGCCCACCGCGACGCACGCCACGCAGCCCAGGCCGAAGTTCAGCGCGTTGAGCGCCGGCGAGAGCACGAGCAGCCCCAGGAACGCGATCATGGGCAGGACGAGGGCGATCCCGCGGATATCTCGGGCCCGAGCGCTCGGGGTGCGGGAGGCGCGCGGACTCTCCTTCGTGGCGGGCGAGACGAGGCCCAGCCCACCCTCCAAGAGCCGCCGGAGGTAGGCGACCGAGCGCGTCGACTGCACGCCAGGACTCTGGTAGACGAGGAAGCGCCCTGAGGGCTCTACGTGAAGCACGAGAGAGCCTGAGTCCGCGAGCTCTTGCGCGATCAGATTCCGCTGGGTGGTGTCGAAGCCAGGCCCGGGAGACACGTGACGCCACAGATCCCCCGGCGCCAGCACGAGGGCCATTCGCTGCGCCAGGTAGCCCAAGCGCTCAAAGGCGCGCTGCCGCTGCTGAGGGTTCGCGCGCGGAAGCTGGGCCAAGAGGAGGTGATCGTCGCCGACCTTGGTCTGAATCCAGTCAGGGCCTAGCTCTTCTCCCGCCAAGGCCGCGCGCGCGGGGCTGAGCCAGGCGTCGGACCGGGGTCCACCGACCTGAGCGACGAGGGAGGCGCCGGGTTTGACCAGGAACAGAGTCTCGGGAGGCGCCTCCGAGGCGAGCACCTGCTCGTGGAGGTGCTCTTCGAGCGCGGTCTCGACCCACTCCCTCTGAGACTTGGACCCGCGAGGGGTGAAGGTTGCGCGGATGGTCCGCCCACGGACGGCGACGCCGAGGGGATCGATCGCTAGCACCTCGTCGAGCTGCGCGAAGGATCGCTCGGCCGAGACGACCCCACGCAACGAAGGGCCGGGCTCCCAGGGCTGGGGGACGAAGGCGAAGAGGCTGCCTTGTCCTTGGGTCGCGAGCTGCTGAGCGACGGCGAGGACTTGGTCCACGACATAGCCCGTGGCCCAGGGGGCGCGATCCGTGGGGTCACTCGGGGGTCCGGGCAGCTGCGCAGGCAGACCCACCGGAATCGACTCGATCAGCTCGCCAATCCTCGCGAGTTCGCCGGAGATGTCCCTGCCCTCGAGCGTCTCCAGCTCGAGGTCGCCAATGTTCGTCTCGAGCTCGACGCCCCCTTCTGAGGGCCCAGGGTCCGCGTCGCCCTGGAAGGGAATCTGGACTGTCGTCGCCGAGTCGAGCTGCTGATCGTGGGACAGGCGTCGCAGCAGCTGCCCTTCAGGCATGGGGGGCAAGACGAGGGGCGGGGGGAGCAGCAGGAGCGCGCTCCGAGCTTTGGTGGCGTCGGCGAAGCGCTCGCTCGGATCGTCCTCGACCAGGCGCAGGATGAAGTCCTCCCAAGCATCGTCGAGGTCTGGCAGGACACGTCGGAGAGGGCGGATGGTCCGCGGCGAGCGCCCGGTCAAGGCGCGATAGAACACCTTCCCGAGGGCGTAGAGGTCGGCCCGCGCGTCCACGGTCGCCGAGGGGATCTCCTGCTCCGGCGCCATGTAGAGCGGAGTCCCCGCGACGCCGGTCCGGTCGTGGCTGACCAAGGTCCCCTCGAGACGGTGGACGAGGGTCAGAGAGCCGATCCCGAAGTCTGCGACCTTCGCTTCGCCTGCGGCGTCGAAGAGAATGTTCGAAGGCTTGAGGTCGCGGTGGATCACGCCCTTTTCGTGGGCGTAGGCCAAGGCCTCGAGGACTGCCAACCCCAGCTCTCGAACCCGCTCGACGCCGAGCCTGCCCTCCGGGGCGGCCTCGAGGACGTCCGCCAGGGTCCCCCCGGAGAGGTGCTCCGTCACGAGGTAGGGCGGCGTGCCCTTGACGTCGGCGGAGACGATCCGAACCACCCGCGGGTGATCGAGGTGAAACAGGATTTGCGCTTCCCGGACCAAGCGCGCCAGGAGCTCTTGGCGCGGGACCTTGATGGCGAAGCTCTGACCGGCGGCGTCCTCGGCCCGATAGACCGTGGCCTGCCCGCCCTGCCCGAGGGGTCCCTGGATCGTGTAGGGACCGAGCTCGACGCCCGGAGGGAGCGCGCCGTGGGACCAGGCACCGGCCAGCTCACGAGCGACTTCGGCCGTGGCTTCGCGGAGCTCGGCGCTCATGGGCGGCGGCTCGAACTCCGACAGGAAGCTCACGACATCGGGCCGCTCGACGAGGGTGTGCTCCAAGCTCACGTCTCACCTCCAGGGGTTTGGTTCGCGCGGAGGGCGTCGAAGAGGGCGTGGGCTCGCTCCAAGCGCCGCGAGACGGTCCGCCGGGCGCAGTCCATGGCCTCTGCCACCTCGTCCAGGCTGAGCCCGCTCTCGTAGCGAAGGACGAAGGCCTCCTGGACCTCCGAGCCGAGCTCCTCCCGGAGCCGCTCCAAGAAGATCGCCGCGTCGTGTCGCGCGGCGACGGCCTCGCTCGGATCGCGAGCTGGATTGGGGCTGGGGTCCGCGCTCGCGCCGGGAGACCGGAGGCTCGCCGCGTGCGCGGCGTCACGCTCGCGGCGGCGGCAGTAGTCCACGAACACCCGGTGCGCCTTGAGGAAGGTCCAGCTGTTGAAGCTGTGCCCGGGCCGATAGGTGGCCTCCGAGAGCGAGCGGTGCAGGATCAGGAGCGTCTCTTGGGTCAGCTCCTCGGCGTCTGGTCCCGCGAGGCGGCAGAAGTAGCGGTGAACGCGAGTCAGGATCCGGGTGAAGAGCTCACTCCGAGCAGCTTCCACCTGATCTCCGGACTCGCTTCCCAGGGCTACCCCGGCCAGCTCTGTGGTCTTCCTCGCCAAGACGGCTCCCGCTGCGCTCATGCCAGGGTATCCGTCGAGCCTCGCCAAAGCGGGACACACGAATCTGAGATCGCGCGCAAGTCCTCTCAGGGAAAGGCCTTCGCCCAGGAAAGGGCGCCCCCAAGAGACAGCGGCGCTCCGAACCCCAGTCCACTGCAGACGCCGAGGAACCCGCCTCCGCCCCACCTGACTCATGGACTCGCGCCGCCGCCTCGCCCAGCGCCTCGCATCGAATAGGATCCGCCGCCATGACTGACAACACCTTCTACACCTCGACCCCGATCTACTACGTCAACGACCAGCCGCACATCGGGCACGTCTACACGACGACCCTGGCGGACGTCTTGGCGCGCCATCACCGCCTGCGCGGGAAGGACACCTTCTTCCTGACGGGCACCGACGAGCACGCGACCAAGGTCGTCGACGCCGCCAAGGAGCGCGGGCTCTCGACCCAAGCCTGGGCGGACCAAAACGCCAAGGCCTTCCGCGAGACCTTCGCGCGCCTCGGGATCACCAACGACGACTTCATTCGGACCACCGAGGACCGCCACAAGTCGCGCGTCGTGACCTACGTCAAGGCCCTCCTCGAGTCGGGCGACGTCTACAAGGGCGTCTACGAGGGCTGGTATGACGCGGGCCAGGAGGAATACGTCCCTGACCTCAAGGCCAAGGAGCAGGAGTTCAAGAGCGCCATCAACGGCAAGCCCCTGGTTCAGAAGAAGGAGGAGAACTACTTCTTCAAGCTCTCGGCTTACTCGGCTGAGCTGACGCAGCTCATCACTGACGACGTGTTCCGCGTCGCGCCCGAGGCTCGCAAGAACGAGATCCTGGGCCGCCTCAAGACCGCCCGCGACGTGCCCTTGAGCCGGACTGGCCTCGTCGACTGGGGGATCAAGGTCCCCGGCGACGAAGAGCACTCGATCTACGTCTGGATCGACGCCCTCCTCAACTACCTCACGACCATAGACACCAACGAGCGCCGGAAATACTGGCCCGCCGACGTCCAGTTCATTGGCAAGGACATCCTCTGGTTCCACGCCGCGATCTGGCCCGGTCTCCTGCTCGCGATCAAGAAGGTCAAGGGCTACGAGTGGGTCGGCCTGCCCAAGGTCCTCTACGCCCACAGCTTCTGGATCCGCGAGGGCCGGAAGATGAGCAAGAGCCTGGGGAACTTCGTCGACCTCGAGGAGATCGACAGCTACGTCGAGACCTTCGGCCTCGACGGGCTGCGCTGGTTCCTCGTGACCCAAGGCCCCCTCGGCGCCAACGACGGCGACTTCGCGCGCGAGCGCTTCGTCGACGTCTACAACGCCGACCTCGCCAACACCTTCGGCAACTGCGCGAGTCGCGTGGCGACAATGACGCACCGCAGCTTCGCGGGAGCGCTCCCCGCCTCTGGCCCCGAGGTCGAAGGCGCCGAGGAGCTGCGCGACACGGTCGCGGCCTGCTTCGCCAAGAGCCAAGCGGCCGTCGACGCCATAGCCCTCGACGCCTCCGCCGCGGCCGGCCTCGAGATCGTCCGGGCCGTAGACGGGTTCATCGAGAAGACCCAGCCCTTCCGCTTGGCCAAGGACGAATCCAAGCTCCCTGAGCTGGGCACGATCCTCTACCACTGCGCCGAAGCCCTGCGGGTCTCAGCCCTGATCCTGTGGCCGGTGATTCCGGGCAAGATCGAGGCCTTCTGGGAGGCCACGGGCCAGAAATACGCCGAGCGGATCCGCGCCGGCGGCGGGGAGATCAAGAGCTGGGTTCAGTGGGGCGGCTCCCGTGAGGGCGCGCCCTTCGCCAAGGTCAACCTCTTCCCGCGCTTCAAGGAGCCCAAGCCTCCTCAAGAGGCCAAGCCCAAGGCCGAGAAGAAGCAGAAGAAGGCCCCCAAGCCCAAGGCGCCCCCGCCCGGGCCCAAGGACGAGATCAACTACGAGGAGTTCTGCGCCCTCGACATTCGCATCGCCCGCGTCGAGGCCGCCATCGCCGTCCCCAAGGCCGACAAGCTCCTCCAGCTCACGCTCTCCATAGGCGAGGGTGAGACTCGGACGGTCCTCTCGGGGATCCGCGAGTGGTATCAGCCCGAGGACATGGTCGGGCGCCAGGTCGTCTACTTGGCGAACCTCGCCCCGCGCAAGATCCGCGGCGTCGTCAGCCAGGGCATGGTCCTCGCGGCCAACGACGTGGGCAACGCGGCGGTGCTCCTCCAGGCGATCAAGGAGCTCCCCGACGGGTCCAAGGTCAGCTAAGCGACCTTGGTCCTTATGCTCCTGGGGTGTCTACCTACGCCATAGGCGATATCCACGGGAACTCTGCGGCCCTCGAGGACCTCCTGGCTCAGGTCGAGCCGCTCTTGACCCCAGAGGACACCTTGGTCTTCCTAGGGGACTACCTGGACCGCGGCCCCGACACGAAGGGCGTCCTCGAGCGCCTCATCGCGCTCCGGGCCAGCGCGCCCTGCCCGGTCCTAGGCCTCCTCGGCAACCACGAGGAGTGGTTCCTCAGGACCTATCGCGACCCCACGAGGCACTCCTGGCTCCTCGGAATGGGCGGCCTGGAGACCGTGCGGAGCTACTCTCCCAGCGTCGCCGAGCTGTTGGGCGACGCGTTGGAGCGCGGCGGAGTCGAGCTGATCAAGGGCAAGTTCGCCCTCCCCTATCAGGCCTTCTTCGAGCTGATCCCCGCCGCTCACCTAGCCTTCCTGGAGGGCCTCCTGCCCTTCGTGCGCACCCCCGAGGTGGTCTGTGTTCACGGCGGCGCCCGCTCAGGCCTCCCGGTGGAAGCGCAGTCAGAGCATGACCTGGTCTGGGGTCCCACGACCTTCCCCGACGACTACGAGGGGCCCGATCTCCTCGTCTACGGCCACCGCTGCGACGGGCTCGTCGACGAAGCCGGAGTCAGCGCTCCCCGCATAGGCCCTCGGGGCAAGACCTACGGGATCGACACCGTCGCGCGGGGGGTCCTGACCTGCCTCCGCTTCCCCGATCTGCGGGTCTTCCACGCTGCGGGCTGAGCCCGCCCTGGCTGCGATCTCCGACCCACCACGACCCCTCAGAACCTAGAGCTTTGAGCGGCATGGGCGGAATTCCTGGGTATAGTCACTGACCGTGTCTAGCCCCCCTCCTGCACCCTCCCCGCCCACCGATCCCCGGACCCCGAGCACCCGCCCGGCGCCGCCCCCGGACTGGCGTCGCTACGGTCGGAGCACGGTGATTCCGATCCTGGTCCTGATCGGGCTGATGGTCCTCTTGGCCCAGCTCAACCTCGACCTGGCGCGGCCCTTCACCGCCCCTCGGATCGTGAGCGACGCCCGGGGCGGATTCCTCTTCTACGGCGGCGGGACCCGCGACCCTGGGTTCTTCTTCCGCGAGGTCCAGGAGACCGAGGCCAAGGCCGTCCTCGCCAAGCGGCGCTACGTGCCTGGCGTCCTGGCCGGCGCGGCGCTCCTCCCCGAGCACCTCGTGACCCTCTACGCCGGTGAGCGCAAGGAGGACCCCTGGTTCTACTCGCTGACCAAGCGCGAGACCCTCAAGCGGACCTGGAGCGGGGTCCTGACCGAGCCCGAGCTGGGCTTGGTGTTCCCTCGTCACGTGGCGACGGTTCACAGCCAGGTCTACGCCTTCGGCAGCGACGCCCAAGGCGCGATCCGCGTCGCGCGCCTCGAGATCGAACTCCTCGAGCAGCAGGTTCGTCCTGAGCCGCTGGCGACTCAGATTCCTGAAGGGGCCAAGGTCAAGGACGTCCCCGCCGACTCCAAGGAGCGGATCCCCCCGCCCCTGGCCTATGCCTCGGTCGAGCACCAGGGCGAGCTCTACCTCTTTTGGCGGGTCTCGACCGACAAGGAGCAAAACCGTCTGCCCCCGGGCGAGCTGCGCTGGGCCCGCTTCGACGGCAAGCGCCTCTCGGACTTCCAACGCTTCCAGACCGACCTCCAGTCCTTCGCGCCCGTCGTGGGCCTAGACGGCGTCCTGCGGCTCTACGGGATCAAGCACGGGGCCCGCGACAGCGAGATCATGACCTTCGAGCTGGTCAAGGACTCGTTCCGCGACGGCGCGCCCTTGGCCTACAAGCGCGAAGGCCTGACCGGCGGCGCCGGCGTCTCGGCCCTCGCGGCCGGCCGGACGCCCAAGCGAGTCTTCCTCTTCGCCCAGATCGGCGCCGCGATCCGCTTCGTCAAGGACGAGGGTCAGGGCTTCGGCGAGTGGCAAGACGTCGCTCGACGACCGGCTGAGCAGACCGCCATCGTCTACGGCTGGGTCGTAGCCCTCTTCGGCCTCGCCGTGCTCCTCGTGATCAAGGGCCTCCAGCTCCTGCGGATGCGGGGCGGCGGCCCGCCCAGCGGCCCGACCCAAACCCTCGAGGAGTTCGTCGCCGAGCGGACAGGACTCGAGAGCGAGAGCAGCGAAGCCGCAGCCTCCCCCCCAACTCCCGCTCAAATCGCGGCCCTCGCCAAGGAGCGCGTGGCCCGCGCGACCGCGGCCGAGCAGACCGAATCGGGGGAGCCTCTCCCCCTCTCGCCCCTCGAGGCCGACCTGGCCTCGCTCCCCGAGCGGACCTTGGCCTTCGGCCTCGACGCCGTGGTGATCTTCCTGATCCTGCGCGCCCTGGGCCAGGTCGTGCCCTGGCTCGAGGTCCCGACCGAGACCCTCGAGCCCGCTCGCCAGCTGACCTTCGCGGCCTGGGCCACGGGCCTGGTCTTGGTCTACTTCACCCTCTTCGAGGGCCTCCTCGGCCGCACGCCGGGCAAGCGCGTCCTGGGCCTCGAGGTTCAAGACGTCACCGGCGGACGAGCGCCCTTCTCGGCGATCTTCTACCGGAACGCGTTTCGGATCGAGCTCCTGATCCCGCCCTTCTACATCGTGCCGGTCCTGTCCTTGGTCCTGATGCTCACGACCCGCTACAGCCAGCGCCCCGGCGACCTCCTGGCCCACACGGCCGTTCGCCGCACGCGCCCCTCCACTGCTCCCGCCCCCGAAGGCGGGGGCGAGCCGGTTCAGGAGTAGCCCACTCGGGCTCTCGTGAAGGCCGCCGCCCCGATCCGTCCCGCGCGCTTCGCAGGGAGCTGGTATCCGGGCGACCCCGTCGAACTCCGAGCTGAGCTGCGAGCCGCGCTCGCGACGGGCGCAACGCCGACCCCCGCCCGGGCCCTCGTCCTGCCTCACGCTGGCTACCGCTTCTCGCTCGCGACCGCCGCCGCCGCCGTAGCGCAGGTCGAGGTCCCCCAGACCGTGGTCATCCTCTGTCCGAACCACACCGTCCCGCCGCCCATCATCGCGCTCTGGTCCCGCGGGAGCTGGGAGACCCCCCTCGGCTCGATTCCCATCGACGAGGCCCGCTGCGCTGCGCTCCTCGAGGCTTGCCCCTGGATCGTGAGCGACACCGAGGCGCACCGCGGCGAGCACGCCATCGAGCTGATCCTGCCCCTCCTTCAGTCCCGTCGCGACGACCTGCGCTTGATCCCCCTCGTGGTGGCCGAGCCGCGCTTCGAGCGCCTCGAAGCCCTCGCGGCGGCCCTGGCCGAGGTCCTGGCCGACGACCCCAACGCGCTCCTGATCGCCTCGAGCGACATGAGCCACTTCCACGACGCCTCCGAGGCCCGCCGGCGCGACGAGCGCGCCCTCGAGCGGCTCCTGGCCTTCGACCCGCGCGGGCTCCTCGAGCGCTGTCAAGCAGAGGACATCTCGATGTGCGGCGTCCGGCCGACGACCGCCGTGCTCCTCGCGGCGAGAGCCCGCGGCGCGAGCCAGGTCGAGCTCGTGCGCTACAGTCACTCCGGCGAAGTCTCCGGCGACCACGAACGGGTCGTCGGCTACGCCTCTTGCGTGGTCCGCTGAGCTCAACGAGGGCCTCATGAACCATCCCGACCCCACCTCTGGCGTCTCGCGACGCGACCTCTTGGCCCTAGGCCTCAAGGGATCCCTGGGAGCTGCGGCCTGGGCCATGCTCCCGGCCCAGGCGCGCGCCGACCAGAAGACCTACGCGACCCGCGAGGGCAAGGCCAAGCAGGTGATTCAGATCTTCCTGCCAGGCGGCCTCGCGCACCAAGACAGCTTCGACGTCAAAGCTCACGCTCCCCTCGAGTATCGCGGCGAGACGAGTCCGCTGGCGACGAAGGTCGACGGCCTGGTGTTCTCGAGTCACCTCAAGCGGACCGCAGCCCTCGCGGATCGGCTCTGCGTGATTCGCTCCATGACCCACAGCGAAGCCGCCCACGAGCGCGGCGTCCACAACATGTTCACCGGCTACGTCCCGAGCCCTGCGCTCCGCTTCCCTAGCTTCGGGAGCGTCATCGCCCACGAGCTAGGGCCTCGCGCCGACCTCCCGCCCTACGTTTGCATTCCAAACCTCCCCAACCCCTACGCCGGCGCCGGCTACCTCAGCACCGCCTACGGCCCCTTCAGCCTCGGAGCGGACCCCGCGAGAAAGGGCTTCAAGGTCCGTGACTTGGACCTGGCCAAAGGCGTCAACCGCAAGCGCTTCGCGCGCCGGCGTGAGCTCCTCGACCTCGTGAACGCCAAGTTCGGCGACGCCTTCCCCAAGGGGGCGGTGCCAGACGCGCTTCAGGCGACGGACAGCTTCTATGAGCGCGCCTACGCCCTCCTCGATTCGCCCAAGGCCCGTCAAGCCTTCGATCTGGCCAAGGAGCCCAAGGCGCTCCGCGACCGCTACGGCAGGCACCAGGCCGGCCAGCGCTTCCTCCTCGCCCGACGCCTGGCCGAGGCAGGGGTCCGCTGGACCACCGTCACCTACGGGAGCTGGGATCACCACGACAAGATCCGCGAGGGCCTCGCGGCCCAGCTGCCCCCCTTCGATCAAGCCTTCGCGGCCCTGATCCAAGACCTCGAGTCACGCGGAATGCTCGACTCGACCCTGGTTCTGGTCACGAGTGAGTTCGGCCGGACGCCCAAGATCAACGCCACCGGTGGACGCGATCACTGGCCCAAGGTCTTCAGCACCGTGCTCTGCGGCGGCGGGATCAAGCGCGGCCTGGCCTACGGTCGCTCGGACGACACCTCGGCCGAGCCCGCCGACGACCCCATGAGCGTGGCCAACTGGGCCACGACCGTCTATCACCTGACCGGGATCACCGCCGACAAGGAGCTGATGGCCCCAGGGGCAAGACCCGTCGAGATCGTCGACGGAGGACGCGTCGTCCAGGAGCTCCTGGCGTGAGGGCTCACGTCCTGCTCGTCGGCGCCCTGGTCTTGGGGAGCGCAGGCCTCACCCTCGCCGCCTCACCCCAGCTGAGCCGCGTCGTGCCGCGCGGCGCCCAGCGCGGGACGACCCTCGAGCTCGGATTCTACGGACGTCGCCTGGACGGCCCCCTCGAGGTGCTCTTCTATGACTCCGGGATTCAGGTCACTGGAATCCGCGAGATCCCGCGCAAGAACAAGAATGGAAAGCCCGGCGAGATCCGCCAAGTCCGCATCAAGGTCAAGATCGCCGCCGACGCCCCCCTCGGAGAGCACCGCCTCCGCCTCAGGACCTCGAGCGGGATCACCGAACTCCGGACCTTCTGGGTCGGTGCGCTCCCTGAGAAGGCGGAGCAGGAACCCAACGGGAACCTGGCTCAGGCCCAGCAGGTCCCCCTCGACGTGACCCTCGCCGGACGGATTCGTCGCGAGGACACGGACTGGTTCGCCTTCGAGGGCAAGAAGGGCGAGCGGATCAGCGCCGAGCTCGTCGCGATGCGCCTGGGCGACATCGTGTTCGACGCCTCGCTTCAGCTCCTCGACGCGCGCCGCTTCGAGATAGCGTCCTCAGACGACACCTCCTTCGCCCGCCAAGATCCTGTCCTGAACACGGTCCTCCCAGAGGCTGGGACCTACTACCTCGTGATCCGCGAGTCCTCCTTTGGCGGCAACGACGGTTTCCACTACCGCCTCCACTTGGGTCACTTCCCGCGTCCCCTGGCGGCCTTTCCCCCAGGAGGCGTCCAGGGTCAGACCGCCCGGCTCGACCTCCTCGGCGCCGCGGGTGTCACGAGTCAGAGCTTCACCCTCCCCGCGCCCGGGGCCGACGGTCTGAGCCGGATCTTCCCCAGCAACGCGGCGGGGATTGCTCCGACCCCGCTCCTGATCGGCGCCAACGACCTCCCCTCCGTTACGGAGACCGAACCCAACCACCGCGCTCAAGCCAGTCCCATTTCGACCCTGACCGCAGTCCACGGGCGAATAGGCAAGGCTGGCGACGTGGACTGGTTCCGCTTCAAGGCCAAGAAGGGCCAGCGCCTGATCTTCCGGGTTCGCGCGCGCGAGCTGGGCTCTCCCCTCGATGCCGTCGCGAACGTGTTCGTCCGCAACGGGAAGCACCTCGGCGGCAACGACGACCTCCGCGGCGACCCCGACTCCTACGTCCGCTTCCGCGCCCCCGCCGACGGCGAATACGACGTGCGGGTGCGCGACTTCCTCAACCGGGGCGGGGAGACCTTCGTGTATCGCCTCGAGGTCAGGCCAGAGACGCCTCGGCTGGCCCTCAGCTTGCGTCCGGTCGGTCGCCAGACTCAGATCCAGCAGACCCTCTCGGTGCCCAAGGGCGGGCGCGCGGCTGTCCTGCTCAGGACCCAGCGGCGCGGTTTTCGAGAAGCCCTCGCCGTCAGCATTGCCGGCCTCGGCTCGGGGGTCGTGGCCGAGATCCCCCAGGTTCCAGCCCACGCCGACGTCGTTCCGCTCCTGATCTACGCGCACCCTCGCGCCGCCCTCGGGGGCGGGCTGGTCTCGGTCGAGGCGCGCTCCCTGGGGAAGGCCAAGGTCCGCGGGACCTTTCGTCAGAGCGTCCCGCTCTCGGTCGGGAGCCCGAACCGCAGCGTCTATCACACGACTGAGGTCGACCGCCTCGCGGTCGGCGTCGGCCAGGCGGCTCCCTTCGCCATCGAGCTCGTGGCTCCCAAAGGACCGCTGGTCCGGGCCGGGACCAAGGACCTCGTGGTCAAGGTCACTCGCTACAAGAACTTCAAGGGGCCGGTGATCCTGCAGCTCCTCTACGACCCGACGGGGGTCCGCTCGCGACGTAACGTCGTCGTCAAGCCCGGGGCCAAGGTCGGTCGGATCCGCTTGGACGCCAACGGGAAGGCGGTCCTCGGAAACTGGCCGATCGTGGTCCAGGGACGCGCCAAGGTCGGCCGAGGGGGTGGCGAACTCTGGATCGCCAGCCGCTCCGCCCCCCTCACCATCACCACCCGCCCTGTCCTTCTGGCCATGTCTCGGATCGCCGCTCCCCTCGGGAGCTCGAGCGAACTCGGCGGACGGGTCACGATCAAGCGGGCCTTCCCTGGGACGGCCAAGGTCGAGCTTCTCCGCCTGCCGAAGCACGTCACGAGCCCGGCCCAGACCCTGACCAAGGACACCAAGACCCTCCGCTTCCCGCTCCAGATCTCGCCCAAGGCGCGGGTCGGACGCCACAAGGTCTACTGCCGCGTGACCGTCCCCGGTCCAGATCCGATCGTGCTGCACAGCGGCTGGACCGAGCTCCGAATCGACAAGGCCAAGGCCAAGGCCAAGGGCAAGCCGAAGCCCAAAGCCAAGCCCAAGCCCAAGCCCGGCGCCGCGCCCTTGCGCCGCCTAGATCGCCTCCGCCGCGACTACGAGCAGGCCAAGCCCAAGCCTGCCAGCGAAGAGAAGGGGACCCCATGATGCGCCCGAGTCTCCTCAGCTCCCCCCGGGTCTGGGGCCCAATCTTGTTCAGCTGCGCCCTCGGCGCCTTGGCGTCCGCCGCTCCCGGGGCCCCAGCAGAGGGCGAGGTCGCCCCCGCCAACAGCGCGAGCGTAGCGCTCAGCGCCAGCGCGGTCCTCGTGGCCTACCCCTCGAGCGTGGCGCTGGAGGGAGCTCGCGACCGGCAAGGCGTCGTGCTCATGGCTCGCAACCCCGACGGAAGCACGGCCGACGTCACGACCCAAGCCACTTGGCGTCTGACGAATCCCCTAGCGCGAGTCGAGGACCAGACCCTGTTCCCGCTCCGAGCTGGCAGCACGACCCTCGAGCTCAGCTACGGGGGTCAGCGCGTCTCGATCCCGGTCCTCGTCAAGGACCCCAAGCGCAAGCGCGACGTCACCTTTGGACACGACGTCTTGCCCGCCCTGACTCGCGCCGGCTGCAACACCGGCAGCTGCCACGGAGCCTCCCGCGGCAAGGAGGGCTTTCGGCTCTCGCTCTTCGGCTACGACCCCCAGGGCGACTACCAGCGGTTGACCCGCGAGCTCAGCGGGCGACGGGTCGACCTCAGCGCGGCCCTCGAGAGCCTGCTCCTGGCCAAGGGGACGGGCGCCGTTCGTCACGGCGGCGGCCAGCGCATAGAGCCTCGCAGCGAGAGCTACCGGGTCATAGAGGAGTGGATCTCTGGCGGCGCGCCCGCCGACCCCCGTAAGCTCCCCAAGCTCCTAGGGATCGAGCTCTCACCGCCCGAGGCCGTGCTCCTCGAGGGCGAGGGCACCCAGCGCATCGTCGTCCTAGCTCGCTACGCCGACGGGACCGATCGAGACGTGACCCGCTTCACGACCTTGATCCCCACCGACGCCCGGACCGCTCGCCTCGAGGGCGAGCGTGTCGTGGCCGGCGTCCGCGGCGAGGCTTGGCTCATGGCTCGTTACGGCGAGTTCACTGTCGCCAGCGCGTTCAGCGTCGTTCCGCGGGAGCCCCTCGGCCCCGAGACCGCACCCGCCAGCGAACACTGGATCGATCGCCTCGTCGACGAGAAGCTCCGCGCGCTCCGAATCGACGCCTCTCCCATCTGCGACGACGCGACCTTCCTCCGCCGCGTGACCCTCGACCTCAGCGGGAGGCTCCCGACGGCAGACGAGGCTCGGGCCTTCTTGGCCGACACCAAGCCTGACAAACGGACTCGCTGGATCGACGCTGAGCTTGGACGCAAGGAGTTCGCGGAGCTCTGGGTTCAGAAGTGGGCCGAGCGGCTCTTGGTCAAGAGCGTCCAGAACCAGGTCAGCCGCAAGGCCGCACTCCGCTACTTCTCCTGGCTAGAGGAGCGGATCGCGGGCAACGTCCCCCTCGACCAGGTCGTGCGCGACCTGCTCACCGCTCAAGGCGGGGTGTTCGAGTCGCCCGCGGTCAACTTCTATCAGGCCGAACGCGACGGGCTCAAGGTCGCCGAGAACGTGGCTCAGGTCTTCCTCGGCATGCGCCTCCAGTGCGCCCAGTGCCACAACCACCCCTTCGATCGTTGGACCCAAGACGACTACTACGGCTGGGCGGCCTTCTTCTCTCAGATCGGTCGCAAGCGTGGAGCGGATCCTCGCGAGACCATCGTCTTCGACCGTCGAGGAGGAGAGGTCAAGCACCCCGTCACGAAGAAGAACGTCGCGCCGCGTTTCCTAGGGGGTGAGCAGCCCAAGACCCGAGGCAAGGACCGCCGCGCGGTGGCGGCCGCTTGGATCACGTCTAAGGACAACCCCTACTTCACGCGCAACATTGCGAACCTCGTCTGGGAGCAGTTCTTTGGCGTCGGGATCGTCCACGAGCCCGACGACGTCCGCGTTAGCAACCCCCCGCGGAACCCTGCCCTCCTCGACGCCCTCGCCGCGCGCCTGATCGAGGTCCGCTACGACCTCAAGCGCCTCGTGCGCGAGATCGTGACCTCGTCTGCCTACCAGCGCAGCGTGCGACCCACCGAGCGCAACGCCAGCGACGGGCGCAACGCGAGCCACGCTCGCGTCAGACGGCTTCGCGCCGAGGTCCTCCTCGACGCCTTGAGCCAGGTCACAGGAGCCCCGACCAAGCTCCCGGGCCTCCCCCTCGGGGCTCGCGCCATTCGGATCCCGGACGGCTCGACCACCAACTACTTCCTCCAGACCTTTGGACGCCCTCGTCGAGAGGGAGTGTGCACCTGCGAGGTCAGAACGGACCCCAACCTCGGTCAGGCCTTGCACCTCCTCAACGGGAGGTCCGTCAGCGACAAGATTCGCTCTGGCCGGATCGTGGCCAAGATGGTCAAAGCCAAGCGCCCCTTGCCCGCGATCGTGGACGAGCTCTACCTTCGGAGCCTGACTCGCTACCCCACGCCCAGCGAGCGCAAGCGGCTCCTAGCGCGGATCAAGGGGGATCCGGTCCGCGGACTAGAGGACGTCCTGTGGGCGCTCCTCAACAGCAAGGAGTTCCTCTTCCAGCACTAAGGTCGAGGCTTGAAGCTGCCTAGGCGCCAGGATCTAGGATCCCCAGCAGCGTCGCGGGCTCGCAGAGTCGAAGCGGGAGGTGGCGACCGAAGCGGACGACGTCCCCTTCCTGCAGCGCGGTAGCCCGCTCCGGCTCGAGCCTGACGTCGTTGAGAAAGGTCCCGTACTTGGACCCGAGATCGCGGACGGTCCAGCCCTGGTCGGTCTCGTCCAGCATCGCGTGACTCTTGGCGACGCTCGGAAGGACGAGGAGCAGATCGCACCTCGTGTCGCGCCCGACCCGGACTTGGTTCGGCGCGGAGTGGACAGTTCGGAGGACCGCGGCGGTGTCCTGATACCAAGAGCTGGGGTCAGCGGCGTTCTTGGTCGAGGAAGCCTCGAAGAGCTTCTCGGTCGCGACGGTCTCGTCTGAGTCCACGCCCTGGGGAGTCCCAAACATGAGCACAGGCCGGTTGCCTATGACTCCTGACAAGAACTCTGCTTCGCCCATGCTCTCGAGCAGCTCGCGCAGCTCTTCGAGGGGGTGAAAGACTTTGGTGTACGGCTGATTGCCGGTCATGGCCCTAGCCTCGCTCTGCGAGACACTCAGCGCAAGGGGAACTGGCGTGTGGTGAGCAACAGCCTGAGCGCCTACACTCCGACCATGCCGCTCGAAGACCGTGAAGTCATGCTCGGTAAGCTCGCCATTGGTCGAGCGTTGCTGGCGCGTCCCGACGCGCTCCAGGCCGCCAGAGCCAAGGCCAGCGCCGAGGCCACCGGACGCCCAGAGCGATTCGCTCAGACCCTGGTTCGCTTGGGTCTTCTCGTGCCGACTCAGGTTCGCGAGCTCGAAACCGTAATCGCCGAGCGAGCCGTCGCCTGCTCCAAGTGCAGCGAGCGCTTTCTGCTCCGCCACCTCAGCCGCGCGGGTGCTGAGCGCTGCGGCTCTTGTGGTGGGAGGCCGCTCTTCGTTCAGCCTGCCTCCGAGCAGGACAGCAAGGGCAGCGGCACCATCATGACCCTCGGCGCGATAGAAGAGCCAGTCACCGGCGGAAGCACCTTCATGGACCTCGCCGTTGAGGAGGGGGCAACGACCAGCGCTGAGTCCCCGGGTGACACTGGCGATTTCCGCACCGAGCGGACCATGGAGCTCGACGCTCCCGACTTCGGCGCCACGCCTCCCGCCCAGGAGGAGACCGGCGACTTCCGCACCGAGCGCACCATGGAGCTCGACGCTCCCGACTTCGGCGCCACGCCTCCCGCCCAGGAGGAGACCGGCGACTTCCGCACCGAGCGGACGATGGAGCTCGACGCTCCCGACTTCGGCGCCACGCCTGGAGCACCCGACTCGGACGACGAGGACGCAGACTTTCAGGCCGAGCGGACCCTCGAGCTAGACGCTCCCGACTTTGGAGCCACGCCTCTCGCCGCACCGGCCGGCGACTTCATGAACGAACGGACGATGGAGCTCAACGCTCCTGACTTCGGAGCTGGGCCCGACCTCGGGGACGGAGCCAGCTTCGGCGAAGGTCCAAGCGCGCCCCCTGAGGACGACTTCCAGGTCGAGCGCACGATGGAGCTCGACGCTCCCGACTTCTCGGCCTTGGGCGGCCCCGTCGAGGGCATGGTCGATGTCGGGGCCACCACCGCGCTTCCTCCTGGCTGGGTTCAGGAGGTCTCTGCGGCCCTCCCGGCCGACGGCGAGGCCACTCAGGAGATGAGCGCGGACGCGATCCCAGACTTCCAGCGCGAGGCCTTCGAGCCCTTCGAGGTCGGCGACGGGATCAAGATCATGGCCCCGATCGCCCGGGGCGGAATGGGTCTCGTGTTCCGAGGGCAGCGTCCCAGCGGAGAGGTCGTGGCCGTCAAGGTCCTTGTCGACCCCTCGACCAAGAGCCCCGACATTCTCGAGCGCTTCCGTCGCGAAGCGGTCCTGACCCACGGCCTCGATCATCCCCACATCGTGCGCTTCCACGGGGCTGGCATCGTGTCGGGGGGCGCTTACGACCAAATGCCCTACTACGCGATGGACTACATCGCGGGCCGAGACCTCGCGGCCTGGGTCCAAGAGCGGACCCGCGATCCCATCGAGTCAGCCAAGATCCTGGTCCCGATCTGCGACGCCCTCGACTACGCCCACGGGCGCGGCGTCGTGCACCGCGACCTCAAGCCTGGGAACGTCCTCGTCCGCGCAGCCGACGAGGCCCCCTTCCTCTGCGACTTTGGTCTGGCCAAGCTCCGTCAGGAAGCGAGCACGCTGACCCAGACCGGGGACATCCTGGGGACGCCGAGCTACATGGCCCCAGAGCAGGCCCGCGGACAGGGCAAGCTGATCGGGCCTCCCACCGACGTTCACGCCATAGGTGCGCTCCTCTACTTCCTCCTGGCTGGACGTGCTCCCTTCGTGGGCCCCAAGCCCTTCGAAGTCTTGCGCCAGGTCGTCCAGGACGACCCGCGCCTCATAACGGAGCTCAACTCGGCCGTTCCTCCGGTCCTGGGTGACATCGTGCACCGGGCGTTGAAGAAGTCCCCGCAAGACCGATTCCACACGGCGGGCGAGCTCAAAGCCGCCCTCCTAGCGCTCTAGGCGTCTTCTCGCGCCGCTGGCTCTCGCTCAGCCCGTGAGAGAGAGACTCAGGCGGGGCGCAGCTCTAGGACCTCGCTCGGCGTTCCGAGCTGGCCCACGTGCTCTCCTCGCAGCAAGGTCAGCCCCTGCTCAGCCAACAGAGGCCTCAGGGTCAGCGGCCGGCAGCCACCCACCGCGGCGGGCCCCAGGAGTCGGTGAATTCCCTTCCAGATCGCCATCAGGCAAGCCTCGAGCCAGGTCTGACCCTCGCTCAAGGAGCAGAGGACGAGCCGCCCCTGGGGCCTCAGGACGCGGCGGAGTTCGCTCAGGGCCACTGGGATCGCGGCGCTCGGGAGGAGGTCGAGGGTGTAGGCGACCACGATCCAGTCGAAGCTCGCGTCTGGGCAAGGGAGGGCGGTCACGCTCCCGAGGACCAGCTGAGCCTGGGGCGCCCGTTGCCCTGCGAGCCCCAAGAGGCGAGCGCTGACGTCGACGCCTACGAGCTGGCCCTGGCCGACGCGTCCAGCGAGGACTTCGAGGGTCGAGCCTAGCCCGACGCCGACCTCTAGGACGCGTTGGCCCGGCTGAACCTCGAGCCACGACTGAGCCAAGGCGCGGGCCCGTCCCTCGAAGGGCCCGCCCAGAGCCAAGCTCTTTCCGATTCGGTCGTAGACCCGCCCAGCCTCGCTCGGCTCGAGACCGGCGTCGATCTCGCTGGGGCGGGGCGCGCTCAACGGGCCCAGCTCTTCTTCTTATGCGGGCGCCGGTTCTCGCCGACGCGGAGCTTGGCGCTCCGAGCGCGGGGGTTCTGAGCGACCTCCTCCGGCTCGGCCACGAGGGGCTTCTTGGTCAGGATCGTGGCCAGCTTGGCCTTCTTGAGATCCCGGAGGAAGTTCTTCGAGATCCGATCCTCGAGGGAGTGGAAGGAGATCACGCCCAGGCGGCCGCCCTCGCTGAGCAGGTCCCAGAGCGCTGGCAGCGCGCGCTCCAATTGCCCCAGCTCGTCATTCACAGCGAGTCGGAGGGCCTGAAAGGTCTTCGTGGCGGGGTGGATCGGCTTCCGCCCGCGCGGAGTCCGCGGCCGCGAGGCGACGGCGGCCACGATCTCGGCGAGGGCCGTAGTGGTTCGGATCGCGCGCCGCTGACGGGCCTCGACGATCGCCGCCGCGATCCGCCGCGAGCTCGGCTCTTCGCCGAGCTCATAGATCAGGTTCGCGAGGGCCTCCTCGTCCATTTCCTCGATCAAGGTCGCGGCCGGGCTGCCCTGGGTCGGGTCCATTCGCATGTCGAGGGGGCCCTTCTTCTGGAAGGAGAACCCGCGCTCGGGCTGGTCGACCTGCATGCTGCTGATGCCTATGTCGAGCAGGATCGCCTCAAAAGGTCCCGCCCCGACCTCTTGGGCGACGCGGGCGGCCTCCGCGAAGGGAGCGTGGACGAAGGTCGTGCGCTCGGCGAACTCTGCCAGCCGCTCGCTGGCCAAGGCCAGGGCGCTCGGGTCTCGGTCGAGGCCGAGCAGGCGCGCCTCGGGGTGAGCCTCGAGGAGAAGACGGCTGTGGCCACCTGCGCCAAGGGTCCCGTCGAGGATCCAAGCCACAGGTCCCTCCGGCCGGTCGAAGCCGGAGCCGAGGTAGTCCTCGATCCAAGTCGGGAGCACAGGTAGGTGGGGGGCGTTCACGGCCCAATCGTGAACGGGACGTCCCTCCAGCGCCAGCCCGAGGGGACCCGGGTCCCAGCAATCCTGGAGAAAGCGGCGCGAAGCCCACCCGTCAATTTGGACCAGCCTCAGCAGCGTAGTCGGCGACATGAGCGGAGTAGGCGTAGGCCTCCCCCAGCTTCGTAAAGAGCCACAGGATTCCGTCTAGCGCGACAGCGGAGTAAACCCTAGCGCCCTCGGCCTCGCGGCCCCAGACGACCCTCAAGACCTCCTCTGGAGCCTTGCCGGCGGTGCCTGCCTTCGCCCCAAGCTCGGGTCTAGGGCCTCATGGACCTGCCCCATTCCGCCCTGGCCCAAGAGGCGCCCGAGGCGATACCCAGCGAAGGTTCGCTGAGGTCTGTGTTGAGGCTCAAGACTCACCGGCTCAGACTACCCCTCGCGGCGGTCGCTGGCATGCCTCCCGCCTGCAGGGGTCGCAGCGAGCAGGTAGCCTGACCCGACCTCCCGCCCGCACTCCGCTGAGCGACCTCTCGTGAGCATCGAAGCCTTCACCCCTGCCGACCTCGCGGTGCTCCTAGACGGAGAGCCCCCGGGTGAAGCGGAGGAAGCCCTGGCCGGGCTTCTCGGCGACGAGTGGGAGGAGGTCTACCCACCTGCCGCTCAGGCCGAGCTCCGGGCCCGCCTCGACGCGGCGGGCTGGCCAGAGCCCTTCGCGCGCTGTCCGGCGTGTCAGACCGTCTTCCTGCGACGCTTTCGTCCAGACACCGGTCGCTGTCGCGAGTGCGCGTCCCTCCTCGCCCCGCGTCAGCGCCTTTACCTGGCGCCGGAACCCAGCTCCCCGCCGCCGACCAGGACCTGGGGCGAGGCCCCAGCGGAGTCGAACCCAGCGTGGACCCTGGCGGAGTCTCGCGGGCTTCGGGCCGTGCCCAGTGAAGAGGGGTTGGACTTCCTCCAGCAGCGCGAGGAAGAGCTGCTCGAGATCGCGGCACGGACTCAGGCCGCGGACTGGCTCGGAGGTGGTGAGCATGACCCCAGCGACGAGGTCGCTGCTCTGCCCCTCGCGCCCACTGAAAGAGCAAGCGCAGCGCAGGCTGCCGCGACGCCCGAGGGCTCCCAGCCTCTGGCCGAGGGCTCCCAGCCTCTGGCCGAGGGCTCCCAGCCGCTGGCCGAGGCTCCGGACGCGCGGACGAGTTCCCCCTCAGGGCCCAGCCCTGAGTCCGAACCTGGCACCCTCGCTCCTCAACCCAGCGCGCCCGCCGCCGACGTGGCTGAGACCCTCGAGGCCGGCCCTGCGGAGACCCACCCAGATCAAGTCGGCCCAGATCAAGTCGGCCCAGGTCAAGCCGGCCCAGATCGAATCGGCCCAGATCAGGCCGACTCCGCGCGTCCTCTCGTCGAGGTCGAGGCGCCAGCACTCTCCGAGAGCGACCCCTCTCCCCTCGAGTTCAGCGATTCGCCTCCGCGAGAGGAACTCGGCGCCGAGAGGGGTGCCACCGAGCCGAGTTCTAGCCCCGCGCCTCCGGAGGTCCTGGACCCGAGCCCTGCGCCGGCGGTTCAAGCCCTCGCTTCTCAGGCCTCCGAGTCGGCCCTCCTTGGCGCGGCCCCGGCCGAGCTGCGCGAGGAGACGGGTCGTCGCGCCGGACGCGTCCACACCCTGGCCCTCGGCTCGAGCTTCCGGATCGGCACCGCTCGCCGGGGCGAGGTCGTCCTTCGCCAGCGCGGCGTAGCCTTCAAGCACGCTGAGGTTCAGGTCGCCGAGGACGGGAGCGCGACCCTCAGCGACCTCGGGACGGGACAGACCTGGCTCGGCGACGAGCTCCTGTCCGCGAGCGAGGTCCGCACCTTGTCCAGCGGGGACCTCGTCCGCTGCGGCGAGGCCACCCTCCTGGTGACCCTGCACCAGGCCCGAGTTCAGGCGCCTGCGCCGATCCCTGCCGAGGGCACGAGCCCCCAAGCTCCGTGGAAGCCGCCCAGCGCAGCCGAGGTCGCCGCCGCCCGCCACACGCCCCCCAGCCAGATCTTGGCTGCCCTCCCCGCCAGTCAGCTCGACCTGGTCGCCAGGGCCGCCCGAGCGATCCCTCTCCCTCGCTGGCGGGCGGCTCAGCCGCGCGCCGAACGCGCCTTCGTGGATCACGACGCCGAGGCCTTCGCTCAGCTGGCGCGCGGCGTCCTCGACGGACGTTACCTCCCAGGGGACGCCGGGACCTGGCTGCGCTGGGAAGAGGATGAGGGCTCCTTCCTCTGTCGCAGCGCCCTCGAGGACGGCGCGACGGTCATCCTCGCGCCTTGGGACCTCCTGGCCCGGCTCCCCGAGCCACTCCCGGGCTCGGGCCCCGGCCGGGTCGGGCGCTTCTTGGAGCTCCTCCTCCCGCGAAACACCGGCCGCCTCGTAGCCGAGGAGGAGGGTGAGTTGGCTGGCGGTTTCTGGCGCTGCCGCTACGCCTCCCGGGCTGGACTCTGCGCGGGACGTTTCAGCTCCATCGAGGCACGCAGCAACGGGCACGTCCTGACCGCGACCCTGACCCCTCGCTTCCCGCTTCAATCCGCGTCGCCCTCATTCGCCGAGGATCCCCTCGAGAGCGCCATGGGTGACCTTCGAGATCGCCCCGCCTGGCGCCCACCTCCCCGCGGCCAGGGGGCGCCGGCGCCTCACGTCCCGCGCGGAGGGCGTCACCGCGAACGACGACGTCCAAGCCGCTCGAGGGCGCGCGACCACTATCGCTAGCCCCGAGCCACCCTGCCCCCAGGTCCTCTTCGCGCGCCCTGCGTGCCAGGGAGGCGTAGGAACGGCAGGTCCTCGGGTGCTTCGGCGGGTCCGCTTGCCGATCCGACAGCCCCTCCAGCGCTGCGCCAGGACTTGACGCTGGCACCCCCTTTGCGACTCTCCTAGGACCGCAGGCGGGCCTGACCCGACGCGCTTGCGGCTAGCCAAAGAGGCGTGGTGTGCGCACCCTCGTGCGCACGCAGTTGAATCCGCCTCGCAGTCTGCTAGCCTGCGGGGCTCGAATGGCCCTAAATTCCTTCTCCGCCAGGGTTTGGTAACCCTTCCAGTCTTCGCGGAGCAGAGAGCCGGGCCGGGGAGCCACCCGTGTTCGATGACATGGACAACCCACTCGCCCGTGCAGCTGACGTCATCGCGTCTGGCTGGACCCGCATGTTTGGGAGCCGCAACGACCGCCTCGTCAAAGACATCTTGCCCATCGTGGCCAAGATCAACGCCCTCGAGCCTGAGTTCGCCAAGCTCACCGACGAGGAACTGAAGGCCAAGACGCCTTACTTCCGCAAGCTCATCAAGGAGCAGCTCGAGGCCAAGAAGGCTCCGCAGCTCCTCTCTGAAGCTCGCCGACTTCGCTTCGACGGCGCGCCAGAAGACGCTGACCTCAAGGAGAAGAAGTACCGCGACATCGAGCAGAAGATCCTCGACAAGATCATGCCCGAGGCCTTCGCGACGGTTCGCGAAGCTGGCAAACGGACCATTGGCCAACGCCACTATGACGTCCAGCTCATCGGCGGCGTCGCGCTCCACCGAGGGTGGATCGCGGAGATGGTCACGGGTGAAGGCAAGACCCTGGTCGCGACCCTCCCCAGCTACCTCAACGGATTGCCCCAGCGCGGCGTGCACGTCATCACGGTCAACGACTACCTGGCCAAGCGCGACCGCGACATCAACGCTGAGGTCCTCGAGTTCCTCGGGATGACCATGGGCTGCATCCAGGCCCACATGGGCAACTTCGAGCGTCGCGAGGCATACGCCTGCGACATCACCTACGGGACCAACAACGAGTTCGGCTTCGACTACCTGCGCGACAACATGAAGGTCGACCACAACTCGCAGGTCCAGCAGGGACGACGCAACTTCTCCATCGTGGACGAGGTCGACTCGATCCTCATCGACGAGGCGCGGACCCCGCTGATCATCTCTGGCGACGCGTCCGACGCTCCTGAGAACTACGGGATCGCCAACGAGATCTCCAAGAAGCTCCGCGGCGTCGATAAGAACAAGCTCGAGGAGGAGGCC
>Ga0316204_10001589_pt1 | contig 59577 bp, 53 predicted proteins | sample 6monrhotite_MG_2_FD_205661 | JGI IMG/M metagenome (GOLD analysis project Ga0316204, IMG submission 205661) | Microbial mat bacterial communities from mineral coupon in-situ incubated in ocean water Damariscotta River, Maine, United States -... | ecosystem: Environmental > Aquatic > Marine >...
CATGGTTTTTTCCTTAATCAGTTATGGGGATAACCAATTAAGTGAATACCATGAGTAGAGCCTACAGGCATAGCCTTTCGGACGATGACCACGCCCTAAGGACGTGGTTTTAAATCTTTAATAAATTAGGAAGTGGTTTTGTTTTGCGGTTTATTTTTTCCGCATTTTTTTATGCCGAGCTTAACCATTGTCGCCAATGTAAACTAGCGAACCGTTTAAGACGAACTGTTTTTTTCAAATCATAAACACGCCTTTTTTAGTTGATAAAAATATCCAACAAATCCATTTGCGCAAGACACATCCCTGTTTTATATCGTTCCGCCAATGATCAGACGACTACCAATGCGCATCAAATAAAGTGTCATTTCACACTGGCATTCTGAGCAGCAAACGGGGCGTTTTTTAACTTTGGTTAGTGGTGCTAAAGAAACTTTTAAGATCAGCTGCAACCGGCTCAATGTTCGTTTGGCATTGCCGTGTAAAAAACCATACCCAAAGCACTTCGTGGGGCAGGCTCTAATCGCGCGCTCGTCGAAATCCTCTTGGGAGAACGTGCTGTATTACTCGCCATAAGAAATCAATCGCTGGCTCGGTGATTTTTTTGAATTGGTTACTTGTGCTGTCTTTGTATTGAAACGTCACTTGATCTTTGCTTAACGATAAAATGTTTTTCTCAGCGATCACCCCACGATAAAGATAGCGAGCAAGATAAGTTAATGCGCCATCACCGCGACCAACAAATTGACGATCGGCATTCCATTTGTTGGGTGTTTTTGAAGGCAGGTAATAAGGCAGGTAATAATGACAATCTTTCATTAAAGCAATGAACTTACCCTGGAAGACTTTGGCGAGATTATCGGCCTTAAACAAATACTTGCCTGATTTCTTTTGAACCAATATTAGACAGGCTACTTTCCAAACAACTAGAAACTATCACTGCCATAAAAAAGTATGTTCACTGAAATGATTTTTTTGATTTAGTCTCAGAAAGAGAATAATTGTTCGAAAAACGACCAATTCAAAGCAGCAAATATTCTCCCGTTGCCAGAATATTGCATTATATAAAAGAATAAACCGAAAAAATTAGCCACTATTTCTCATAAAGCAATTTCGCTGCCGACATACCTTTCATACACCTTAATTTTAATTGCTTGGCTTTTTCTTTTATCAATTCAATTGAACCAATTACATGACAATAATGTTGTTCGAAATGTTCCAGTTGCTTGAGCCAATGGCTCTGTTGCAGGTTAAGTTGTTTGAGACAAGAAGAAATGTGTTTTGGCATCGCCGTCTTATTGGGATGAATAATGTTTTTACCGCTCCATTCGACTAGCTCAACATAGCTATTTAACAACATGGGAAGGGCTTTACTTGGGGGTTGATGGGAAAGTTCGGAGATCTCAGAATTCAACAATGTTTGTGCATCTTCTGGATTGGTTTGTTTAATTTCATCTAACCGTTTTTTAATTGATGTATGCTCCGACTCATCGAGTTTTTCAGTTATTCTCGCGTGAACAGGATTTAGATCCACATACACCATACACGAAAAAACAGCGGCTTCATCCAGCAGAGCTTGAGACGAATAGCGTCCCTTATTCACATGGATGTGATGTATGCTGGTTTTGCAGGACGCAAAAACCAGTCCCAAAAGCTCCCCGTGCAGTTCTCCTCTTGGTTACTCCGTTTTGCTAGTGGCTCATTCAAACGCCCCATAAACCAAGATAAACTGCCCAGCCGTTTTCTATATTTTTTGAGCTTGGTTTGATCGGTGACAATGGCTTGTTTTTTCAATTCGCGCTGTTTCGCAAACTCAGATCGACAGAGTCGACCACCAAACGCATTTAACCATCGCTCAGCAATATCATGATCGCTTCACTTGAGTGGAGCCAAAGGATCGAGATGTAAAACAATGTGATAATGATTATTGTGTCCATGGATGGACGGTATGTCGATTTTGCAGGAGCAAAAATCGGTCCAAAATCGCATAGGCATAAATATCGACCGAAAAGATCTCACAAAGCTCAAACATTCGCCGCGCAAGCCAATCTTTACGGTGAGAATGATCTTTGCCAGTTAATTGATCAATACCACAAAGATAAGTTCTGCGTACACAGCGATTGGTGCAGTGGTAAAAACCGGGTGTTTGGTTGTCGACAATGTTTTTTCTGGCGATGGTCATTTTATTCATCCTTGAATTTATAGAGGGCAGTATTTTGCAATGACAAGCAGTAAAAAGCTAATCGTAAAGCCTGAAATATTGGTGAGAGGTTGTTAATTCAGTTTGTGAGAGAATGACTATAAATAGCCTGGGTTCCTTGGGAATAGGCTTCGATAGTTCGCTCGCTTTTACCTTGTAGGATTAATGCGTTAAGATGTTGCTCATAGAGTCGATTGAAATGGTTTTGGTCGTTGTCGTTCATGATGCTATCCTTCTACTTTGGACACCTTCGGAATTGAAGGCGAAATAGAAGTATTGACGACAATGACCTTTTCCGCGTCAGCGGCTTCGTTCAACCATTGCTTCAACCGGAAAAGCAGGCGTTAGATTTTTTTGCCTCCCATTTTACTAACCTTCACTAGCAGAAAGCATAAATATTAGATGGTTCCAGAAATTAATCTATTGTCTGTTATCTACCTGATTGGCGCAGCTCAGGGAGTCTTTCTGGTAGTGGCGCTATTGGGTAGAAAAATTTCAAATAAACAAGCCAACCGTTATCTTGCTGTTTTTCTTTTTATATTTACACTCTCACTTGTTGATGAGTTTTTGTTTCAATCGCACTATTTCTATGATTACCCCCATTTGATTGGTCTAATTTGGCCTTTGGAGTATTTATACGGTCCCTTATTTTACTTTTATGTTCGTGAATTAACATCAATCACCCCACCATTTAGTAGAAAAAAAGATGCACTTCATTGGTTGCTATTTTTTCTCGGCGTTCTTTTAGCGATCCCTACTTGGATTCTCGATCCTAACCATAAAATCACGATGTTGTATGGGCTAGAACAAGCGGTAACAGGGGAAGTCTTTTGGGCTAATTTTTTTGATGGTCTGACCACATTGTTTATTGTTATTCAGATTGCTGCGTATATGCGTTTGAGTGTTCGCCACTTGAAATATTACCGCCAAAGTATACGTCAGACATTTTCGGAAATAGAGAAAATTAACTTATCCTGGTTGATGACCCTTTTGTGGCTATTACTCCCCCTGTGGATTCTTTACATCATCGATATATTTTTTTCGGATGGACTGGGTATTGGCGATCAGGCAGGGCTGTCATTACATGTGATGTTGGTAATAATCATATATGGAATGGGGTACATGGGGCTACGGCAATCCACTATATTCAAAATAGAACAAGCCTCGGATATTTTGGCAAAACCTGATACAGCGGATGTTAGTGTAGAGAGTAAGAAGTACAGCAAGTCGAAACTGTCGGATGAACAGAGAAAAACGCTGAAAGCTCACCTACTTGCCGTAATGGAGGATCATGAGCCTTATTTGGAGAATGGCGTTACCTTGCCTCAGTTGGCAAGCCTTATGGAATGTACGCCGAACAATTTATCACAAGTGATCAATGATGGTTTCGGGAAAACGTTCTTTGATTTCATCAATGGATATCGAATTATTTATGCAAAACGACAACTATTGAGTCCCGAACGAGTGGCCGTATTACAGGTTGCGATGAATGCTGGGTTTAACTCAAAATCAGCATTTTATGCCGCATTTAAAAAAGAGGTAGGAATGACTCCCTCACAATATAGGAAAATGATCTAACTATTATTGATTTATTGATTATTTACGAGGTTATCTATTGCCTATTGATTTTTATAGGTTTTTATTTGTCCTATCGTATAGGATAGGACGATATTCAAGTGTCAGTAGAGTATATTTCTCACTCATTTTGCTCAATTCTATTTTAAAAGTAAGGAGATGTGATGAAACATGTGGCAGTAATCAGTACGGTGATATTTACGATGGTTTCTTTGGTTGGCTGTGCAACGTACAAATCTAGTGAGTCTGGACTATCAAAAGTCGGCTATGAGGAGAAACGACTTGATGATGGTTCTTACCAGCTGACTTATTATGGTTCAGGATTCAGTGAGCATGATGAGCTTATTGCATTATGGTTTAAGCGCGCTGGCGAGTTATGCGGTGGTCGGCAGTATGAGTCAAAAACGACGAACGAACACTGGGTTTCCGATAGTTATACAGTATTACCTCCTTTCTTCTTTAAATCGAAAGCAGCAGCCCCTTCAATTGAGGGTAAGTTGAGGTGTAATGGTGAAGCGGGAAATGATATTAATTAATACCAAACATACCTGTTGGTTTATAGCTGGTTTGATGTGAAATGTAATGGTCAAGTTTTTCTGGTTTGTTTATAGTCGTTTCACTGATAGCCATTTTGGGTGCTTGTACGCGGGATGGGTTGATAGGGAAAGAAGGTGTATATGAGGCATTAAAGAGTATCAATCAGAACCGTAACTCTTCAGTTGAATGGTCTGATTCTGAAGATATGAGTTACAGAGAGTATGAATCGTTACGTAGAGAGATTTTGGATAATTAACGCTATGAACGTCATTTTAAATAACTCTTGCGGCGATTAAAATAAAAACAAATAAGGATAGGTTAATAACAGAAATATTCGTTTAAAAATAGAATTTGCAATAAGCAAAAAGAGGGTCACATCAAAACGGTTGCGACAAAAGTGATTGATGAGTAAACAGGTAAGACCGCCTTCTATGTAAACTGTTCAGCGCAAGGGCTCTTAGAAGCCGATAGGTTGGTTAGCACATAGAAGAGTGAATTTCCATCGGGGCTAGAGTGTATAAACTCGAATGAAAAGCCGGATATATGGGTGCAGTCTAATCTTTTTTACTATCAATTAAGTGGGTCAAAATTATTTTGAGAATTTCAAGAAAAAACATTTGACATAAGTGTGGGTTCATATATATGTGCAGTCGCAACTTAATCCAATGTTGGACAAGCCCAAGTCTAGGTGCTTAATTATAGGAAAACTATTTTGTCTGAAAGTTAAGATGAATTGATAGCTTACCTAAGGTTGAGTAAATTAATTCCATCAAAAAGTAAAGATTGTGTAGAGAAATAAGCATACATGATTATTTGTCACAGATAATGTGAGCTCCTAACTAAATGGCTGATTTTTATTATAAATAGCATACAAACTGGGAGATTAGTGGGATCTTTATGTGTAAAATGGATGGCGGTATAATCGTAAACATTCATGACGCCCAAGAATATTAAATGACAAAAGAAGTTGCAAAGCTGGTTGAAACTGAAATCGCCGAACGCTCCGCTCAAGAAGCGTCTATTGGGGATCGTCCTGATAGCAGTAAAATTTGCGCCAATTGTGGTTCGACTCTTAATGGGCAGTTTTGTCATTCTTGTGGTCAATCGTCAAAAAGTATGATCAAGTTTTTTGGTGATGTTGCTAAAGAACTGCTGGATGATGCTTTAGGATATGACTCACGATTAAAGCATTCAATATTTCCTTTGTTGTTTAAACCTGGACGGATAACGCTCGATTATATTAAAGGGAAACGCTTTCATTATGTGCTTCCTTTCAAACTCTATCTGATCACCAGTGTATTATTTATATTATTAATTAAAAATGTGGTTAATACTGACATTATTAAATTTAGTGGTGATAGTGATAACGTATCAACACAACAAAACTCAGCCGTATTAGAAGGGAATTATGTTCAAGCGATTGAAGAACTTGAAGGGTTAAAAAAGCCAACTAACAATACTGACGAAGCGCAAATAAAAGAGGCCTTTACGAACGAAGTGTCTTTAGTAAAGGGAACTGATGCTATATTCATTTCTGAGCAAGTCTCAAATGAAATCGTCAAAGATTTTGATGATGAGGTGAAAATAAAAAGCGATTTTAATTTTTGTGGTGAAGACCAAAGTGTCATCATTAAGTGGGATAATACAGCGAAACGATTTGACGGTTTAGATGCTCTAGATGATGGCATTTGTAAAATGTTTATGAAGACAATCAACCCAAAATTGAAAGGTTGGTTTGAAAGCCCCCAGCAATTAATCGACGCCATTATAGAATTGTTACCTTATATGATGTTTATCATATTGCCAATATTTGCGATTTTTCTCAAAGTCTTTTATGTTTTTTCCAAGCGATATTATACCGAGCATCTGGTTTTTTTATTACATAACCACTCCTTTATTTTTATGATTATAATGCTGCAGATCATATTCGATTCTTTTGAAGAACAACTCAGACCAATTAAACATTGGTCTGCGCAAGCGACAGAGAGTACATTAAGTTTTTTCTCCTTGATACTCGGTGTTTGGATGCTTGTTTATGTTTTCCTAGCAATGAAACGCTTTTATCGGCAAGGTTGGGGAGCCACTATATTTAAAACAATATTTTTAGGTTGTATTTATGTGGTTATGTTGTCCATTGGTTTTGTTATGGCGCTTGCTGTTGGCGCTTACAAAGCTTAACCCATAAATCTAAGTAGTCACTTATGCAATCTTTCGCCGAATCTATCTTGCAAGCTATTCAACAGAATTCAGAATATGCTTGGCTTATCGTATTTGTTATTGCTTTCGCTGAGTCTTTAGCGGTTATTGGTTTGTTTATTCCAGGATGGGTTTTACTCGTTGGTGTAGGAACGATGATCGGGGCGGATATTCTGGATTTTTGGTCGATTGTGATTTCCGCCTATTTGGGCGCTGTGATCGGCGAATATTTGAGCTACTACATTGGTTATCACTATCACGAAATTATTTTGAAGTGGAAGTTTGTTGCCCGCCACGAATTATTAATAGAAAAATCCAAACTGTTTTTTGAAAAACATGGTGTAGCAGGTGTCTTTTTTGGCCGATTTATCGGACCTGTTCGAGCGGTAATTCCGTTAGTGGCAGGGATTGCCGAAATGCCCAAACGAACTTTCTTTTGGGTTAATTTGAGCTCTGGATTAATTTGGGCACCATTATATTTGGTCCCGGGTATATTAGTTGGTGCGGCGTTTAATTTAGAAAAAGAAATATCTGTCGCGTTATTATTTATATTAGTGATCATAAGTTTGATTTTTTGGATGGCGTTTAGTCAAAGTCAAAAACTAGTCAAAATACTGGAGGGCGATCTAAAAAGAAATAAAATTTTTGCAATCGTTAATACCATCCTATCCTGGGTCTTATTTTTCGTACTGATTACTATTTTGACTCAAAGTGTATACTATGATTTTCTTAAAGGTATTTTTGGTGTGCTTTGGAGTAAATTAGTTTAGGTTGACACTAACATACGGATCCCAACTTATTTTAAGATAATGTTAGATGGCAGTTTTGTCAGATTTGAGAAACTTGTGCTTGTTGTTCCTCTAGGGATTCGGAATTAATTTCATGATTAAACGATTGTATATTTTGCTCGGCAATATGTTGCATTTGAGATATTTTTTTTGTATCTAACATACTGTTAAGGGGGCTTTTTAATCCAGCTCTTTTTTCCATAAATAATTTTATGCTGTGCTCTAAGAATCGGCTCATCATTGCTTGCATTGAGTCACCATAAAAACGCACAAATTCTTTCAAAATTTCCGAAGTTAAAATAGGATTACCGTTAGTTTCTTCTTCTGCTATTAATTGCATCAGTGTACAGCGAGTTAAATCTTCTTTTGTTTTTGCATCAATGACTTTGAATTCATTGTAAGACATCACCAATTCTTTAATATTTTGTAGGGTGATGTAGCTGCTTATTTTTGTGTCGTACAAACGGCGATTAGGGTATTTTTTAATGATTCGAATATCGGACACTTGGCGGCTTCCTTTGATGTGCAGTTCTTATTATTGATTGTTTTTCACCCAACTCAGTGTATCAAGTTCTATTGTTGCACGCCAGCATTTATTATTTGATTTTTCCAACTTCCTTGTCGGAATACAGCTTTATCGATTTTTAACTAAATCGTCAACTACAGAAGGATCAGCTAAAGTTGAAATATCGCCCAATTGATCAAATTCGTTGGCGGCAATTTTTCGTAGAATACGTCGCATTATTTTCCCAGATCGGGTTTTGGGAAGTCCTGGAGCCCATTGGATTGTTTCTGGTTTAGCTATAGCGCCAATTTCTTTTGCTACAAATTGACGAAGTTCATCTCGTAATTCGTCGTTGGGTTGTTCGCCTTTCATTAAAGTGACATAAGCATAAATACCTTCACCTTTAATTTCGTGAGGAAACCCGACCACTGCTGCTTCAGCGACTTTGGGGTGTAAAACTAACGCGCTTTCGATTTCGGCAGTACCAAGACGATGACCAGAGACATTTAACACATCGTCCATTCGTCCTGTTATCCAAATATATCCATCCGCGTCTCGCCTTGCACCATCACCTGTAAAATAATAACCGGAGAACTGAGAAAAGTAGGTAGTATAAAAGCGTTTTTCATCACCATAAACGCCACGCATTTGTCCCGGCCAACTTTGTCCTATGACTAAGCTACCCGATGCTTCGCCCAGTAACTCATTGCCATCATTGTCGAGCAGCATTGGCTTGATCCCAAAAAATGGTTTGCTGGCTGAACCCGGTTTGAGATCATGAGCACCGGGAAGCGGAGTGATCATAATTCCGCCCGTTTCTGTCTGCCACCAGGTATCAACTATAGGACAACGGCTCTCACCAACCACTTTGAAATACCATTCCCAAGCTTCTGGATTAATTGGTTCGCCTACCGTTCCAAGTAATCGCAAGCTTGCTCTTGAGGTTTTTGTTACGGGTTCATTACCCTGTGCCATTAGCGCTCTCAGTGCCGTAGGTGCGGTGTAAAAAATGGAGACTTTATGCTCGTCAATCACTTCCCAAAATCGAGACACAGAAGGGTATGTTGGTACACCCTCAAAAACCAGAGTAGTTGCGCCGTTGGCGAGCGGTCCGTAAAAGATATACGAGTGCCCGGTGATCCAACCTGCATCGGCGGTACACCAGTAAACATCGCCGTCTTTGTAATCGAATACATATTTATGAGTCATTGCTACATATAGAAGGTAGCCACCGGAAGTATGTAAAACACCCTTTGGTGTGCCTGTTGAACCAGATGTGTACAAAATAAATAAAGGATCTTCGGCTCCCATTATTTCGGGTTCGCAAATTGCTGAAACATCTTCACGCAAATTCCAATAATCGACATCAATCTCATCATTCCATTCGACATCTGCTTTAGTATGTTTGACTACAATCACTGAATGAACGTTATCGCAACTTTTTATCGCTTCATCAGTATTTGCCTTGAGTGGGATCTTTTTACCGCCTCTAACCCCTTCATCGGCAGTAATAACCACCCGACAATCCGAGTCAAGAATTCGAGTTTTGAGAGCCTCAGGGGAAAAACCGCCAAAAACAACCGAATGAACTGCGCCGATGCGCGCGCAAGCTAACATCGCATAACCAACCTCAGGGATCATTGGCATATAAATACACACTCGATCGCCTTTTTTAACCCCTCGCTGCTTTAATACATTGGCAAAACGACATACTTCATCATGTAGTTCCTGATAGTTGATACGCCGATGATCGCCAGGTTCGTCACCCTCGAAGATAATCGCCGTTTGATTTGCTTTAGTTGCAAGATGCCGATCAATACAGTTGTAAGCGACATTCAATTCAGCGCCCTCAAACCAACTGATTTTTGCCTGGTGAAAATCGACATTACTGATGGTATCCCAAGGTTTGTACCAATCGATGAATTTTTCGGCTTGTTTAGCCCAGTAAGCATCGGGGTTTTCCATCGAGGATTGATATTCTGCAAGATAACGTTCTGAATCGATGATCGCATCTTTTGCAAATGAGGGAATGATTGGGTGGCTGTGAATTTGAGTCATTTTCTTTTCCTGACTAATTTTTTAGTAGTCCCTACTTTAACGAATTCCAAACATCGTGTCTATTGGACTAGCCTTACTGTGTTGGTAGTTGTGTTAGCGCTTTACACTGTAATTTCAAATAGAGCCTTAGAGCCCCATATCTAGTACTGTTGTCATTGAAGCATTACTGTCAAAATTACTGCTTATTTGCCAAAGTTGCTTGCTTCATCTGACAAATAAATACTTTTAGTTTGTTCAGTAACTGATCCGGCATATCTAAATTTTCTTCAATAATTTTAACAACAGCGGAACCGCTAATCGCGCCGTCGGCTCCCAGTTGGATTGCTTCTTTCACTTGTTCAGCATTCGAGATCCCAAAACCTAGTAAGCAGGGAGGGGCGTTATTCTCTCGGAGCGTTGAAAGGATATTATCAACTGGCATTTCTGCTTTTACATCTGTCCCCGTTACTCCAGCTCGACTAAGTAAGTAGGTGTACCCCTCACTTAGTTTTGATACGTTTTTTAATACATCGAAAGATGCGTTAGGCGTGGCAATAAAAATTGGTTGTATATTATTCCTCTTTGCTTCGGTAATAAAAGGTGTTGATTCGATAACAGGTACATCGGCAATTAAAACAGAGTCGACTCCAGCGTTTTTTGCGTTACTGTAAAAACTATCGATACCGTTAGAGACCACCAAATTAGAATACACCAACAGTCCAATCGGAATATCTGGAAGTTCTTGTCGAATAATACTTATAAGCTCAAAACACTTGCTCATTGTTGCGCCAGACTCTAAAGCGCGAATGGAGGCTTTTTGAATAACGGGGCCATCAGCGATAGGGTCTGAAAATGGTAAACCTAGTTCTAAAGCATCTGCGCCATTTTTAATTAAGCAGCGAACTATTTCCAAACTCATTTCAAAATTAGGATCACAAAGGGTAACAAAAGGCACGAAAGCGCCTTGGTTAGCTTTTTTCAATTCTCGAAATCTGTTTTCGTATCGACTTTTCATTTAGAACCCTTTTTATAAAAATATTTCTAGTAGATAACTACAAGTTTTGATTTAGTGAACGAACGTACTCGAGATCTTTATCACCGCGCCCCGATAAGTTGACTAAAATAGTTGTTGGTTGATCAATTTTCTCAGCAAGCTGTAGGGCATATGCTAATGCATGTGATGATTCTAATGCGGGGATAATGCCTTCACATTTTGAAAGCTGTTTAAAGGCAGAGAGAGCTTGCTCGTCTGTTACCGAGACGTATTCGACTCGACCAGTTTCTTTTAAATGGGCGTGCTGTGGGCCAACCGCTGGATAATCGAGACCTGCGGATACTGAATAAGATTCTTGTATTTGTCCATCAGTATCTTGCATGACGAATGTGTGAGTGCCGTGTAAAATGCCTTTTTTACCTTTTGCCAAAGTCGCGCCATGTTGATTAGTCTCTAATCCTTTACCGGCAGGTTCTACTCCGACCAATTTCACTGATTTTTTGGGTATAAATTCATTAAATAAGCCGATGGCGTTTGAGCCCCCACCCACACAAGCGATTGCGTAGTCTGGTAAACGTCCTTCTTTTTCCATGACTTGCTTGTGAGCTTCTTCGCCGATCATTTTTTGAAATTCTCTTACCATGGTCGGAAATGGATGTGGTCCCGCAGCGGTTCCTAACAGGTAATGAGCTTCATTATAAGATGAAGACCAATCGCGAAGTGCTTCGTTAACGGCATCCTTTAAAGTGCCACTGCCTGCCGAAACCGAAATGACGGTAGCTCCCATTAATTCCATGCGATAGACATTGGGTTGTTGTCGAGAGCAATCTTTTTCGCCCATGTAAACCCGGCATTTTAGTCCGAGTAGGGCGCAAGCGATCGCTGTAGCGACCCCGTGTTGTCCCGCCCCCGTTTCTGCGATAATTTCTTTTTTACCCATTCGTTTGGCAAGAAGAGCTTGTCCTAATACCTGATTGGTTTTGTGCGCGCCACCGTGCAGTAAATCTTCACGTTTTAGATATATTTTGACCTTATTATTCGGCGAAAAGTTTTTGGTTAAGGTTAGTGGCGTTGGTCTACCTGCATAGTCTTTGAGAAGCGAATAGAACTCGTTTTGGAAATCCTGATCAGTTTGAGAATCAATAAATGCGTCTTCCAACTGAGTTAAGGCGGGTACCAATAGTTCAGGTACGAACATACCGCCAAACTCCCCAAAATATCGATTAAGTTTTGTCATTTCATTTATTCCAATAGTTTTAGCTAGGTTCAAGCTTCTAGGCTCGTAGTGCTCGAAATATTTCGGCAATTTTATTTTTATTTTTTAGTCCAGGGCTGTCTTCAACGCCGGAGTTAATATCCAAAGCGAAAGTGTTTAGTCGGTTCGCTTGTTCGATATTGTTAACGTTGATCCCCCCAGCTAGTATAATATCTTTTGTATCGATTGTTGTAAGTTTCGACCAATCAAATACTTTACCACTTCCACCGATTAATCGTTCATCGTAACTATCTAAAAGATAATGATCGACATTCTGATTATTCATGTTTGAACATTCACTTCCTAAAGCGTCGTTTTTGATACTAATGGCTTTCCAAATTTCACATTGCGGTAACGCCTGTTTGATTGTTTTAATATATTCGTCATTTTCGTTACCATGCAACTGTATTACGTTTAATTTGAGTTGAGATGCTATATCGATAAGCTGCCGCTCAGGTTCATTGACGAAAACACCAACGTATTCAAGCTTAACTGAATCGATAATTTTTTTTGCTTGGTATAGATCCACATAACGAGGCGATTTTGAATAAAATATTAGACCGCCATAGATGGCTCCTTGTTCAAAAGCTACATTCGCAGACTCTTGGTTAGTCAAGCCGCATATTTTTGTGGTTCCATAAATTAATTTTTTACACTGCTGCCTAATGTCTTTTTGCGACATGATACTCGAACCTATCAAAAAACCGTTAACTAAAGGCGACAATCGTTTCACTTGTTGACGGTTACTAATACCTGATTCGGAAATAAATATTCGATTAACGTGTTCAGATTTTTTTAAATTGCCGATTAATTTCTCCGTGACATTCAAATTAATGCTTAAGTTTTTGAGGTTTCGATTATTCACGCCTATTATCTTTGCATCCAAATGAATTGCACGCTTCATTTCTTCGTCACTATGTACTTCAGTTAATATATCAAGCTTCATTTCCTTTGCAACGCTTGCCAGTAGTCGATACTGTTCATCATTTAGTACTGAAAGCATTAGTAATATCGCATCCGCACCAAAGTATCTGGCTTCATATACCTGATAAATATCGATGAAAAAATCTTTACATAAAATAGGTTGTTCAGCAGTGCGAGTCACTTTTTTCAAATGTTCAAAACTTCCTTGAAAATAGCGATGGTCAGTCAATACCGATATCGCGCTGGCATAATCTTTATAAATACTTAATATTTTGTCTAGGTTATAGTTTTTTCTTAGTAACCCTTTTGAGGGAGATGCTTTTTTGCATTCGAATATAAAATCGGATTTTTCGCTGTTCAGCGCATCAAATAGACTTTTAAGTGATGGCGCTAAATTACGCTTTAAATGTTCGAGAGACAAAAGTTTTTTGCGGACAACTAACTCACGTTGCTTGTTTTCTATGATTTTAGTAAGAATATTATCATTCATAGTGGTTACTCTACGTGAACACCTTTGTTGTCAAAAAGCCTCTGGCTTAAATATACCAGAGAGTTAAGACGCTCAAAAGGTTTTCCGTTTAGTATTGATTGTAATGCGAGCAGTGCTCCTTCTGCTAAGCTGTTAACTCTATTAGATAGCTTGAGTAACGCACCGGCATTAGCCGCGACTGTATTGGCGATAGCGACTTTTTTATTATTATTTAATTGACCTTTTAATATGTCGTTAAAAATCTCTGCGTTGTAAAACGGATCACCTCCAAGAATATCATTTTGATCACAACTAGGTAGATTAAAATCTTGATTTGAAATAGTGAACTGACTAAGCTTATTATTGTTGAGTTCAACTACGTTAGTTGGACTGTGTAAAGTTATTTCATCGTATCCTGCACTATGCACAACCATCGCTGACTGGCATCCTGCTAACCTTAATGTTTCTGCAGCAGGTAAACAAAGATTTTCAGAATAAACCCCCATTAATTGAAACTCCGGTTGAGCCGGATTAATTAGCGGGCCTAATAAGTTAAAAATTGTTCGCGTTTGTAATTGATTACGTACGGGCATGATATGTTTGACACCGGGATGATAATTTGGAGCAAACAGAAAGCAAAAATTGAGGTCATCTAAACATGTTTTTGCCTGCTGAGTATTTAGATTAATTTTAAATCCCAGTCTTTCCAAAACGTCAGCAGAACCACACTTAGACGATACCGAACGATTGCCATGTTTTACCATTGGCAACCCCAGTTCAGCTAGTACGATAGCGACCATTGTCGAAATGTTGACCGTGTTCATTCCACTGCCGCCCGTACCGCATGAATCAGCAACTGATGAAAGTGATTTAGGGAAGGGTAGCGAGTTGTTTCTTAACGCCAAAGCTGCACCAGCAATTTCTTGTGGGTGCTCTCCCTTCATTTTTAAACTGACCAACAGACTTGTCATGTCAACTTCAGATAGCTCTCCTTTAACCACAGCATTAAATATTAATTGAGCTTCTTGCTGGGTAAGATGTTCTGACTGATATATTTTTTGTTGTAAATTTTTCATAAAATGGATCGCTATATTATTTATTAGTAAAACTGATTAAAGTTGTTGGAAGTCAGTTACTAACCATTGCAAAGACTGTTTCATTAATTTTCCACCTTGAGGAGTTAATATTGATTCCGGATGAAATTGAAATCCTAAAACTTTATCGGTTAAATGTTTAATTGCCATAACGTCATTGCCAGACGACGCAATTACTTTTAACTGTTTTGGTATTTGTGTAGCGGCAAGAGAATGATATCTAGCTGCTCGAAAGGGTGAGTTAAGTCCATCAAATATAAAAGCTTCATTTTGATCAAGACGAATGTCGCAAGTTTTTCCATGAATGATCTCTTTTGCCGCGCCAATTTTTCCGGAGTAGCTTTGTACGATCGCCTGATACCCTAGGCAGATCCCCAGAATTGGTATTTTACCTTTGTATTGTTCGATTAACTCAAGAGTGATACCTGCATCGCTCGGATTTCCAGGACCTGGAGATAAAACAATAATTTTTTCATTGTTATCAAAAAAAACGGTTTCATTGAGCTGTGGTAACGATGTGTTATTTCTATAAACTTTTAACTTATGCACGAAAGGTGAAAGTTGATTCACTAAGTTGTATGTAAAAGAGTCAAAATTATCAATGAGTATAATTTCATATTTGGAGAGTTTATTTGTTGGCATCGCATGAACCTTCCGTTAAATGATTATTGGCTTGTTGTATAGCAAAAATAACGGCGTTCGCTTTGGCTTTGGTTTCTTCCGCTTCCAATTTTGGTTGAGAGTCAAAAACAATACCTGCGCCAGCTTGAATATGCGCTTTACCATTTTTGCAAAATGCACTTCGGATCACGATACAAGTATCCATGTCTCCGAGTGTATTGATGTATCCGACTGCGCCACCATAACTACCACGCCGTTTTTTTTCAACTTTGCGGATCAACTCGGTTGCTTTTATTTTCGGTGCGCCAGTGAGTGTTCCCATGTTCATGCATGCTTGATAGGCATGAAAACAATCGAGAGCATTTTTCAATTTGCCTTGAACACAGGAAACTAAATGCATTACTTGGGAATATCGATCAATCTCAAGCAGTCGTGGTATTTCTTGACTGCCTGGATTTGATATTCTTGCTATGTCGTTGCGAGCTAAATCGACTAACATCATATGTTCGGCAATTTCTTTTTGGTCTTGTTTTAGTTCCGCTTCTAAACGTTTGTCTAAGTCGTGATCTATATTACCATTGGCGTATTTCCCTCTTGGTCGTGTTCCGGCGATAGGATATAGTTCGACGTTATTGTTCGAATTGGTATATTTAAGCGCGCTTTCTGGAGATGCTCCAAACAGGGAAAAATTTTCGTCTTGCATATAGAACATATACGGGCTTGGATTAGTATCCTTTAAGTATTGATAACTTAAAAGAGTATCTAAGCAAGGCATGGTGAATGTTCGAGATGGAACCACTTGGAAAATATTGCCCGCGACAATTTGTTTTTTCAAACTGTTGACTATTTTTATATACGCCTCGTCGCTAATATCACACGTTGGTTCGAAGCCATTTATTTTTGAGATCTGTTTTAGTCGGGATTCGGATCGTTCAATATCTGACATTCTTGATGATATATCTTCTATTCTTCTTGATTGTTCGTAGTAGTTGTTTTCAGAGTTTTCACCAGAAAATATATTGCTGTAGATATTTGCTTGGCGAGTTTGGTGATCAAACACTATTAACTCTTCCGCCAAGTAAAACACGTAATCTGGACAGTCATTATTACCGTTTGGAACCTCGGGTAAATCTTCAAAACTAGCAATAAAATCAAAAGAAAAAACACCGCACAAATAAACAGCAAAGGGATGATTGTTTTGTGAATTGAATGAGTGATTGATTTTTCTTAAACAATCGATTGGCGTAATTTGTTTGAGTCTCGTCTCTTCATCAATTTCTTGGTTTGTTAATTCCTCAAATGGTGATTGATATTCAACAACAATGTAAGACTGTTTGTCAGATGTTTGCGTGATTTTTAAATCAAATAATTTGCTCAAATAGAGTAATGCATTTTCGCCATTACTAGTGAGAGAAGTTATTGTTACTTGTTGCTTGTGACATTCGATCCTTAGTGCCGCACGATTCATTAGAATACTTTTGAGCTTTTGCTTATTATTAATTTCACATGATTCTAATAGGACTTTGTTGTTTAAATTTATATCATCTGACAAAGTCTTCAACAATACGACAGGATCGATTGTGCATTCAATCGATTTGCTCAATGTCATCACACTATTTGGTTTTTCTAAAGCGGCTCTATACATTAGGCGACAACCTTTCCTGCGGCGGTTACAAATGGTAGTAAACCGCTCATTAACTTCTCAAAGTCTTGTTCGTCCAACGACTGCATTCCATCGGATAAAGCGACCTGTGGATCATAATGAACTTCAACGATTATTCCGTCTGCACCACAAGCTGCAGCGGCTCTTGCCATTGGACTGACGAGCTCGCGAATACCTGTACCGTGTGACGGATCAACGATGACAGGCAAATGACTTTTGGTTTTTATGTAAGCAACGGCACCCAGATCCAATGTATTCCGAGTGGCTCGTTCAAATGTTCGTATACCTCGTTCACAAATAATAATATTGCGATTTCCTTCGTTGTAAATGTATTCAGCCGCGAGCAATAATTCTTCGATAGTGGCAGACATACCACGCTTTAATATGACAGGCTTATCACTTTGCCCGACAGCTTTTAACAGTCGAAAATTTTGCATATTTCTTGCGCCGACTTGAAACGCATCAATGTATTGACTCATCATCTCAACATGACTGGCGTCGATTACTTCGGTGACACTTGGTAACGAATATTCTTTGGATGCCTGTTGCATCAATTTAAGACCCTCTTCCTCTAAGCCCTGGAAGCTGTATGGTGAGGTTCGTGGCTTAAATGCGCCGCCTCTTAAACCTATGCCGCCGTGTTTTTTTACAATAGCAGCAGTCTTAAATATCTGGTTGTGATTTTCAATGGCACATGGACCGGCTATTACAGCAAAAGAGCCACCACCGATTAGGCTGTCCCCAAATTTTACCTGACTGTCATGAGATTGCATTTCTCGGCTGACTTGTTTATAACTGCTTAATATGGGTTTGACGCTTTCAACCATCGGATTGGCATTCAGTTGGAGGCTATGTAAAATTCGCTCATCGCCAAGCGCTCCGAGAACGATTCTTTCTACACCCGGCATATAGAGAGGTTTTAATCCGGCGTCTTCTATTTTTGCTAATATTTGCTTGGCTTCTTTTTCTGTTGCTTTGGGAGTCAGTACTATAATCATCGTTTTACCTTTTGCGTTTTGTATTTAATAAATATAAGTTGTTAATGTTTTTGACCCTTTTAGAGGCATAAAAAAACCCGCTTTTTTGAGCGGGTTTCTTAATTGTTCTATTTCAGTTTAATAGATACAAGTTAGCCCACTCGAATTTAGTGAGCGCCACCAACAGCTGTGAGTAAGGTTATTGTCTGTGGTTTTTATCATCTGTTTTTCATACTTCTTGGTAATTCAATGAGAACAAAAAAAGCCCGTTAATATTATTTAACGGGCTTTTATAATTTTAAACTGTGTACTTTACAGTATTAAAGCAATGCCCGAGTTGGAATATTCCACCACCAACGGGTTGTTAAAAGATTGACGCTTGTTTGAATAATTCTGTCCATGGGTTGACTTTAATCTTTGTAGGTGAATTATGTCAAGTTAAAACGTGGATAATAAATAAAAATTTTAATCCTGATGATGTTCGACGAAACATTCTGTTATCTAAAATTGGAATTATTGTCAAAAAAAAACACGCAACTTTCTGGATTTTGACTATATTTATAAGCATGAACTGATTCTATTCTGCTTGTAGTTTTTTAAGCTTGGTCGTCTGTATAAAGGTTTATGCTCAGCGGGATAGCGCATGTAGTAAATGGTACGGTTTTTGCTTGTAATTTAATCGCTATGAGCAATTCTGACAAAAATTTGACTGAATAGGAATAAATGTCGTGAGTGCAGATGAAAAGCAGCTAGCTAATAAAGACGGTGATAGCGATGAAGTTCTTCAATGGGTGACTTTTCGCTTAGCGAATGAAACCTATGGTATTAATGTGATGCAAGTGCAGGAAGTGCTTCGTTTTAGCGATATTGCACCTGTTCCAGGTGCCCCAATATATGTGTTGGGAATTATTAATTTGCGAGGTAATGTTGTTACTGTTATTGATACTTGCCAGCGATTTGGTCTGCCGCCGATTGAACTAACGGACAATACTAGAGTAGTTATTATTGAAACAAAACAACAAGTTATTGGGATTCTTGTGGATGCAGTCGCTGAAGTTGTTTATCTGAAGCGCTCTGATATTGATTCAACTCCCAATGTTGGAAACGAAGAGTCAGCTAAGTTTATTCAAGGAGTTACTCATCGCGAAGGCGAGCTTTTGATCTTGGTCGATCTAAATAAATTACTCGGTGAAGAAGAGTGGAGTGAACTCGATTTTCTCGATGGTTAACTATTTTCTCTTTATAAAATTTAGTAAAAATTTTATAAAGAGAAAATAGGGTAAATATCAATATGATACAGTGGCTTTTAGAATTTAAACTGAATACTAATTACTTAGTAATGAGCTTATTGGCTTTTTCGCTAATAATGCTGCTGGTACTGTTTAGGCGATTATCGGATCGACATAGGGTTTTACAAAATCATCTTTTCAATCTACAGAACGAGGTGAGAGCCATTAACAGTGGTAATCTTGGAATGGGAAGAAAAATTAACCAATTTGCGGAAGATATAGCGAATGTTGAAATGAATAAAACCGCTCAAGTACTGCCGATGACCAATGAGAAATCTTATCAGCAGGCAGGTTTGTTACTCTCAAGAGGGGCGACTATTGAAGAAGTTGTGGAATCATGCGATATAGCTCCTGCAGAGGCTGAATTATTGGCAGTCATGCGTCATTCGAGTCCATCTAAAACAGCTGCCTAACGTAAAAAAATGTGAACCTATAATGAGAGTTTATAGGCTTATTCTTATGCTCTTGTGAGAGATCTCTCACATCACCTACCGAAATCGCCTACTTTAAAATCATCGATTGAGGAGTATGATCCCGGTCGTTAAACCAAACATAAGGAATTGATAATGAATAATAAAAATAGACGAAACGATATCCTTCCCGCAACATCCTTCAAACGTACCGACCGAATTTTTGTAGACGACAAAGTTTTCTACTACAAAACTCGAGAGGGTGAAGTTTGTGGCGCTTTTGAGACTAAGTCAGAAACTTTGTATGACCTAAATATATTCCTTGCTAATGCTCAAATCCAGCAAGAATTACTAAGTTTTGATCTGTACAAAGCGGCTTGAATTGATTAAATCTGTGGTAACTATCAGCCTGAAATACGGCTGACCGTTACTTGCACAATCCCTGCTAGTTTTATCTGATCGACCACATCGACCAATATACCAGTGCCAGCACTGTCATCGACTTTAACTAAAACAAATAGATCTGGTCGACCACTTAATGCAACTTCGATATTGGCTTGTACTGCCTCTTGAAGAACCAGCCTTCCCGATATGAAAATATCTTCTAATTGATTTATTTCAACTACTAGTGGTCTTGGTTTATTAATACCTGTAATAGGCGATTGTAAGGGTCTATCAATCGATATCCCCGACTCTTTAACAAATGACGTAGTCACGATAAAAAATATCAGCATGATAAAAACAATATCTAACATCGGCGTCATATCAACTTCTGTAGATTGATCGGACATGGTTAATCGTTTACGCATGGTTAACTCCTTGGTTGTGGCAATGAAAAATTGGGCTAATTTCTATGAGCGCTACATGTGTAACATGCAAGTTATCAATGAATAGCGAAAAAGTCAATTAGTAAGCACGGTTAAATCTATATCGTTAATGTATTTGTTGTGTCGTTTCGCCTCGAATGTGTTAAATTTGCCAGCATGAGATTAATTGTTATGGTTATCGAAAGGCTTTCTTAAATGAAAACGAGTTTATTGAGGATGGTTGGATTGTTTGCTCTTGTTTTTATTACTTCAGGTGCGAGCGCACATTCAAAACCTCAGATAACCAAAAAGAGTGTTTATGAAACGGGTCACCTTTATCTCCCATCAGAAAACCAAATGGAAGATATCGATAAAACGATCGCTAGAGCTAATGATAACAACAAGTTAGCTCTAGTTGTTATGGGAGCAAACTGGTGTCACGATAGCCGAAGTTTAGCTAGTAAGTTATATCAACCAGATGTTAAAGAAATCATTGAAGCAAACTACGAGCTGGTTTTTATCGACGTGGGTTATTTAAGCAAAATTAAGACGGTTATCACTCGTTTTGGTATGCCGGTTATTTACGCGACACCAACGGTTCTTATAGTTGATCCTAAAACACAAAAGTTGATCAATGCCGATAATATGCATATATGGCGCGAAGCGGCTTCGCTTAGTATTTTACAAACGATTGAGTATTTCTCTGAAGTGGCTAAGAATAGGAAAAGTCGTTTAGCAGCTTTGTCCACCATTGACGGAGTTGATATGGCAAAATTGAAAGAGCTCAATCGGTCTATTAGCGATTTTGAACAAACCCAAGCAGCAAGAGTTTACAAAGCTTACGCAATTGTTGGATCACTATTAAAAGAGAAAAAAGATGGCGGAAAAGCTGAGGATTTCGCTAAGCATTGGACTGCTGTTGCGGATTATCGATATAAGCTAACTGACCATCTAATCAAGTTACGTCAGCAAGCAAAAGTTATCGCAAGTGACAAAAATTCGAATATGACACTGTCCTTACCTGAGTATTCATCTTTTGAGTGGGAGTGAGAGTAGCTAATACGAGGTTCTATTGTGGTAGATCATTTTACGATAAACACACCTGTTGGTAGGTTAACTATTGATATAGACAGTGATTTAGTGAACTCAATTCAGCTGAATAGTGGGTTTGAATTAAGCTCTGCAAAATCTTTGTTGGGAGAAAAAGTTGTTAAACAAATTAGGCAGTATTTTAAGTCGCCGGAGTTTAAGTTCGATTTACCTTTGTTACAGCGTGGCACAGAACATCAGCTTAAGGTTTGGGAAGCATTGTCTGAAATTCCATCAGGAACGGTATTAACTTATGGCAAACTTGCCAAAAAAATAGGCAGCAGTGCAAGAGCTATTGGTAATGCTTGTCGAAATAACCCGTTGCCGATTGTGGTTCCTTGCCATCGGATCGTAGCCGCATGCGACATCGGCGGCTTTTCAGGCTCTCAAAGTGGTGTGCTTTTAGATATTAAACGTGACTTATTGCACCACGAAGGGATAGTCTATTAATATGGGTTTTAAGAGTATTACTCTGTTAGTCTATCCCATTAAACCGTTTGTCTATAATAGTGTGAACCTGTTATAGTATTTAGCCTCGAAAGCACCCATGATATGGGTTCTGTATTATTATATCTGATACTAAATTTATCTCTTATCTAGGATTTATTATTGACATGAATATTTTACGTTCGCTCGTTTTTAGTTTTGCTTTGTGTTTATCCTTTTCTGTATTTGCGGAAGGCTTTCAATTATTTGATTTAGATAATGATAAAAAGTTGGACGAAAGCCAGCAGCTAAGAGTAGACGTAATGTCTGATCTGTCGCCGGAAGCAATTAAAACTTTGTTAGAACAAAAACTGCCGGGTATCGATATCAGCGGTGTGGAGCCAAGTCCAAAAGAAGGAATTTACCAGGCGTTTTACAATGGGCAGTTACTTTATATTTCCAGTGATGGTCAATTTTTGTTTACAGGTAATATGTTGGGTTTATCGGGTGAGCAACCGGTTAATCATACCGATAAGGCAATGTCCGCTAAATCAGCTGAATTATCACCACAAAGAGCCGCGACAATTGCATCGATTAAAGAAGACGACATGGTGGTTTTTAAGGCCGATAAAGAAGAATATGCGATTACTGTTTTTACCGATGTAGATTGTGCTTACTGCCGAAAATTGCATAAAGAAGTTCCGCAACTTAACGAGAGAGGCATTACTGTTCGTTATTTAGCGTTTCCAAGAGCAGGAGTGGGCTCGTCGGGGTATGATAAGCTGGTTTCGGTTTGGTGTGCAGAAGACAAAGCTTCGGCAATGAATAATGCTAAGTTAAAAAGACAATTTACGCCTCAAACGTGCACCAATCCAGTTGCTTCTCAATATAATTTAACTCGCGAATTGGGGCTATCAGGAACGCCAGCGCTTATTCTACCAGATGGTGAGTTGATTGCGGGTTATGTACCTTATGAAGAATTGCATAAACATTTAAAAAGCAAATCGGAGGTCTTGGAAACTGCAGGCAAATAAAACGAGCTAGTGGCTTTTCGAGAAAGTGGGAGTTAGTCTGAATGACTCCCTTATCGTTAAAACTCATATTCTTAATGCTTGTTGGGCTTATTTCTTCACCTGCCTTTGCAATCGATAAGAATTGCTCTTATTCGACTTACCGTTGGAATACTAAACTCAAAAAAGCGGTCGATTTCAAACAAGTTAAACACTCCTATTCATCACTACAATCTCATCAAATAGATAAGGTAACTGGCTGCACTGTCTGTCAGGAAGATCAGATCACTCTCTTCATCGGAACCATAAAACCATTTAAGGTGTGTAAAATATTCGCTGCAGATGTTCGCCGAGAATTGACCAGGTTAGTTGCCAGCGGTGAACCAGTTAATAAAGTGATTGGATATCGGGTAGGCATGACCAAAGGCGACATCGACAACCAAGGGAATAGAACTCAGTTTAGCAACCATTCATTTGGGATCGCTATTGATATTAATGATGAACAAAATGGATTATATGACCATTGCGTCACTTTTGGTTCTCACTGCCGATTAAGAAAAGGCGGCGCATGGAACCCTGACAACAAAGCTAGTTTAACGGCTAGTAGTCCAATAGTTTTGCGCATGAGAAAATTGGGCTTTAAGTGGGGTGGTGAGATAAAAGGACAGCAGAAGGATTTTATGCATTTTTCGCCTGATGGATATTGAGCGGTATGTTGTTTGGATACACAAGAAATATTGGATGAGCCCTAGCTTATGGATAAATCAACGCATAAACCACTCTTTGATCATATACTAAAACCTGATAAGTGTGGCAAGCTTGCCGACTCGCCATGGCTTCCACCGCTATACCCATTTCATTGATTTTTTTTGTAATAGTCATAGGCAATATTTGATGTTTATCGCCTGTTCCTATGATCAGAATTTCGGGTTTTTGTGCCAATTCTCCAGCTAGATCAGAAAAACTTAGTTCGGCGAAGGTTTTAGCTCCGCTAAAATCTTTTTTACCACCATTAATCAATAAGATGACTTCATGAAAGCGACCAACATTTAGTACAATTTCACCTGGTTGGTAGGATTTGACGTTGACCTTAGTCTGATTGTTTTCTTTTTGAAGCTGCATTTAGGTTTAACCGTGAATTTGGAGCGATTGTAAAGTTTTGAGATTATAACTCTAAAATCCAATTCGATGAAATTTAAGGTAGAATACCCCCCTTTATCAGCAGACGAAATAAAATTAACTTTTGAAACGCCGGAAACTTTTAAAAATTGGACTTGGAACTAGCTTGATAGCAGGAATTACCGGAACTATCGGCTGGAATCATATGTTTGATGGTCCGATTCGAAACGCGTGTCTCATTGAACAATTACCAATCGATTTAGCAGAACATTCTTTGATGAAACAAGCCTTTGATGGAATTGATTTGACCCAATTATGGGATTCTCATTTTCATTTGATTGGAACTGGTCGTGGCAAAGGACTTGGTGACAAGCAGAGTGATATATGGGTCAATCCGAATATGTCCTCCTGGTTATCACCAGTGCAAAAAATACAATACAGTTTTTATTTAAATGCTGGATGCATTACAGATGAAGATAACGCTGACTTTCAATTTGTAAGTAATATTAATACTCTTCTTAAGCAACTCCCATATGGGATCAGATTAATGTTACTCGCTTTTGATTATCGGCATGATGATAATGGTCAAATCAATCAGCAAGGCTCGACTTTTTATGTTCCCAATGAGTATGCGGCGAGGGTGGCAAATAATAATCCTTCATTTGAGTGGATTGCATCGGTACATCCTTATCGAACTGACGCAATTGAACAATTAGAATGGTGTAAGGAAAACGGAGCAAAGGCGATAAAATGGCTGCCTCCCGCGATGAATATTGATCCGGCATCCTATCGTTGTGACAAGTATTATAAAAAGCTTATCGAATTAAAGTTACCATTGTTGACTCATGCGGGAGATGAAAAAGCGGTACACAGTGAAGAACTACAAAAACTTTCGAATCCTTTATTACTTCGCCGTCCTCTCGATCAAGGCGTTAAAGTTATTATTGCTCATTGCGCTTCGTTAGGTGACAATCTTGATATAGAAAATAAACATCAAGTTCAAAAATCTAATTTTGAACTTTTTGCTCGGTTAATGAATGATCCTAATTATCAATACAATTGTTTAGCGGATATTTCCGCGATAAATTTAATCAATCGTGATGTAAATGAAATAAAACAGATCATTGAAAATCAAGATTGGCACTCACGGCTTTTGTATGCATCAGATTATCCTCTGCCGGGAGTGATGCCGGTTATTTCATCCAAAAATTTAGCGAGAAATGGTTTGCTCGATGGCTCGATTGTTCCATTTCTTAATCAAGTACGGCAACATAATTCATGGCTGTATGATTTTTTGGTGAAACGATTCATGCGATCAAGCGGGCTGCGTTTTTCCGATCAGGTTTTTCAAACAAGCCATCATTTTTATTAGGTTGTTTATGAGTTCAAAACAAGAGTCTGTTCCTAACATTAGTATCTACTTTCCTGACTATTCCTATCAACAGTTATTGTCGATAGTCGGGTTGGATACCTTTAAGGGTGAGATATTACATAGTATCTCGCATGAAGATTGGGAGAACCAATTTTGTGATGAACTGGGTTTATCGACAAAAAACTTACCGTGGAATCAATTGAGAGGTTTGCAGTTTGATATTGAACCCAACACTGACACAGTGGTTTGTTGCGATCCCGTGATGATGCAAATGACTCATCGCGGCGCTTACTTATGGGGACAGCAGCAGTTAGAATTTTCTAAAGAAGATGTGATTAGAATTATCGCACAAATCAACCAACAACTTATGGGTGATGATGAGTGTTTCTACCTGGTCGATAATAATCAATGGCTTTACACAAATAAAAGGGAAATAGCACTAGACCAAGCAAGTTATGAAGAGTCTATTGGTAAGGATATGTTTGGTTTTTCCTATGCAGGGCAAGAAGGGAATTATTGGGATAAACTTGCAACTGAAATTCAAATGTTGATCAAGCAAATGATGGATTACCAAGGCTTAACTCCAGCTCCAGCAGAGATGATTGTTAACGCCTATTTTTGGGGCGATAGCAAAATTAAAATTAATTCACCGTTTGAAAAATCTGAAGCTAGCGATATACGAATTTTTGTGTCAGATAATTTAATAGAGTTATTTGTTAAAGCGTCCGATGTTGGATACGCCGCTGTGCCTGATTTTGTTCCAGCGACATCGACAAACGATACGGCTAACAATATATTAGTTATTAAACAAGACGATCGTATAGATGTTTCTCAGCTAGTAGCGGATGTTATAGATTATTCTAAAACCAATGCTGTTTGCTCCGTGAGATTTGTTACCCAAGATAAAATCATCTCATTGAAAAAAGAATATTCTGTGTTTAAAAAAATACTGAATATATTTAGACGTGAGAAGAGTCAATGATCAATAAAGAAATTCTTCGTCGTAAACCTTTAGGTTCTGAAGATGGAGGCGAATTTCTAGAACTGAATGAATATCCTGAAAAGTTAAAGCAAATATATTTATCGCGCGGAATTTCATCCAAGTCAGAATTAGATTACGGGTTGAAAGGACTGATTCCTCCAAAGGATTTATTAAATGTAGACAAAGCGAGCAATGTTATATTTTCTGCGATTAAAGAAAACAAAAATATTCTTATAATCGGTGATTTTGATGCAGATGGTGCGACTAGTTCTGCGTTAATGATTAAGGCATTGACTTCTATGGGATGTGGTCATGTTAATTTTTTAGTGCCGGATCGATTTAAATTTGGTTACGGGTTGTCTGTTAAACTGGTTGAAGAAGCCGCCAAAGAAAAACCTGATTTAATAGTAACCGTCGATAATGGAATTGCAAATCATCAAGGTGTTGATAAAGCCAATGAGTTAGGTATTGAAGTTATTATTACCGATCATCATTTAGCCGCAGACACATTACCTAATGCGTTGGTGATTGTAAATCCTAATCAACCAGAGGATGATTTTAAAAGTAAAAATCTAGCAGGTGTTGGCGTTGCGTTTTATTTGATGTTAGCTTTAAGAAGTTTGATGAGAGAGCAAAATTGGTTTGAACAACAAAACATACCAGAGCCAAATCTCGCTGAACTGTTAGACTTAGTCGCGCTTGGCACTGTCGCAGATGTGGTTGCTTTAGATAAAAACAATCGAATATTAGTCGAGCAAGGACTTAGGCGAATAAGAAATGGTGTCGCCTGCTTTGGGGTCAACGCACTTTTAACTATTGCCAAAAGGTCGTTTCATAAATGCCAAGCATCGGATTTGGGTTTTGCAGTTGGTCCACGATTAAATGCGGCCGGTCGATTGCAAGATATGTCAATTGGAATTAATTGTTTACTAGCAAAAGACGAGCGTGAAGCCATAAAAATCGCATCGCAATTAGATGATCTAAATAAACAGCGACGGAATATTGAGCAAGAAATGTTGAATCAAGCGAATGAAGATTTGACTGAGTATTTTGCCAAAAATAAAACATTGTCTGAGGACGAAAAAAGACCAACTACGTTATGTTTGTACGATCCAAACTGGCATCAAGGCGTGATCGGTATTTTAGCATCCAGAGTCAAAGAAAAAATCAACCGTCCCGTGATTGTATTTGCGCGAGATGGCGATGGCTATAGCGATGGTTATGTCATGATAAAAGGATCTGCGCGCTCTGTTGCAGGTGTTCATGTGCGAGATGTGCTTGCGTTGGTTGATAGTCGTCATCCACTATTAATTGAAAAATTTGGCGGACATGCAATGGCCGCAGGTTTATCTTTACAAGAAAAAGATTTTCAATTATTTGCTGAAGAATTTCATCGATGTACCGATGAGTTGTTAGCGGGTAATAATATTTCTGATGATATTTTAACCGACGCAGAATTAACAAATGAAAGTATGACAATGAATTTTGCTCGGCAATTAAGGGCTGCCGGTCCTTGGGGGCAAGGTTTTCCTGAGCCGTTATTTGATGATGAATTTAATGTGGTTAGTTATCGAGTCGTTGGAGAAAAACACTTAAAATTGGTTTTAAAAAAGGGCGAGTTATTAATTGATGGAATTCATTTTTTCTTTGATGAAAGTTTAACCGTTAAACAAGATGATCGAATTCATATTGTGTATAAATTAGATATAAATGAATACCGTGGTAATGAATCACTGCAATTGATTATTGAGCAGATATCAATAGTGACCTAATTTATAAAGATAAAAAATTTTTTACCACAGATGCACAGAGTAATAGATTTAACTACGCTTTTGTTTTCTCTGTGAACACTGTGCCTCTGTACCCCAAACGTTTTTCCTAAAGAACCTATTCTTGGCACGGGGCAAGCTTTGGTGATATGATTTATTTTTGGTCTTGCACATTTTCAGGGATTAGAGCGGATTCACCTGCAATGGAATGGCTTTCATTTGCCCATTCGCCGAGGTCGATCAATTGACAGCGTTTGCTACAGAAAGGTTTATAGTCGCCGCAATCTGCCCAGCGTTGGCTTTTTTTGCAAGTAGGGCATGGAATAATTAGATCTTTGTTCATAATGGTGTTTCTTTGTTAGGATGAAGTTGTATCAGTTGACGGTGATAAGTCAATATTTTCATATAGCTAGGCGCGGTGTGGGCTGGTGCTATTTCTCGTGATTCAACTGATTGATTTAGGTTAAAGTGAAGTCTATCATTTATCTAGTTACTGAACACTATTAATAGGAATTCTTAAATTGTTTAACCTTGCTGAGCTAGAGCAAGCAGCGAAAATTGTTCATCGCGTAGTCAAACCAACACTGCAAAATAGTTGGGCACAGTTATGTCAAAAACTAGAGTGCGAAGTCTGGGTCAAACACGAAAATCATACTCCGACTACAGCTTTTAAAGTTCGTGGAGGAGTGTATTTAATGGATTGTTTAACTCAATCTAAGCAACCTCCTATTGGTCTTATTTCCGCAACTAGAGGCAACCATGGACAAAGTTTATCTTTTTCGGGAAATCGTGCGGGAATACCTATCACCATTGTTGTTCCAGAAAATAACAGTGAAGATCAAAATCGAGCAATTAAGGCTTTTGGTGCGGAGCTGATTATTCATGGTAAAGATTTTCAAACGGCTAGAATGCATAGTCTCAAGTTACAAGAGCAATATGGTTATATGCCGATCCCGCCATTTTGCCGTGAATTGGTGATAGGTGTTGCGACTTACGCTTTGGAGTTTTTGTCGGCGATAAAAGATGTTGATACGGTTTATGTGGCGGTTGGTATGGGCTCTGGTATTTGTGGATTGATAAAAACCAGAGATTTACTCGGACTTAAAACCAAAATAGTCGGAGTGGTAGCCGAGGGTGCGCCAACATTTGCTTTGTCGTTTAACGCGGGCAAGATTATTCCAACCGATGGAGCGAATACCTTGGCTGACGGTGTCGCCACAAGCGAGCCGATGGAAGAAGCATTTGATATGATTTTAAAAGGCGCTGATCGAATTGTATCAGTGAGTGAAGATGAAATCATCGGTGCTATGTATGAATATTATCAATCGACGCATAATTTGGCAGAAGGTGCGGGGGCAGTACCTTTAGCAGGGTTAATCAAAGAAAAGCAACAAATGAAAGGTAAAAAAATAGGTGTTATTTTATCAGGAGGAAATATCGATTTTGATCGTTTCAGTGATTATATAAGTCGATTGTGATTTTTACGGTGTAGCAGTATATAATGCTATGCTTCTACAAGGCATACAAAAGCTACAACATAAATCAAATTATCGGAGAAAGAGGAATGCCATCAGCTACAGCAAGACACATACTAGTCGACAGTGAAGATAAATGTAATGAATTAAAAGATCAAATTACCGGTGGAGCAGATTTTGCCGATATGGCTAAGCAACACTCTACTTGTCCATCTGGAAGTAGTGGCGGCGATCTTGGTTCATTTGGACCAGGTGCAATGGTTCCAGAATTTGACGAAGTCTGTTTTAACGGCGAAGTTGGTATGGTTCACGGACCGGTTAAAACTCAGTTTGGCTATCATTTACTGGAAGTAACTGAGAGATCCTAGAGTTCAAAATCAACAATTTGTATTGAAAAAGGCATCTCAGATGCCTTTTTTATGCCTTTAACAAAATTTTGGGTCTATACTTTTTAATAAGCACAGTTTTGATTAATTTAGGATTATATATTTTGGTAGGTTTGAACTAAAAGAGGCAAGTAAAATGGCACTAAGATTCCCTGAAGATCCTCTGTATCAATTGCTAAGAGATGAAAAGATCAAAGAGTTTAACTCTCAACGAGTATCCAAAGAGACTATTGATTTTCACGAATGTGATTTTAGAGGGCTTGATTTACGTGGTCTAAACGCTAAAGGGATTGATTTTAACGGGTGTTATTTTCGTGCGACCGATCTACGCGGGATTGATTTTAGTCAATCTAATATGGATGGAGTAAGCCTTGCAGCAGCGCAGATTTCAGGTTGTTTTTTCCCTAAAAATATTGATGCCAATGAAATACTTGTTTCGGTTGAAAAAGGAATGAGGATGCGCGCTCGTTAAAACGGCACTCTAAAACTTCGTTGTAGAGCACAAGATTTTTCCCCCATATTCGTTTATGATGCCCTTTGATATTAAAATTATAAATTTTCAAGGGGCAACATTTTGGATGCTTTATCAGAAATAATTCGTTTCTTAGATTCGTATTTAGGAGGACATTTCCTATTTCCTTATATTCTCGTGGGAACTGGGGTTCTTTTTACTCTATATCTCGGTTTTCCTCAAATTCGATACTTTGCTCATGCTACCCGAATTTTAAGAGGCAAATATGCTAAAAAGGATGCACCGGGCGATACCAGCCATTTTCAAGCTTTAACTACCGCTTTATCTGGAACCGTTGGCACAGGGAACATTGGTGGAGTGGCGTTGGCTATCTATTTTGGTGGACCCGCTGCACTTTTTTGGATGTGGGTCACTGCTTTTTTCGGCATGACGACTAAATTTGTCGAAGTAACTCTTTCCCATAAATATCGCGAAAAAACCGAAGACGGAACAATGGCTGGTGGTCCGATGTATTTTATGGAAAAGAAACTCAATATGAAATGGTTAGCTGTCATATTTGCCATAGCGACGGTTGTTAGTTCGATTGGTAGCGGAAATATGCCACAGATCAATAGTATTGCTATCGGGATGAACTCTTCATTTGGTATCGATAATTGGATAACTGGATTGACTTTGGCGATAATTCTAGGATTTGTGATTATTGGTGGTATAAAAAGAATTGCTCATGTTGCAGAAAAAATTGTTCCTGCTATGTCCTTGATTTATATCATTGGGGCTTTGGCAGTTATTTTTGCAAATCTTGACAACATAGTTCCTTCTTTCCTTTCGATCTTTGAATACGCATTTACTGGAACTGCCGCTATCGGTGGATTTTTAGGTGCTAGTTTTATTTATGCTATGGAGAGAGGAGTAAACAGAGGATTATTTTCTAACGAAGCTGGTCAAGGATCGGCTGCGATAGCACATGCCAGTGCAAGAGGTGAAGAACCTGCTTCTGAGGGCATGGTCTCTTTATTAGAACCGTTTATTGATACAATTATTATCTGTACTATTACTGGTTTAGTTATTTTATCATCAGGAGTATGGTCTGAAAAACATCACAATAAATTCGACAATAGCGATATGACATTTGTTGAAGGAAGTTATTCGGATGAGAATTCGGGCGATCAGAAAAAGCTATATAGTTTTATAAATGAAGGAAAAGATGTCAACCTCTACGATGGTGATATTAAGGTTGTTGATGGAAAATCGGTTTCCGTTGGTTATACGTTGATTGCCTCGCGCTCGATCGCTGAAGAAGTAAGTTTTAAGATAAACGATCAGCCTTATTCTGGAATTTTGGCTGTTAAATCAGGGAAGCTTTTAAGTGTCGATGATTTGTCCGTTTCAGGAAAATCTCTTATTAAGGCGGTAAAATTAACCACTGAAGCATTTAAAAAAGGTTTCTTTGGTGAATCAGGTAAATATATCATCTCGATAGGTTTGTTGTTATTTGCTTTTAGTACGGCAATCGCGTGGTCTTATTATGGAGATAGAGCAATTACTTATTTATTAGGACCAAGTGCGGTATTACCCTATCGGATTGTTTATGTGTCAGCATTCTTTCTGGCCTCAATAGTTGATGCTAGCATTATATGGGATGTTGCGCTGGTAACAGTCGCTCTTATGACACTTCCAAACTTATTGGGTATCTTGTTACTACACAAAGATATGAAACAAACTGTCGCTGATTATTGGAAGCATTTCAAAAAGAATCATGCGGACTAGATCCATATTAACAGTTAAAACAATCGTTTGAATTTTTTTAAAATGTGGTAAAATCGATTGGTCAGACCACTTTAAAGGCTCTGCATAAGAGCCTTTTTTGTGCGTGTAAATAATTATTATGAAAGATCTTTGTGTGTTGTGCGGGTAAAGATCTCAATAATTCAAATAGGATTTTGTGAAAATGACTTATAAAGCACCGCTAGAAGAAATGAGTTTCCTGATAAAGGATGTGTTTAAAATTCAAGAGACTTTAAGTGAAATTGAAGCCTTTACAGATTTTGACGAGGATCTTTATTCGGCGGTTTTGGAAGAGTCGGCAAAGGTTGCGGAAAATGTTTTGTTTCCAATTAATAGAGGCGGTGACGAAGAAGGCTGTCATTTTGATAACGGTAAAGTCACAACGCCAAAAGGATTCAAACAAGCCTATCAAGAATATGCTCAAGGCGGCTGGCAGGGGGTTTCAGGTGATCCGGAGTTTGGTGGTCAAGGCCTACCAAAAACCATTAACTTATTAACTGAAGAAATGGTTTATTCAAGCAATACATCTTTTTGCTTATATTCAAGTCTCACATCTGGCGCTTATCACGCAATCCACGCTCATGCGAGCGAAGAATTAAAATCGATTTATTTGCAACCTATGTTAGAAGGTCGATGGGCTGGAGCTATGGGGTTAACCGAACCTCATGCCGGTTCGGATTTAGGCATTATTAAAAGTAAAGCAGAGTTATCAGATAACGGAAATTACAAAATCAATGGTACAAAGATTTTTATTACCGGTGGTGAGCAGGATCTAACTGAGAATATTATTCATTTAGTGTTGGCAAAACTGCCTGGCGCGCCAGAAGGACCTAAGGGGATCAGTCTATTTTTGGTACCTAAGATCACAGTCAATCCTGACGGAACTTTAGGCGAAGCAAATGGCGTAAGTTGCGGTAGCATCGAACATAAGATGGGAATAAAAGGCTCAGCGACTTGCGTAATGAACTTCGATAATGCTGAAGGCTATCTTATCGGTAAGGAAAATAGAGGTTTATTTGCCATGTTTACCATGATGAACCTAGAACGGTTATCCATTGGTATACAAGGGATTGGTTTAGCTGAAACTTCTTATCAATTATCCAAATTATATGCTTTGGATAGAAAACAAGGCAAGAATAGTCAAGGAGAAGCGACCAATATTGTTGAACATGCCGATGTGCGAAGAATGCTGTTATCGCAGCGAGCTTACACCGAGGCGGGTCGTGCGTTGGCTGTATTTATGGGGTTACAGATCGATAAACAGTATCATCACAAAGATGAAGCTGTGCGAGAAAAGTCAGCGGGAATAATGGCTCTGCTCACGCCTGTAGCTAAGGCATTTTTCACCGACAAAGGTTATGAGTCTTGTAATCATGGTGTACAAATATTAGGTGGTCACGGCTATATCCGTGAATGGGGTTTAGAGCAGTTAGTTCGAGATGCTAAAATCGCGCAAATTTATGAAGGGACTAATGGCATTCAAGCACAAGATTTTATGATCCGAAAAGTGTGTTTGGACAAACAAAATGTTATTCAAGATCTCTTTCAAATGATTGACGAAACGCTTGATAAGAACTGTGATTTACAAGAGTTTAAGCAATTACAGTTTGAGCTTCAAAATGTTAAACAAGCGGTAGTTAATACCACTGATTGGCTTAAAGTTGAGTTTTCTGAACGGGCTTATGAAATACAAGGTGGGGCGATTGATTATTTACACGCAGTAGGACATCTAATTTACGGTTGGTTGTGGCTTGAGATGTTGATTGCTGTGGAGAAATCTGAAAATAAGAATCTGGTAGCTCGAAAACAAGTAGCAGCGGCTTTCTATACACAACATTTGCTTTCACAAGCTATAGAACAGTGTCGACGAGTAAAGCAGGGCTATCAGTCATTTGTTGGGGTTGATGAAGAACTGATTTGATTCTAGATGGACTATCGAGTGTGTCTTTTTTGTGACACACTCAGAATTTACAGGTTTTTCCTCCAATAAATATCCCCTACTACTACCCATATTTCACAGATATGTCTAAACTAAACAAGTCTATAACTGGAATTCACTAACAGATGCTAAAAAAGTACGCAAAACTTAGAAATTTTGTGATTTGTGACGGGGTTACTATTGGTAAAAAGCCAATTATCAGCTATAGTTAGCGCAATGTTATAAAGAAAGTTCTTAAGACAGTCGCGTAACTGCATGGTAAAACTAGATATTTAACCATTGTCTTAAGATTATTTAGGTTATTCTAAAAAGTAAAAAGAACCTGTTAGAAAAAAATATGCACCGGGAAAAAGCGTATGTTTCGTAAATTAATTCTATCTTCAGCCTTTGTTATTTGGCTAATGCCGATTAGCGTTTTTGCAGTCGGTTTAGGCGATATTGAACAGTCTTCAGGATTAAATCAGCCGTTAAGCGCTGAGATACCCCTATTGTCTGCTGGCGATTTAGCCGATTATGAAGTTTTGGGCAGCCTCGCGAGTAGTCGGGAGTTTGAAAAGTTTGGCGTGGAAAGAGTATTCTTTTTGAATAGTATTAAATTTACTACAAAAAAAAATGATACAGGAAAAATTGTTATTAACCTGACTACCAGAAAGCCAGTTAAAGAACCCTTTTTAAATTTTGTTATAGCACTTAATTGGCCAAATGGTCGAATTTTGAGGGAGTACACCTTACTCCTAGATCCTCCTATCTTTGCAGAAACTACCTCATCGACGATTGAGAAAACAACGACTCAACAGCAAAACACCACTCGGAGTCAGCCAAGACTAAAGCAAGCGGAGACTAGAACAACGCGATCTACAGAAATGGAGGAACAAACTTCTCCATCAAATTTTACCGGTAGTAGTTATCAGGTAAAAAATAATGATACTCTTTGGAGAATTTCTTCGCGCTCTCGTCCCGACAACTCGGTCAGTATTCACCAAACTTTAGTCGCTATCTATCGAGCTAATCCAGACGCTTTTGGTGATGGCAATATCAATAATCTGTTGAGAGGGAAAGTTTTAGAAATTCCTGATGCCGATACAATTCGCAATGTACCTAAGCGGGCTGCTTTACAAGATGTTGTTATGCAAAATAGACAGTGGCGTTCTGGTGGTGCTCGAAAAATAGTCGATCGCACTGGTGGAAGTCATTCGAGTAGCAATTCGGGAACTGGCGGTTCGCGTTTAAGTCTCGCTGCTGGGGATGACGAAGACGGTGATGCTCAAGGTTATGGATCGGATAACGCTGTGGAGCTCAACGAAATTCGTAATGATTTGGCTCGTTCTCAAGAAGAAGCCGCTACCTTACAAGCTGAAAACGAAGCACTTCGATCCCGTTTAGCAGATATTTTAGATAAGGCTGAAAATACTCAAAGCGATTCTGCTGTTGAAATAGAAGACACGGAAATGGCAGCGTTAGGTCAGGGAGCAAACGGTGAGACGGATGACGGGCAAACCACGGAACAAAGTGATTTAGCCTCTGAAATAAATAATCAAGGCAGCGGCTTAGATCAAGATGATTCGTCTAGTTCCGATTCCGAGTTAACTGAGACAGAACTAACAAATACTGATTCTATCGATAGTGATTCAACCCGATCTGATTCTGATGCAGAAATGACTGATACTTCAACTGAGCAAACGCCCACTGTTGCAGAAGTTTACAAGCCAGAGAAAAGAGAACTAAGCTTAGTTGATGAGTTTCTGCAAAACCCTACCATGCTTTGGGGAAGTCTCGGCGGACTAGTCGTTTTGATTTTACTGATTGTCTTCTGGCGAATGAAAAAACGAATGGAAGATGATGAGTTCCATGATGATCTTGTTGCTTCAGCCGGTTCGGGTTCAATGGATACAACAGAAACATTTGAGTTGCCTGATGTTGGCGATGATATGCTAGTTGAATTAGACATGGACGAAGACGATGAATTTGCGAATGAAAACACGGGTGAAGCTTTTGATCCGCTTGGTGAAGCAGACATTTATATTGCTTATGGAAAACATGAACAAGCGGAGAATATTTTACTGGATGCGATTGAAGAGAATCCTGTTAGAGCAGATTTAAAAGTTAAACTAATGGAATGTTATGCAGAAAGCGATGATCGAGAAAAATTTGAATCGCTTGTAGAGGAAGTAGAGGAAGCCGTCGATAGTGACGAGTGGACTGATCAAATTAATAGCCTTCGATCACAAGCTTGGGGCGATATTGAAGTAGAACCATCTGATGATGACTTTGATTTACCTTCAACGGAGGATATTTTTGGTGATGATGACGATAACGAATTAGATATCGACTTTGCTTCGGGTGACGATACATCTGGAACAAAAGATGATTTTGAAGACATTGATGGGTTAGATGACATCGGTGGATTAGATGAGGACGGATTAGATTTAGATGTGCTCGACGCTGATAATTTAGATGGCGTGGAGGATTCTGATGATATGGACGAATTAGATGACATCGATGTACTTGATGAGTTAGATGAACTTGAAGCAGATGATGACAGCAGCATCTCTTTAGATGACTTCGATGATGATGATTTCTCGATCAACATGGATACTGATGATGATGATGAGTCATTAAGCTCTGATAATTCGGGCGATATGGATGATATTTCTCTCGATATCGATGATGATTTTGCTTTTGACGATGATGATGGAACGGATTTTGACGAGAGTTTGGAGGATGATAGTGACGAGATTGCTACTAAACTCGATCTTGCAAGAGCTTATGTTGACATGGGAGATGCAGATGGTGCCAAAGAGATCCTTAAAGAAGTGGTCAGCGAAGGAACCGAAGAACAAAAAGCCGAAGCTCAAACATTGATTGATTCAGTCAATTGAGCATTGTTTTAATCTGACGATGTCGCTTCAGTAGGAAATGCAATGCGGATCGCTTTAGGCGTCGAGTATGGTGGCGAAAACTATTGCGGTTGGCAGCTTCAAAAACATTCTCCATCAGTTCAAGAAAACCTCGAAAAAACACTCAGTCAAATCGCCGCTCAGCCAATCAAGGTATTTTGTGCTGGTCGAACTGATACTGGCGTTCATGCAACCAACCAAGTGATACATTTTGATATGCAGGGCACTCGCCCACAAACGGCTTGGCTTCGAGGAGCGAATAACAATTTACCGAAAGATATATCGATTACTTGGGCGCAAGTAGTTGATGAGAGTTTTCATGCGCGTTTTTCTGCTATTAATCGAAGTTATCGTTATATTATTCAAAATAAAGAATCTCCAACCGCGATTTTAGCCAGCAAAGTCACTTGGCATAGAAAATCTTTAGATCTAGACTCCATGCACCATGCTTCGGCGTTATTGTTAGGAGAGCAGGATTTTAGCTCGTTTCAAGCATCATCTTGCCAGGCTAACACATCGATTCGAACCATAAAATATACCAATGTTTGGCGCTTCAACGATCTTATTTTTATTGATATCAAAGCGAATGCATTTTTGCATCATATGGTTAGAAACATCGTAGGATGTTTGTTACGTGTGGGAGAAGGGCGAGAGCGTCCGGATTTTGTTAAAAACATTATTGCCAAAAGAGACAGAACTAAAGCGCCCGATACAGCAAGTCCTTGTGGATTATATCTGGTGAATGTTGAATATCCAGGGGAATTTAATTTACCGTTAGTTAAATCAGGTCCTCTGGGTTATTCAATTTTTGATGTATAACTAAGCAACTCTCGACCGTGTATTGTGTCAATAGAAGTTAGTCAAATTCATCAACAGATATGACCAGTAGTAGTATGTTGAATTATCTCATCATTTTAGATTTATCTATCAACAAAGAGTGGTAGAATGATGGGCTTAGTTATTAATTTATATTTATAAAACAATCATATTTAGAGAGCAATCGATGAGTTGGTTTGAGCGAATAATTCCGAAAAGAAATACTTTGGTAGCCGATAGAAAAAACTCAGTACCTGAAGGGGTTTGGTCTAAGTGTAAGCAGTGTGATGCAGCAATCTATCGCGCCGAGTTAGAAAGATCGCTGGAAGTCTGCCATAAATGCTCATTTCATATGCGAATTGCCGCTAGAAAACGCTTAGAACGATTCTTAGATGATGGAGAAAAAATTGAATTAGGTGCCGATCTCCAGCCATCGGATGTCTTAAAATTTAAAGATTCCAAACGCTACAAAGATCGCATAACCGCAGCACAGAAAGCCAGTGGTGAAAATGACGCTATTGTTGTGTTAGATGGTCTGCTTAAAGGTATCCCTGTGGTTTCTTGTGCGTTCGAATTTAATTTTATGGCCGGATCGATGGCGTCTGTGGTGGGCGAGAAATTTGTTCGGGCAGTTAATCAAAGTATTCAAGATGGTAAGCCACTTGTCTGTTTTTCAACATCCGGTGGTGCTAGAATGCAAGAAGCGCTCACCTCCTTATTTCAGATGGCAAAAACAAGCGCTGCGTTAGCGCGTTTATCGTCTAAAGGTATTCCTTTTATTTCTGTTTTGACCGATCCAACGATGGGCGGCGTATCTGCTAGTCTTGCCATGTTGGGCGACATCAATATCGGCGAACCAAATGCACTTATTGGTTTTGCTGGTCCCCGAGTGATAGAGCAAACGGTTAGAGAAACTCTACCAGAGGGGTTTCAACGTAGTGAGTTCTTACTTGAGCATGGTGCAATTGATATGATTGTCGACCGACGGGAGATGCGAGATAAAATCGCTGCGCTGCTTGCCAAAATGATGCATTTAGATGCTCGATCAGCTTAAAACTAAATACTAAACACAACCGGATAAACGACAGAGCCCATTATACAAAGCTACCTGCGGCATGACCGGATGACCAGGCCCATTGAAAGTTATACCCGCCTAAATGTCCGGTCACATCTAAAACCTCACCAATGAAGTACAGGTGCTCTTGTTTTGACGATTCAAACGTTTTCGACGATATTTCTTCGGTATCAATTCCGCCAATTGTGACTTCTGCGACCCGATACCCTTCATAACCTGCCGGAAAAAGCACCCATTCGGTTAGTCTTTTTTCTATTTGTTTTAAATCTGCGACTTCCAGTTGTTTTAGTTTTGGATTAAATCCAATTTCCACACACAAGTAGTTGGCGATTGCATGGCTAAACTGGCTTGACAATAATGTTTTTAGCAATATATCCTTGCGGTTTTGTTTATTTTCGCACAGCCATTTATAAACATCTAACCCTGGTAGCAAGTCGATAATCAATGGATTTCCCGGTTGCCAGTAACTGGATATTTGCAAAATAGCAGGACCACTGAGTCCCTTGTGAGTAAATAACATAGCATCTAAAAAATTTTGACCATTGCAGGTAACGCACACCTGAATAGAATTGCCAGGTAGTTGTTTCGTTTTTTCCAACCATTTTTGATTAAAGGTTAACGGTGATAGTGCTGGAGCCGTGGCAATAATATTGTGTCCAAACTGGGTGGCGATGTCATAACCGAAACCCGTTGCCCCCATAGTTGGTATTGAAAGTCCACCAGTTGCAATAACGAGTGAATTGCAACTATATAAACCTAAATCGGTTTGCAGGATAAACCCATCTGCATTCTTCTTCGGTTTAATTTCGGTAGTAGCTGTTTTGAGCTGGATTTTGACGGCATTTTTCTGACATTCACTTTGTAATAGGTCGCGTATCGCTTTAGAGCTGGTTTTACAAAACAGTTCCCCTTGACCTTTATCGAAATATTCGATCTTATACTCATCGACCAAACTAATGAAATCCCATTGATTATAACGAGTTAGCGCGGATATACAGAAATGAGGGTTTGAACTTAGATAATTCTCTGATTCAATTGAGTAGTTAGTAAAATTACATCGCCCACCGCCAGACATTAGGATCTTTTTACCAATTTTATTGGCGTGATCAAGTAATAGTACTTTGCGACCACGTTTTGCCGCCGTAATTGCGCACATGAGTCCTGCAGCACCAGCACCAATGACAATGACTTGATATTCGTTATTCATTCTCAATACAACGCGAATAATGATAAAAGTGAATTCTACCTTATATCTTGTCAAAGTCCTCGATAATGGACTAAGCTTAGTGAAGAAATATCAGAAGTTAAAATTTCTTAATATGGTGCGGATTTTAAAGCGTAAAAGGGGAGTAATTTATGTATAAAGAAATGTATTATCACGATGATTTGGAAAACTTAGCAGAAGAAGTGGTTTTCGAGCAAATACACTTACTGATTGAAGACGATGATATGGACGTACCGACTTCGGAAGTTTCAATTCAAGATATCGCTGCAATTGCTTTAAATAATATGCCTGCCAAATATGTCTGTAATTTTTTTGAAAAAAGAGAGCCTGGCGAGCAATTATTAGAGGAAGTCAAAGATCTGCAAAAATATGCGAAGCGCCAAGTATTAAAAGCAATAAAAAAAGTACAAGCCGTTCCTCACGATTGAGTTTATGTATTATGCCCAATGATTGGGTATAATGGGGGATGATTGAATATAAACTCGAACTTTCCGGCTGTGAATGCAGTGTTGTAGAATGGAATCCAAGTGGTAAAAACTTGGTTTTTGGGCTTCATGGATGGCTTGATAATCTCGCCAGTTTTGAGACACTCGCAGCTAGCATGCCGGACGTCCGTCTTATTGCTTTTGATTTTCCAGGACATGGTCACTCCGACCACTTAGGCGATGGTAGAACCTATTATTTTCTCGATGGATTATTTTTAATCGATGATCTCATTGAACACTTCCGTTTAGAGTCTGCTAATTTACTGGGTCATTCGATGGGAGGTGCCATCGCGACTATTTATGCAGCCGCTCAGCCAAAAAGACTAAACAAACTGATCCTCATTGAAGCTCTCGGACCAATAACATCCCCAATCGAGCAAACTCAATCAGCGTTTTGCAAGGCGTTAGATCAACGCCGAGTACTAAAAAACAAACGTAAACCAATATACAACAGTTTTGATCAAGCACTTGCAGCTAGGGCTGCAGTATCAGAAGTGCGACCAGAATTGATCAAACCTTTGGTTGAAAGAGCATTGAATTGTACTGATGATGGTTATACTTGGCGAGCCGATTCGCGCTTGCGAGTACCTTCAACACTAAGGATGTCTGAAGATCAATTGCGCAGTTTACTTCCCAGTATAACCGCACCAACTTTGCTTATCGAAGCTAAATCAGGCATGTTACAGTCTGCTAACGCCCAATATGTTCAAGATCGAAAGCCATTGTTAAAACATCTTACGACACACCTGCTACCCGGGAGCCACCATTTACACCTAGAATATCCCGATGAAATAGGTCGATTAATCACAGATTTTTTAAAATAGCTGACTTACTATGCTGTATCATCACATTTTAGTATACTCGGCACTAAGAATTAACGATTTTATCATTGAAATAAAGCAAATATAAAACAAAAGTAATAAAATATAACAAAATTGAAAATAGGGTACGGTAGGAGAGCGAATAATATGCAAAAACCTTGGTTAGATTCATATCCTGAGGGTATACCAGCAGAAATAGATGTTGATACTTACCAATCAATTATCGAAATTCTCGATGATAGTGTTAAAAAGTACGCTGATCAGCCTGCATTTGAAAACATGGGCACCACCTATACTTTTAAAGAGTTAGATCGAAAAGCGACTGATTTTGGTGCCTATTTGCAACAAAAACTAGGCTTAAAACACGGAGATCGTCTCGCATTAATGATGCCAAACTTATTGCAGTACCCTGTTGCGATATTTGGCGCAATGAAAGCCGGTTTGAGTATCATTAATGTTAATCCTCTGTATACGCAAAGAGAGTTAAAACATCAGTTAAACGATGCCAGTGCCGATGCGATTTTGATTGTGGCGAATTTTGCTAAGACTCTCGAGGCTGTTATTGATGAAACGCCAGTAAAGTATGTGATCGTCACGGAGCTCGGTGACGGGTTAAACGGGTTCAAGTCACTATTAGTTAATTTTGTTGCTAAGCGAATTAAAAAACTAGTGCCAGTATTTAATCTTCCCAACTCTGTTGGTTATAAACGAGTAATGAAAGAGGGAGCCAACCTTACACTAGAGCCTATTACTCTTTCTCACAATGATATTGCCTTTTTACAATACACAGGAGGTACCACAGGTGTTGCTAAAGGCGCTGTTTTGACACATAGGAACATGGTAGCTAGTCTTCTACAAGCCGACGCTTGGTTACAGAATGCCATTAAGGAAGGTGGTGAAATTATTATTACAGCGTTACCTCTCTATCATATTTTTTCGCTCACCTGTAACTGCATGGTTTTTGTAAAACTTGGCGGGAAAAACGTACTTATCACTAATCCAAGGGATATGCCTGGTTTTGTTAAAGAACTATCCAAGCATAAATTTACAGCCATGACTGGAGTCAACACACTTTTTAATGGCTTATTAAACACCCCGGGGTTTAGCGAGCTTGATTTTAGCCATTTTACTTTTACTCTGGGGGGAGGCATGGCGGTGCAAGAGTCTGTAGCCCAAAAATGGAAAGAGGTGACAGGCGTCACTTTATTGGAAGCTTATGGACTGACAGAAACTTCACCGGGTGTTTGTATGAATCCAACGGATCTGGAATCTTACAATGGTTGTATTGGTTTGCCGCTCAGTTCAACGGAAGTTTCAATTAGAGATGACGATGGAAATGAATTACCGCAAGGCGAAGCAGGAGAACTTTGGATACGTGGACCTCAGGTAATGCGTGGCTATTTAGACCGACCAGAAGAAACAGCGAATGTTCTTAAGCCGGGCGGATGGTTTACTTCCGGTGATGTAGCAGTGATGACGGAAAAAGGCTTTTTTAAAATTGTTGATCGTAAAAAAGATATGATTTTGGTTTCTGGGTTTAATGTTTATCCTAACGAAATCGAAGATGTTGTTGCCTCGCATGAAAAAGTGTTAGAAGTTGGTGCGGTGGGGATCCCTAGTGAATCAAGTGGAGAAGTTGTTAAAATCTTTGTGGTTAAAAAAGATGAATCTTTAACCGAAGAAGAGCTGCTGGCTTATTGCAAAAAGAACCTAACGGGTTATAAAGTTCCTAAAGCAATTAGCTTTTTGAAAGAACTTCCTAAATCAAATGTAGGTAAAATTTTACGACGGGAGTTACGAGATTAATCTTTGCCAAGAATTAAAAATTGACCAGGAGGGTGGCTTTAAACAGACCCAAAAGCTATCCGTTTTTTTGTTAAACGATCACGATGAATTAGACAAGCTGGCAATCTCTTGGAGCGATAAAAAATGTTTGGCGATCGATACGGAGTTTGAGCGACGAACCACTTATTTTGCAAAATTAGCACTAGTACAAGTTTATGATGGCGAAGCTATCTATTTAATCGATCCGCTCACAATGGATTGTCCTAAATCATTCCGAGAGGTTCTTGAAAACCCACAAATCACAAAAATATTGCACTCATCTAAAGAAGATTTAGAAGTGTTATATACCTCTTGGAATTGTAAAGTAAAAGGAGTGTTTGACACTCAAGTCGCTTTTAGCTTTTTGTACGATGAACTTTCAATAGGCTATGCAAAGTTGGTTGAAGAAATGACCGGCACGTTTGTTAGCAAAGGCGAAACTAATTCTGACTGGATAAAGCGTCCGCTAAGTGAGCGCCAATTGAATTATGCGGCAAAAGATGTTCTGTATCTGATCGATATTTTTAGACAGTTAGAATCGAAACTAAGTAATAAAGGCTATTTTAGATTTTTTCACGCCGAGTGCGAAGAATATTGTGAAGGTGCTTATTTGAAAATGGAAGCTCAAGCAGATTATCGAGATGCCAAAGATGTAAACCTATTGGATGGAAATGATTTAGGTTTGTTTAAAATTCTTTTTGATTGGCGAGAGCAAAGAGCCAAAACAGATGATCGAACAAGAAACCATATTATTCGTGATCAGGCATTAGTACAGTTAGTAAAAATGAAAGCGTCTTCCACCAATCAATTAAAAATGATCGCAGATCTTCACCCCCGCTCAGTTCGGCTGTATGCCGATGAGTGGTTTGATATTATTTCGCAATGGCAATCTTCAGAGAAAATTAACCTTCCAATGATACCTAATCCGCGAGACGTTAAAGAGTTCAATCGATTTTCAACGGCTTTGGAGTCGATTGTAAAATCAATAGCAAAAGCCAACCAAATATCAGCAACGCTTTTATTGAGCAAGCGACTAATTAAAAAATTAGCTTTTTCAATTTTAACCGATGGTCAGCTACCTGTTCAGTGGCAAGGTTGGCGAAAGGAGCTTCTTGAAGAATTGGTCGCAGACAAAGTAGCAGAATTTAAATTATAACAACAGAGTTTTATTATGTTAGCCAGTGTTTATCGAAGCAAAGCTAAAGATCAAATGTATTTATATATAGTCAAAAAGAATGACTTTTCGAACGTGCCTGAATCTTTATTAAAAATATTCGGTCAACCGGAATTTTCATTGCAACTTAATCTAAATAAGCGAGAAAAATTGGCGAGAGTTGAACTTTCCGAAGTTAAAGTAGCCTTAAAAGAGCAAGGTTATTATTTACAAATGCCTCCGTCGATACATGACAACAAAGCCAACTAAGTTTTTTGATACAATTTAAAGGGTTTTAATTCAAAGTGATAATTAGTCTTTTTCGAATTTCATCTTCAATCGTTATATCGATTGCCTTAATCTTAGGGTCGTTGGATGTTGTTTATTCAGCCGAAAAACCTGAGCAAACAAAAGTTGAACAGGGAACAGAAAAACCCGAGAAGCAAGTGCACGAAAAGCCGACTTTCGACGAGTGGAAAATGACACTCAAAGATGAAATGTTAATGCAGGGTGCAGAGCAGGATTTAGTTGATCAAATTATTACCTCTTTAACTTTTATTCCCAGAGTAATTGAGCTTGATCGGCACCAGCCAGAAGGGCGAATGAGTCACGAAGAATATATAACCAAAGTGATCCCGCCGTGGAAAATTAAAAAAGCAAGAGAGGCTTATAAATCTAATAAAGAAAAACTAGTTGAGGCGGAAAGAACTACAGGTGTTCCCGCTAAATATATTGTTGCATTGTGGGGGAAAGAAACTAATTTTGGAACGATTACGGGAAATTATTCTGTGCCAAGCGCTCTTGCAACTTTGGCATATGATGGCAGGCGAGCCAGTTTTTTTAAAAAGGAATTGATGGCAGCGGTAAAAATTCTTTCGGAAAATCATATTGAATTGGAAAATATGAAAGGTTCATGGGCGGGTGCCATGGGGAACTGTCAATTTATGCCAACTAGTTTTTTACAATTTGCGACTGATGCGAACGGTGATGGTAAAAAAGATATCTGGTCAGATAAAGAAGATATTTTTGCTTCAATGGGGATTTATCTTAGCAGTTATGGCTGGGATAAAACTAAAAGTTGGGGAAGACAGGTTTATTTAACTGGAAAATTTTCGAATTATAAAATAGGTAAAAAACACAGTAAGCCATTGTCGGAATGGCAAATGTTAGGTGTGAGACGAATGGATAATAGTGATCTGCCTAAGGTTGAACTCAACGCCTATTTAATTGCGCCAGGAGGAGAAAAAGGACGCATTTATTTAGTTTATCCTAATTTTGACATCATTATGAAATGGAATCGTTCACACTATTTTGCGACAGGTGTTGGGTATTTGGCGGATAGGGTCGCTTGGCCTAAGCTGTAGTAGCTTATTCAAGTTTTCAATACACTTCGCTCACTAACCAACAAAAATCATTGATGGTACAAACAGCGTGCCACAGTTCAATCGGTATTTAGATTGATTTACAATCAACATAAATACTTAAGGGTTAAAGGAGAAAACCATGAGTGTTGCTTATTTCATAGTTATAAAGAATGAAGAAGTAGATTTTGATACATTCGTAAATGGCAAAAGCATGGCTCACGCTTCTGATGAACTTATCGAATTTTGTAAAACACATAAGTTAAGAACTATTGAAGACTTCCATAGCCAAGATATGAGTGAGTTTATGGAAGATTTTAATGATATTGAAATTCCTGAACAAAAAATAAAATGGTTTAATGCTCAAGAAGGAATTGATTGGGCTTCTTCTTTAATAGAAAAATTAGAAGCTGAAAAAACAAAATTTGATACTGGCGCGGTAATAGAAGATCTACAAGAGTATCTTGAAGTCTTTAAAAATGCGAAAAAAGTAGATGTGAAATGGCATCTAGAACTAGCTTATTAAGTCTCATAACAAAAATTAAGATAAGGTAGCGCGCAGCCACTACACATAATTTAACGCATCTAGTTTTAACACCGTCCTCGAAAAATAGAGCTTACATGAAATTCAGACGCTACAATAGTTTCGTATTATTTTAATAAACTGCCGAAAGAAGTAATTCAAATTCCTCCTTGTTGCTCACTTAATTGATAAACAATCGGGACAATACGCACTCTATGAATCATTTGACCCTAAAATTTTCATCGGGCGTGGATCAAGCTCAACGATTTAGTCTTTTAGAACTGCTTTACAGCGAGAATTATCACCCGCTGCTTGCAATAATGAGATAAAATTTGTCTGACGACATAAATCATCAAACCAGGGCAAGTGAAACCAGATAGTTCCTATACCTTTGTTAAGTGCTTTCTCTGTTTGAACCACTGCAGATATAGACTCACCGGCAAGGGTATAGATCAGCGCTGCATTGAACATGACTTCAGCATTATCTGGAACTGCAAATCGCGCTTGATCCAGAGCGCTAATCCCTTGCTCAAAATATCCCAGATGAGTATAAGCCTGCGCTTTTAGAAGTTGAGATTCCCAGTCATCCTTATTTTCAAGTAGTTTGATTACTTGCTGATAGTACCTGTTTGCTTCGCCCCTTTTACCCAGTAATTTCTCACTATCGGCAAGGTTTAATAATGGTACAGGATGATTTGGGCTTTGTTTAACAGCTTGATTAAATAAACTATTAGCTAACATGTAGTCTGACCGCAACATGTAAGCCAGACCGAGATTACTGTAATTTTCACTCTGGGGGTTACGTTCGAGCACACGCTTATAGGTATCAATTGCGTTTTCCAGATTACCTTCCGACAATGCGATGGATGCAAACAAACGAAGTGCAAAATAGTCATCAGGCGATAATTCCAACAATGTTTTTAACGACTGCAAGCATTTTTATTGTTCCCAGAAGACCAATATGCAAGCGCTAAATTATAATAAACCGAACGACTCGGACGCAAAACTAAAGCACGTGTATAGACCTCAATAGCTTGTTGGTAGTTACCTTTCTCAAATAATAACTTCTCAGATGATAATTTAGCTAAGGTGAAAGAGTAAGCTTAAGTAGACTCATAAATATCAAAGTCTTTATCACCGTGACCGACGACGCCATCTTTGTTCCATGGTAAGTCTCTATATGGTGAATTGTCACTGGTACCCATATACGGATATTTCTTAATATCAAAATAGGGTGAATAATCAAAATCTGCAGGCGTATAGAGTCTGGTGTTTCGTGGGATCAATTCAACACCGTTTTGTCCATGTCGTCTAAATAGTGGCAAAATTGGATAGTGAACTGAATAAAAAGCTTCCGCGATCATCGCTGAACAAACGGTTTTAGTCGTTTCGTTAGGACGTCTGGTAAACAAGGTTGAACGCCATTTTCTAGGTAATATTCGCCAGGGAAATATAAATCGAGCTAAATCAAATAATTGACGCACATTATATTCTATGCCTAATTTATCGATACAATAGTTGACAACATTTTGGGCATCTTTTGCTGATAATGTCGAGGCACGGCAGATCCTAAGGTTATCTTTAGCATATTCAGTTAAAGGGGTTACGATCATGCCTTTACCCAATATACCCTCGATTAATAACTGGGTATCTGGTGATGCAGAGTAGCGAGAGAGAACTTTTTCTCGGAAAACGGGATTCTGGATATCATTTATTCGACCAATATAAATGGCTGAATGTGACCAGCGACTTTGGGTGATAAGGCGAATAACATCTGATACGCGACTGCGTCCCTCAACTAACACAATGTCAGCGGGGCGAATTCCGTGACTGAGCTTTTCATAATCGCAAATGGGGAATGTCGAAGGAGGGGTTTCAAAATTTAACCAAGCCTCTAGCTTTCCTCTCAATGACATTATTTATCCTTACAAATAACTAGCTATCTAAATTAAGATACGAACACCCACTATATAGCTTAATTATACTTGAAACACAATTAATAGGGGGGTGTTTTTTACTGGAGTATTGTGATCAATTTGGCTAGACTATGCACACTTTTTATTAAACGTAAATTAAATGGTTTAAAATTATGCCAAGTGAAATTTGGGACGATATTTTTCTGTTAGATCAGCAGCTTACTGAAGAAGAGCGCATGATTAAAGATATGGCGAGAAATTACGCTCAAGAAAAACTCATGCCGAGAGTCTTAGAAGCCAATCGAAATGAAAACTTTGACCCGGATATTATGTGCGAGATGGGAGAACTAGGGCTTCTCGGTTCAACACTTAAAGGTTATGGCTGTGCTGGCATCGGCTATGTTTCATACGGTTTAATCTCCCGTGAAGTAGAACGGGTCGACAGCGGTTATCGCTCAGCGTTAAGCGTGCAATCGAGCCTAGTTATGTATCCCATCTACAAATACGGTACGGAAGAGCAAAAACAGAAGTATCTACCTAAACTGGCAACTGGCGAATATATTGGTTGTTTCGGTTTAACTGAGCCCGATAGCGGCTCAGACCCCGCAAGTATGAAAACTAGAGCCAAAAAAGTTGACGGTGGCTACAGCTTATCTGGTAGCAAAATGTGGATCACCAACTCACCTGTTGCCGATATTTTTGTTGTATGGGCAAAAAATGATGATGACAAGATTTGTGGTTTTGTTTTAGAAAAAGGAATGGAAGGCTTGTCCGCCCCCAAAATTGAAGGGAAATTTGCCTTAAGAGCCTCAATCACAGGCGAAGTTGTCATGGATGAAGTATTTGTGACTGAAGAAAATATGTTTCCAGAGATCAGAGGACTGGCGGGTCCTTTTGGGTGTCTGAATATGGCTCGTTACGGAATATCATGGGGAGCAATGGGCTCTGCGGAATTCTGTTGGCACGCCGCTAGAGAATATGGTCTTGATCGAAAGCAATTTGGTCGACCACTTGCATCGAATCAGTTATATCAAAAGAAATTGGCAGACATGCAAACAGAGATCAGCTTAAGTCTGCAGGGTTCTTTAAGAGTGGGGCGATTGATAGACGAGGCAAATTTCAAACCTGAAATGATTTCTTTAATAAAAAGAAATGCATGTGGCAAAGCGCTTGAAATAGCTAGAGCCTCGCGTGATATGCACGGCGGCAATGGGATCAGCGATGAATTTCATGTGGTACGTCATATGATGAATTTGGAAGCAGTTAATACCTACGAGGGAACCCACGATATTCATGCTTTAATTCTTGGACGAGCTCAAACAGGTATTCAAGCCTTCAAATAGTCAGTTATTTTATGGAAAACCATTAAATATCATTTGATGATTTTCCATAAAGCCAAAAGTTAAATAATCAAAACCTCACATAAATATTTACAAACTGAATGATTCTTTACATGATATATTTTTGTAATTAAGGTATTTTGAGCATGCTAATGACTATTTGGTGTGTTATTTAATAAAATGTGTGAACATTTACTACAATGGGCTAGTCTTAGAAGTGTAGTATTGTTATTTGTAATTAATCCATTGTACAAATTAGATACTTGTAATTATCCGCTTATTTTCTATCCTTGAAGGATAGTTTTCCACGAAGGAATCGATTTAATGAAGTTGTATCAGACCCGTCTTTTAAAAATCGTAATTGCATCACTTGCAACTTGTACTTTATGGGCACAAGCCACGCCCAATTTGGATAGCAAAGCAGGCGGTGAATTAGAACCCATTGTCAAGCACGAGCAAGCGCTCGATCTATCTCCTTTGCCGAAACATTTTCGTTCCAGCCGATATATAGCCTATTACATGAAGACCAGTCATTTTAAAAAGCAAGTGCTTGATGATGAACAGTCCGGTTTGGTGCTGGATAACTTTATTAAGTTGCTTGATGGCAACAAAGCCTATTTTTTAGCTTCCGATATTAAAAGTTTTGAACGTTATCGCTACAAGCTGGACGATGCTATTTGGACAGGGCTTGTTCAACCTGCTTATGACATCTATTCCGTATTTCAAAAAAGGTGGAGTGAAAGAAACCGCTTCGCGTTATCTTTACTTCAACAAGAAATGGCTTTCACTACCGACCAAGAATACTTTTATGATCGTGAAGCGGCAACATGGGCGAAAGATTCGAAAGAACTTGATCAATATTGGACTGCACGGGTCAAAAGCGATGCGCTTAATTTAATACTCGCAGACAAAGACCCTGTCAAAACAAAAGAGCTATTAGAAAAAAGATATGAAGCTGCAATGCGAAGAGTGTCCCAAATTAATAGCGAAGATGTATTTAGCTACTTTATGAATGCCTATGCAACCAGTGTAGATCCTCACACATCTTATTTTTCACCGAGAACAGCTGAAAATTTCGATATCGATATGAAATTATCGCTTGAAGGGATCGGTGCTGTTTTACAAACTGATGATGTATACACACGAGTTACAACGATTGTTAGCAAAGGTCCGGCTGACAAATCAAAACAATTAAAGGTCGACGATCTTATCATTGCCGTTGGTCAGGGCAACGAACCGTTGGTTGATGTCGTCGGCTGGCGTTTAGATGATGTGGTTGATCTCATTCGGGGTAGCGCCGGTAGTCAAGTTCGTCTGGAGATAGAGCCAGCCAATAGCAGTGTGCAGGGGAAAACCAAGGTTATTTCCATAATCCGTGAAAAAGTTAAACTTGAAGAACAGGCGGCAAAATCCGAAGTGATTGAGCTCATTCAAGACGGTAAAAACCTTAACGTAGGTGTGATCGATTTACCTAAATTCTATATCGATTTCGAAGCTAAAAACGCAGGCAATAAAGATTATAAAAGTACAACTCACGATATTCGAAAACTAATAGAGAAAATGCAGCAGGAAAATAATATCAGTGCATTGATCATCGATTTAAGAAACAATGGTGGAGGCTCTCTTGGTGAAGCGATTGGGTTGACTGGATTGTTTATTGATCAAGGACCGGTGGTACAAGAGAAAAAGTTAAGAGGTGAAGTACAAGTCTTGCCAGATAATGATCCTGGTGTTGCGTGGGACGGACCTTTAGCCGTAATGGTCAACGGGGCAAGTGCATCCGCTTCTGAAATTTTTGCTGGAGCCATTCAGGATTATGATCGAGGACTTATTATTGGCGAACAGACTTTTGGTAAAGGTACGGTTCAGAATATTATAGATCTAAATTATGCGCTAAGGTTAGAAGACAAATCTGCTGGTGCTTTAAAACTAACAATCGATAAATTTTATCGTATTACAGGTGAGAGTACTCAGTTAAAAGGCGTGGTTCCAGATATAAGCTTTCCCGATCCAATCGCCAGAAAGCATTTTGGTGAAGCGAGTTATGACTCCGCATTGGAGTGGGATACCATACCTTCAGTTTCTTTTCGAAAAGAAAACAGAGTCAGTTCCTACGTCAAAATGTTAGATGATATGCATCAACAAAGAATCACCAAAAATCGTGAATTTCAATATATAATCAGTGATATCAAAGAGCTAGATAAGCGTCGTTTAGAGTCTTCGGTAAGCCTTAATATTGATACTCGCAAAAAAGAACGTCTGGAAGATAAACAAAAAAGGATGGAGCGCGAAAATGTGAGACGATTGCACGTCGGCAAAAAAGCGATCAAAGAGATTGATGAAGATACGGAACTGGTGGAAGTGGAAGATGTGAAACTGAACGAAACAGCGAACATATTATCTGATCTAATCAGATTGAAAGGACACTCAGAAATTGCGCAAGTTTCTAAACCCGAGCCTAGTTCCTAATAAATCACCCTCGAAAAACCAGGAAAAGGGTGTGTGGCTCTTTTTTTGTACAACAATCTGCTACTAATATATTTTTGAACACACTCCCCAATAACCGTCTCATAAGGCTCAGCCTAAAATACCGTTTTAGGCTGAGATCAAAATCTTGTTCTTATAATGTGAATGTTTACTTTTAACTGTGTCTTACGTGCCTCTGTGGTAAAATGTTCGTTTATTTTGATCGTTAAATTATTTTATGAAAATTGTCTTAGCAAATCCTAGAGGTTTTTGTGCTGGTGTTGATCGAGCGATTGAGATCGTTAATCGAGCTTTAGATCTCTTTGGTGCACCCATCTATGTGAAACACGAAGTCGTACACAACAAGTTTGTGGTGGATGGGTTAAAAGCGAAAGGTGCCATTTTTATCGAAGATTTGTCGGATGTTCCAGCTGGCAGCACTTTGATTTATAGTGCTCACGGTGTATCTCAAGCGGTAAAGAATGAAGCTAAGAATCGAGGTTTTAAAGTTTTTGACGCGACCTGTCCTTTAGTTACTAAAGTTCATATGGAGGTTAATCGCCGAAGCCGCGAGGATGACGAGTGTATTTTAATTGGTCACAAGGGGCATCCCGAGGTGGAAGGGACTATGGGGCAGTATTCGAGCGAAACCGGTGGTATCTATTTAGTAGAATCTATAAAGGATATTGAATCTCTAAAGGTCAAAGACTCAAGCAAACTTTATTACATGACCCAAACCACGCTTTCAATCGATGATACTCAGCGTTTAATCGGCTTGTTGAAGGCAAAATTTCCTCAAATACAAGGACCTAAAAAAGATGATATTTGCTACGCGACCCAAAATCGGCAGGACGCAGTCAAGGAACTAGCTGAATCATCGTCATTGATATTAGTTGTTGGTAGTCAAAATAGCTCCAATTCAAACCGCCTTAAAGAGTTAGCAGAAAAGCAGGGTAGTCGAGCATTTTTAGTCGATAACGCGAGTGAAATCAATCCAGGCTGGTTAACGGGAGTTGAAAGTATTGGAGTAACCGCCGGCGCTTCTGCTCCGCAGATCCTTGTTGATGAGGTACTGGAATGCTTAACGAAGCATGGTGGTGTGATGTCAGGGGCTGTAACTGAAAACTCTGAAAATATGGTTTTTGCAGTGCCGATTGAACTCCGATAATTCATATCAACTTTTGCTTTTAGTTTAATTGTGACTTAAATCTCAATTTTATAACCATACTTTCCTTTTATCGCTCAAAATCAATCTGTTATCGGACATTGATTGCAAGTTTTTGTCAATTGTTGGATAGTCAATGCTATTCATTGTGTTTGCCTCTTGTTAATATAAAGCACTTCTAATTTTTGCAGGAAACTGAAAATGATGGTTAAAAATAGTCGAGGTTTTACGTTGCTTGAGCTTATTATTGCTATTGGAGTCGTTGGCGTATTGGCTTCTTTAGCGCTACCAGCATTTGATACTCAATTAAAAAACTCTCGTATGGTGTCGCATACTAATTTAGTTGTTGGGGCATTAAATATGGCTCGCTCTGCTGCAATAGATAAGGGCTTAAGAGTTAAGGTGACAGGTACCACCAACGGTTGGGCTGTTCAAGAAGATGTCTCTGGAATTATTCTGAATCAATTTGAGCCTGACAACAACGGGGTTATCGTGACACCCCCTGCAAGTGATGTGGTTTATGCATCTAGTGGATTCCGTCCGTTCGGAGATAACACGCCAGTAACGATTAAAATCTGTGACGATAGAAGTAGCGGTCGCTTAATCACCGTTTCTACCGCCGGATCAACGAGAGTGACGGATACAACATGCCCTTGAATCATAATAAAAAACTGCAATCCGGAGTGTCTTTAATAGAAATATTGGTCACTACACTGGTTTTAGGTGTCGGCTTGCTCGGCGTAGCCTCTTTACAAGTAGCCAGTGTCAGCAGTAATCAAGAAGGTTTTTTTACTTCTCAAGCAACCTCAATTGCAGAAGAACTTGCATCTCGTATTCGCTCTTCAAAGATGGCAGAAATGATGCCTTCCAGCACACTAGACCACGATACATACATAGCTAACTATTCTCAAGTTGGAGCATATACTTGCGTCGGGAGTCCGGCTCTTAATTGTCGAGCGAATGGACTCAACGCGCCAGACGCTGATTGTAGTGATGGTACCGATGATTTAATTGATTTATCTACTTTCGATAAATGGGATATGTGTAAAATTGCGGAGAATACTTTGCCTGACGGGAAAGTTAGGGTATTAACGTCGGGTTGGCGACTGTCAGTTGTTGTTGAGTGGGATCCGGTAAGAGCGAGAGAAGATCTAGGTCAACTCGATAATCTTAATGCTAATTGTGCTGCGATTACAGGTAGTACCGATAAAAACTGTATCATTTTGGAAATTTTGCCATGAAAACTAAAATTCAAAAAATAAGGTTACAAAATTCAAACTGGTCGAAAATTCAAAGCATTCAAAGCGGTTTTACGATTGTTGAATTATTAATTGCTGGTCTTTTGGGGTTTGTATTGATTGGGGGTGTTATTCAGCTGTTTGTCGGTTCGAATCGAAATTATTCATTACAAAATGAGCTTGCCAATATTCAAGAAGATGGACGTTTCGCGATGATTTTTCTTGAAGAAGAAATCCAGAAAGGTGGTTGGGTAGATAATTTTAGCTGGCAAGTTAGACCGGCTGTTAATATCGCTCTTTCAGAAGACGCTGGCACAGATAAAGTGGCTGTATCTTATCAGGTTCAAGTCGATGGCTTGGCTAATCGGGATTGCAATGGCTCGGTGGTTGCCGATGGAATTATAACCAATACATTTTTCGTTGGTGGTGGGTTAGGTGAAGAATTTATGTGTCAGGGGAATGGCGGTGGCGCTGCTCAGCCTTTAATTGACGGTGTAAAAAACTTTCAGGTACTTTATGGGGTGGAAACTAACGGCTTATGTTCGGATGGTGCGGTTAATCAATATATGACTAAAGATCAAATAACCGCTGCAGGCGGAATTATGACTGTCGTGTCAGTGAGAGTTGCATTGTTGATTGCCAGCGAAGAAGGTGTTTTAAGTGCTGCAGAGAGTCAAACACACGATCTACTTGATCAACAGATAACAACTAATGACAAACTGGCTTATAGGACTTTCCAGCAAACAATTTATATGCCTAATGCGATTTATTCAACAGCTGGCAATCCAGCTAATACGATAACCTGTATGGCTAAAGCCGTTGGTTAAAAATTTTATTCTTATGTTAAAAAGAATTTATGGGAACAAAAAATGAAACGTATCACCCAAAAACATAAAGTAATGCATATGCAGAAACAGTCCGGGGCTGCTTTGTTTATCAGCCTTATTATGTTGTTAGCTCTTACTATTATTGGCTTGTCAGCAGCGAGTCGAAGTAATTTACAGGAACGAATGGCGTCTAATATGCACATCAAAAATCTAGCGTTTAATGCCGCAGAAAGTGCCGTTGGTGGTTTTGTTGTTGATTCCTATACTGGAAATAAACTCGATCCCGGTCATGTTTTGTATGATTTAAGAATTAGTGGGAGTTTAAACAACAAGTGTTATAACAATACCGGAGCAAGATTAGATTGTGGTGCTGTATATCTCGATAGCGACCGTGGTGGAACAATTACCGCGCGAGTTGATGTTGACGTTCTGCAAGATTGTAATCCTAAAGCTTGTGGTGGTTTTACGCTAGGGGCTGGATCGTCTTCAGGGAAGATTGGTTGTAGATTATACAAAATTGACGGGACTGGTACAGCGGGTGGAAAAATTGAATCAAATTCCATGTGGGCTTACGAAGTTACCGCTTGCCTTTGATTTGCATATAGCACTATTTAAATGGTTAAGATATTAACAAGTTTTATATCGCCTTCTACTTCAATAGGATATTAGAAATGAAAAAATTGAATAAATTCCTCCAACTTGCAGTTCTGGTAATATTATGTACCTTCGGAAGTTTGCAAGCGGTATACGGTGAAGACACTGAGATATTCTTTGCGCCAGAAGATGATGTGGATGGTATTTATCCTAATATCATGTTCGTTATTGATAGCTCCGGTAGTATGGGATGGGGAGTCGCTGGTACTACAGATAATAGAATGGAGGTGGTTCAGGATGTTATGGAAGAAGTACTGACAAATATAACTAATGTTAACGCAGGTTTAATGCGTTTTAACAATGGTTTAGGTGGAGGAGTATTATATCCCGTATTAAATATTGATGAAGAAGCGACACCTACAGCATTTCAGACAATTTCTGATGGTGGTAATGATACTAGTCAAGCGACTACGCTAAACGCTATGTCTCTGACAAGTGAGGCGCTAGAATTTAATGGTGCTAATGACTATGTCGGTATACGTTTTGAAAATTTAAATATTCCACAGGGTGCGACCATTCTTTCTGCGAATGTTGTTTTTACTGCTGATCGTGATGCAGTTGGTGCTGCTGATATTTTGGTTTCTGCTGAAAATCTAGACTCTGCGCCCACAGTGGGCGTCACTCCGAATGAGCTTGCTAGTCGCAATATTTCAAATGGCACTATTGCAACCACTCTTTGGTCGATTGAAGATTGGGCTAATGAGGGCATTTACGCAACTCCAGATATTTCTAATATAGTACAAGAAGTAACTGATCGAGCGGGCTGGTGTGGCGGCAATAATTTAATGCTGTTCTTTCAAAAAAATTCAGGAGCGGCTCGTTTTGCATACAGCAAAGAAGGTGTCGAAAGCGTCTTTGCTGCAATCACGAATGAAGAGTTACTTCCCAATATCTTCGCTCCAAGAATTAAAATACAATATTCGTCTACCTTCGCCACATCGGCAAATAAATGTATGACTAATGATGCTGTTTCGCAGATTAGTTCACAAGACCACGATTTTGAGATTAGGCAGGATGGCATTACTATCGATTCCACATCTTCAGATTTGGATTTTTACTTAGATGGTAGTGATGCGCAACAAGGTGTTGGATTAGTTTTCCAAAACATTAAGGTGCCGCAAGGTGCGACTATTAATTACGCTTATCTTTCATTGACGGCTGATGAGGACTCTGTCGGAACATCCACTGTGAATATTGAATTAGTTGATTCCGACAATATAGTCGCTCCAACCAATTACACAGGTTTAAATACAGCTACTAAAACATCCAATATTAACTGGACTATTCCTAACAATTGGGTCACAGGTAATGTTTATGATTCACCTGATTTAAGTGCCATAGTCTCTCAAATTACCAACAAACCAGGGTGGGTTTTGAATAATAGTATGGCGGTGTTTATTCGCGGTACTTCAGGCAAGCATGTTGCTGACTCTTATTCTGGTGATGCCGTTAAATTGCATATCGGTTATCGAGGTGTTTGGGAGCCAGGTGTAAATACCATAAGAGATGATCTTAAAGCAGCTGTACAAGGTTTGGTTCCAAACTGGGGAACACCTATAAGTGCCACAATGGCTGAAGCAGGTGCTTATTTTAAAGGTGATAAAGTTTTTTACGGATTAAATCGTGGAAATGACGGGCGGTCTCGCTTTCGTCGAGTCAGCCATCCGCTATCTTACACTTCTAGCGGAAATGTTGTTGGGCGAGGATCTAGTTGTACCGATCAAAATCTGGATTCAGCAGATTGCGTTAGTGAGGAAATAATTGGTAATCCAAATTACGTATCTCCATTAACTGATGCTTGCCAGACGAATCATATAGTATACCTGACCGATGGTGAGTCAAATTCACATGTTAATACAACAAATGCAATTTATGCGGACTGGTCTGGCGGAGCAGCTTGTAGTAGCAATAATGGCGGTAATGATTGTTCAATAAAGATGGCTGGATGGTTACACACTAATGACATATCTAGTACACTTATTGGTAAACAAACAGTCACTACTCATATGATTGGTTTTGGTCCAGATGCCGATCCGGATCTTATGGAAGAAATGGCTACTGCTGGTGGTGGTGGTTATTACTCACCAAGTGATCGAGCAGAATTGGTAGAAGATATCAGTAACATCGTTAATTCCATCGCTAATGTAAACACTACTTTCGTAACGTCCGGTGTAACGGTTAATCAATACAATCGATTGACTCATAATGATCAATTATATTTCTCACTATTTACGCCTCAAACAGGGATCACGTGGCCTGGTAATATCAAAAGATATAGGCTGTTGGGTGGACAAATTGTTGACTCTAACGGAACGCCTGCAATTGATCCACTAAACTCAGAATTTAAAGATGACTCGAAAAGTTTTTGGGGAACTATCACTGATGGAAATGATGTTGAAGAAGGTGGAGCGGCGGAACAGTTAACTCTCGGTCGAAAAGTGTATTCAAATATTTCCAGTGATGATCTTAGCGGTGACGGTGCTAATGCTGTTAAAAAGATTAACTCATCGGTCACTTCGACCATGCTTGGAGGGGTAACCGCTCAGAGAAGAGACACTATATTGTATTGGGCTGAGGGGTATGATGTTAATGATCCGAGTTATGTTGCAGGAACTGATCCTTCTCTAACCTCGACACCAAAGAGAAATAATATTGGTGACCCGTTACATTCACAACCTACGGTACTTCAGTATAATGACGGTGCAGGTGACCCATTAACTACTCGAATATACGTTGGAACCAATCACGGTTATTTGCATTCATTTAATGCAGGTACGGGATCAGAAGAATGGGCTTTTATTCCTAAAGGACTATTGACGAGATTAGATTCGATTATTGACCAAGCTGCTGGCGACCACTCCTATGGGCTAGATGGTTCAGTGGCAATACATATTTTAGACAGTGACGGTAACGGAGCGGTTGATCCAGGAGAAAAGGCGTATCTTTATATTGGTCAACGCCGTGGAGGACGCAACTATTATGCAATTGATATCAGTGATCCCGATGATCCGGAAATGATGTTTATTATAGAGGGAGGGCTGCTGACAGCTGGTATAGAGGGAGGGGTGACAGCTGGCTATTTAAACTTAGGTGAGACATGGTCAACGCCTACCATAGGTAAAATGAATCTTGACGGAGTTAATACTGAAAAGTTAGTGATGATTTTCGGAGGGGGTTACGATGATATTCAGGATGTCGAGGGCACTCCATCTGCTACTGATACCGACGGTAAGACCGTGTATATAGCTGACGCCCTCACTGGTACATTATTATGGGATTCAGTGAACAATACCGCAGCTCACGGCGGCAGTGCTGGTTCCGTGAGCACTATGAATGGCGTGCCATCTCAGGTGACGGCGTTTGATATTGACGATGATGAGCTAATCGATCACTTATACGTGACCGATACTAAGGCGCAAGTATTCCGTTTTGATATGGATAATAGTAATGGTAATGTTAATACCAGCATCAAAGGCGGACGAATTGCTCACCTAGTACAGGGAATAGGTGTCCCGCATAACCGACGTTTCTATTATTCTGCTGATACCGCGCTTATTCGCCAAGTAGGTAATAGTTTTATTTCGGTTTCTATTGGTTCGGGCTATAGGGCACACCCTTTGAACGATGACG
>Ga0316204_10001590_pt1 | contig 59549 bp, 60 predicted proteins | sample 6monrhotite_MG_2_FD_205661 | JGI IMG/M metagenome (GOLD analysis project Ga0316204, IMG submission 205661) | Microbial mat bacterial communities from mineral coupon in-situ incubated in ocean water Damariscotta River, Maine, United States -... | ecosystem: Environmental > Aquatic > Marine >...
GCGTAACACTTGACGAGATCAAGGGAGGCTCAAGGGAGCAGCCTCTCGCTTTCGCCCGCCAGGTTGCAATGACACTGTGTAGAGAGGTCGCAGAGATGTCCTTTCCAGAGATCGGGCGGCACTTTAACAGATCACACGCAACAGCCATCCACAGCATTAAAAACGTGACTAAACACAGCCAAACGAACCACAAGGTGAGCGACATTCTGAAAGGTGTCATCCAGCAAATCTCCAAAACAACAAAACAACAATAACATGAGTAAACTACTAGCAATTAAAATCGACGTAACCAAAATCGAAAAAGAACGACTATTCGAGGGCAAGGCAGGCGCAAAATATCTCGACGCTGTCGTATTCGTGAACGATGAGGCTGGTCAATACGGTGACAACGGCATGATTACACAGTCCGTCTCAAAAGACGAGCGAGAGGCTGGGGTCAAGGGCAACATACTCGGCAACGTCAAGATCCTCGGCACGTTTGACGACAAGCCACAAGCCCAAGCAGGCAACCACCAGCAGGCAGGACACCCAATGCCACAAGGCGCAGCAACAGCGGCGGCAGATGGTGACGATATCCCTTTTTAACAATCCCCCACAAAGCTGGCCGTCCTTAGCGGGGCGGCTGGCAAATCTTAATAACGTAAAGCTCAACAGCCCACATAACCTAACCTAACCTAAAAACACCATGAGAAAATTATATGGGGACTCTCTACCAACACAAAAAGAAATCGAAGCGAACAAACTTGCAAACGCCAAAAGGCGAGAAGAGGAAGCTACGCCACCAACTCCGAGCGATGAAGGGTCGGATGCTTCGCCTTGTTCTGCTGGCAAGCTGTATGCCAAACGAGACTTAAAGGGAATTGCCAGCCTTTACGGAAAGCACCTGATGGCAATGACCTCCGAAGGATTGCACAGCAAATCAGACATCGCCGCAGAGTTAGCGTGGCGCGACTTCCAAATCCAAGAGCTTGAGAAGCAGAACGTAAAGAACAACCGCCCACATAACCTAACCTAAAAACACCATGAGAAAATTATACGGAGACTCTCTACCAACACAAAAAGAAATCGAAGCAAACAAACTTGCAAACGCCAAAAGACGAGAAGAGGAAGCTACGCCACCAACTCCGAGCGATGAAGGGTCGGATGCTTCGACTTGTTCGATGGTTTTTTCCGCAGGGCTGATAGTATCACACAGGCTAAATGAACTGCACGGCATCATAACGTCTAAGGGAACACTCAGAAACGGTGGGCAATGCTGGAATGTCAGATTTGAAAGAGAGAATTACTTTGAAGAATTGGAGGTGTGGGAGCATGAGTTATTTTTACCGAACGATTGAGTTCTGCCGCCCGAAGGGTTGGCAGCAACGTCGTGTTCGCAATTTTATTATGAACCTAGAACGACTATACGACCACACCGACAAGATGCTCAACGATGATGAGTTGAGCGTCCAAGAAAAACGCTCGATGCTGTATGACTGGAGGAGGAAAACTGAGGCGAAGATCGGCACAAGCATACTCTCAGCTTCCGAGATAAAGGACGCCTCCGAGTTCCTAGCCCACCTTTCGCTACGCCAATCTGCTCTTGCGAACAGCAAGCGATGTCACGGCAAAGCCGTTGATATCCGCGAAGGTTAAAATAAATATTGACACAAGCGCGAAATCTGATATTTGGCACATCCACCAAGGAAACATTATGAGCAAAGATGCCAACTGTAAAGAGGTGCTTAATAGTTGCAAAATTCTTCACACAACAATCAATGTCCATCCACTTAGAACCATGAGCAAAAAAGCAGAGCAGTTGTCTCAAACGCCAATCCTCACACAGAAACAGGTGTCCAAAGCCAATAGGCAGGATAGTTCTAAGCTGGATGCGACACCTTGTTCTCTTTGTGAAGGCATGGGAGAACGCCAAAGGTGACTCACAGAGTCCCGACCAATAAAACTATGAATACACCAAAAACTGACGACGGGACTCTGTTGAATTCCACCGACTTGTTAGTCTGTCCGAAATGCGGGAAACAACCGAGGGTTCAATTAGTGGCTTTCACAGGTGAATACTACAAATGCAAAGAGTGCGATTTCCCGAAAGCTCAATTCCCGATACCGTTTAACGCCAACGCTAAACAATGGAACAAAACCGTTTCCAATTATTTGGCTAACGATCAAGGTATGACAGCGCCTCAAAAGACTGCTGACAACTCAACAACCGAAAACCAATTATGAAACATCGAATCAAACTAGCCGCGTGGTCGGCACTTGCCATCACCACCTTGTTCGCCTTTACGGGTTGCGCCGACACAGTGACGCCCGATCAAATCGAATCCATAAAGCCTGTCGGATTCTGGCACGGCTTGTGGCATGGAATGATCTTGCCGATTGCGTGGATCGTCAGCTTGTTCAGCGAGGGAACAGCCATCTACGCTACTTACAATAACGGCGGGTGGTATGACTTCGGCTTTGTGCTTGGCGTGGGTGCGCTTGGCCGTGGGGCAAGCTCCTCGAAATCTTAGGGCGAACGCCTAGCTCTGGAGTCGCCCGACAATTAACCACCAAACACACGATAAAATGACCGAATCATCACCACCCACCGAATTGCCCCAAGACGGGCGATCTCTCAACAGCGACTTGTTAGCACTCCGAATCAGGAGGGAGATCGCATCGCTGGAATGGGTTACAGCTTGCGCTAATCGGGACATGCAACAATACGGAGAATGGCAATGTAACTGGGCGACCCTTAGCGGGGAAATACAGACTACTATCGACCGTCTTTTTTCCCGTGCTAACAGCTAGCGATGTCACGGCGAAGCCGTTGATCATCCGCGAAGGTTAAAATAAAACATTATGAAAACATTATTCCCTAAACAAATAGAAGCCAAAGAATTTTTCCTAAACGTCCAACGAAGTGGGGGCAACACATTAGATACGTCTGATGTAGGTACGGGTAAAACAGTCGTCGCCGCGCACCTTGCGGCAGAGTTAGACGGCCCAATAGCCATTATATCCCCTAAGTCTGTTTTACCATCTTGGAGACGAGAGCTAGATGATGCGGGGGTTGACCCAGTATTCGTATTAAATTACGAAAAGATACGGACGGGGAATACAGAATGGATGTCCAAAGTAGGTAAGAAGATCATGAGGTGGAACCTACCTGAGAACACAACTGTGTTCATTGACGAGATACATCGGGCAAAGGGACCCTACACACAAAACGCTCAGATAGTTATATCCCTAGTAAACGCGGGATTCCACATACATGGTATGTCTGCTACCGCGGCGGAGGATCCATCCGAGATGAGGGGTTTGGGGTACATGTTAGGGCTCCACAATCTTAACAAGTCTGTCCGTAAGGATGGGAAGATTGCCAACCCTAGTTGGGTTACATGGATGACTAGAAATGGTTGCGATAAAGATTTTTGGGGTGCTTGGGGGTTACGGGATAGGAGTAAGCTCCCTGAGGTAAGGGACTCAATGTATGAGGTAAACACTAAAAGACTTACTGTTGATGACATGCCTGACGCCTTCCGAGCTAATCGGGTATTCGTTGAGAACATCGAGTTTAAATCGCTGAAAGAAATTCAACGTGTTTATGAGGATCTAGGTATAACCCCTGAGATCGTGGAGCAATATATCGTGGACGGGAAAATTAAACAAGAAGAGCATACCCTAACAAATATCCTACGAGCTAGGCAACTGGCGGAGGGATTGAAGGCACCAGATATTTCTGATATGGCTCAGGAGCTCGTTATGGAGGGTATGAGCGTAGTTATTTTTGTTAATTTTAGTGAAACCGTGGAGGCTTTGTGTGACCGATTAGGTTGCGATTCCATAGATGGGAAACAAAAAAAGAACCGCCAAGATGTGATTGATGACTTCGTCGCAGACCGAACGAATTGCGTTGTTGTTAACACAACCGCAGGAGGGGAAGGTGTATCACTACACGATAAAGTGGGGAATAGACCGAGAGTTTCCTTGATCAGCCCTGCGTTTTCTGCTAAAGATTACGTGCAGGTGCTAGGGCGGATACATCGTAATGGTATGAAGTCTGATGCGATCCAAAAGATTTTAGTAGCTGATGGTTCTATTGAAGAGCATGTTATGAAATCAATGCAAAAAAGACTCTCGAATCTGAAAACCATGCAAAATCAATAAACAACCATGGAGAAATCTTACACACATATGGAGAGGAAGCAACGACCAGTATATTCAGGGGTGCTTCAATACTTCCCTGATGCTATCCTAGAGGTCGCCCATTGTTCATTTATTGGTAATGAACAGCACAACCCCAACCAACCCCTAGAATGGGACCGTGGTAAAAGCTCCGATGAGTTAGACGCATTAGCCCGCCACCTAATTGAAGCGGGGACCCTAGACACTGATGGGGTCAGACACTCCGCCAAAGTTGCATGGAGGGCATTAGCAAACCTACAAAAAGAAATTGAGCAAGAAGCGAAAGACTAAAAAATGCGCCCGCTGTGGGGAGAGGAAAAATATTGTAGGTGGTTTCTGGAATCTGAAAGCATCAAAAGATGGCGTGGACTACACTTGCATATCCTGCCGAAAAGTCTCAAAAAAGAATAGCCTCAAGAAGAATAATACAACAGACTCAAGATATAAACTAAGAAAGAAATACCACCTTAACCACGAACAAATCCTCGAGGTAGAATCTAGAACCCACTGCGAAGTATGCGGGGTTGAATTTTCTAAGGAGAAGAAATCTGGGGATCGGCACGTTGACCATTGCCACACACATGACACCTACCGAGGCGTTATATGTAGGAATTGTAATCTAGCCCTAGGCTTTGTCAACGATGACCCTGAAATTCTACAATCTCTGATTAACTATATTAATCAACACAACAAAACATTAGCACCATTACACAATGAGTAAACCAACAAACATACCAGAACACACAGATAGAGCCCACGCAGAATTTAGCCCATCGTCCCTCAAATACGTAGCGGGTTGCCCCGCCTTCCACGGCACGGAGGGCACATCAGCCGCCGCTGAAATGGGGACCCGCATCCATGAAGCCCTAGAGGTCCGAGACCCCTCCGCGCTACAAGATGAAAAGGAGTTAGATATATATACATCGTGTGCTGAAATGGAAGATGAGTTTCTCCTCAGTGAATTTGGGGACTCCACCCGCGATGAGCATTATGAAATACGTATGGAAATTAATCTAGACGGGACGTCTACTTTCGGGACATGTGACAGGCTATCTATCGCTGAACAAGGGTTAGCCGTAATGGGTGATTATAAGACTGGCATCAGCACGATTGATGCACCTCGAGATAATGAGCAAGCTATTACCTACGCTATTGGGGCGTTCCAAAAATTCCCTTCGATAGAGAAGTTAATCTTCGCATTTTATGTCCCACAACGCCACCATACCCCACTTACGGGAACCTTTCTTCGGGAGGAGTTGGATGATATGGTGGCTCGAATTTCAGACGTGATTAAAAACGGAGAGAGGGTCCGACCCTTGTGGGGAGGGGGAAACTGCCCGCCAGTAAAGGCCTGTAACCCAACCCAAAATTGTAGGTTCTGTCGCCACGAAGAAAGATGTCCCGCACTTGGGGGGCTAGTCCTCGACGTTGCCGCCAACATATCTAGGCGGGAGTTCACTAACATAGATCTGGAGAACGTAGAGGAACCCGCCGCCTTGGAGGAGCTATATAATATAGCGAAGATTGTCGAGGGGTGGGCGAAGAGAACTAAAGCACGCGCCACAGATATGGCTAAAGACGGTGTGGAATTTCCAAACCTCAAGCTAAGATCTATGGGGGCTACTACTTCCGTCACAGACAATCAAAAGTTAATCGAGCTAGCTCTCGCAGAGGGCGTTGAGGAAAAAGATTTAATGGGTGTGGCGTCATTCCCCTTCCGTAAAACCGCTGATCTAGTGGGTAAATCAGCCGCTTCTGGAAAAAAAGGAGAAAAATCTGGAAAGTTTGTTGACACCTGCCAAGAACACGGTATCCTAGCCAAAGGTAACACCCGATACACCTTATCGTAACGCTACCTTTAACATTAATTAATAAACATTATGCCAGAAACAGAAATACAGCCAGCATCGCAGACAGGATTAGTAAATGCAAGTGAGAGCCTTCACGGGTTTGACGCGAGCGACATCGACATCCCCCGTCTGAACATAGTACAGAAAACGAGTGACATTGACTCAGAAACTGGAACCCTAGTCCTCGATAAGACACACGAGCTTGTAGCTCCAGATACACAGGCACTGTGCATCGTCTTATCCGCCACAAAGAAGTGGCGGGAGGATGTTCCATTTGATGACGACGTCATGCCAAAGATAGCCAATAATATGGCTGAGTGTGTGGAGCTCAAGGAGTCATCTTCCTACCCCGTAATTGAGTGGGCGGATATTACTCTCCTGTTCCCACAACCAGAAGACGGTGATAACCCCGAAGCATTCCCTTTCCCTATTGGGGAGAAGTCATATGCAATGGGTCGTATCAACGTCGCTAAGGACGCCTACCGTAAGACGTTCAAAGCATTGACAACCTTCGCCACCTTTAACAAGACAATCCCGATCACATCCCGTATGTGGACGTTTGAGTCTCAGTTATTGAGCCGAGGAAAGTATTCGTGGTATGTGCCGACTCTAGCTGTTTCATCAGAAGAAGTCCCCGCAGACGCCGCCGAGTTCATTTCATCCCTAGGACTTTAACCACTAACCCATTAAACCAACTATGGAAAGTAATAATCAAATCCTAGAAGCTGAAATTAAATCAGTTGATGAAACAATAAGGCAAGCCGAAGATAACGCCGCGCAAATTGCGGGGCAGATCCTTCGACTTAAAATTGTGAGGGATGCCCTCCACAAAAGCCTACAGGAGGGCGAAGACCAGTTGATCATGCAATTTGACCAACAGGATGAGCAATCCCCCGAATAGCGTTTTACGCTAACCCCAAATAACCCACACCTCCAAACAAACGGAGGTGTGGGTTTTCTAACGCCTCGAAATTTTTAGGGGGCACCAAAACATTAAACATTAAAATAAACATGATTACATATGCTGTAGATTTTGAGACATTCTACAATAAAACAGTCTCTATTAAAACCTTAGGACCTCTAGGGTATTTCGCACACCCTGAATTTGATTGCTACATGGTATCAGTAGTAGGATCTGATGGGTATAAGTTTGTTGGACATCCTGAGGAATGGGATTGGTCTTTACTTGAGGGTAATATCGTCCTATCACACAACGCCTCTTTCGACCAAACCCTTTACAAGTTTGGTGTTAGCCGTGGGTGGTATCCCGCCGTAAATTACCATGCGTGGCACTGCACTGCGGACATGGCGGCCTACCTAGGTCTCCCCAGAAATCTAGCTGGATCCTGTGAGATGGCGTTAGGTATTGCACCTGATAAAACGACTCGGGATAGCATGATGAATAAGCGATGGGAGAACATGACCGATGAGTTCAAAGAAGAAGTTTCCCAATACGCCTTGGTTGACTCTGAGTTATGTCTAGGGTTGTGGGATAAGCTGAATGAGGGGTGGCCCCCAAATGAACGAGAGGTGTCTCGCGTGAATAGGGAGGCATTACAAAAAGGTATCCCTATAGACCAAGATGCTCTCAAATCCTCCATCGAGAGAGTTCAGAATTACTTATTCGAGGCGGAGGAAGCCATACCATGGCTAGGGGAGAAAAAGTTATTATCCCGTATTGCATTTAATGAGGAGTGTAGAAAAGTGGGTATTGAACCCCCATCCTCGCTCGCGCAAGACAACCCTGAAGCGGTTAAATGGATCGCGGAACATGGTGCAAAATACCGATGGGTAAAGTCTGTTGGTGAGTGGAGACGTATCAATTCCATGCTTAAAAAGCTACAGGCAATTGATAATGCTACCATGGAGGATGGGAGATACTACGGTAACATCATGTACTGGGGGGCACACACTGGAAGATTCTCAGGGGGTGGGGGAAACCTAAACCTACAGAACTTACCGAAGAAAGAAATGTTTGGTGCGGATTTACGTGCCTTAATATCTCCGAAAGAGGGTAAGAAGCTCGTGGTGGTTGACCTATCACAGATTGAGGTTCGGACACTGTTGTGGTTAGCAGGGGACCATGAGACCATGGATGAAGTACGTAATTCAAATGACATCTACGAAGCATTCGCAGTCATGTTCGGATTATGGGATAAGGACAAAGGGTCTCTCGCCAAGGAGGACAACGATCTACGACAAATGGTCAAGGCTATTGTTCTGGGTGCAGGGTTCATGGCAGGACCTAAAGCCTTCGCGGCTACCTATGGTTTTGCTGAGGAAGACGCATCCAAGGCTATTGATTTGTATCGTGCCAAGATGCCGAAGGTTGTGCAGTTGTGGCGTAAGCTCAAAGAGGACTTGACTGGATCCATCCACGCCCAAGGACCTCTTGAAGAAGAGCTCCCCTCAGGCAGATCCATTAGGTATGGAATCATTAAGAGAATGAAGCAGACCATCAAGGGTCATGTGAAATTTAGTAACCTCGCAGTTCTCATGAAGCACTCCAAAAAAACCCCCGTCCGTATATGGCAGGGGCTAATGACTGAGAATTTAGCTCAGGGAATGGCACGTGACATCTTCGCTGATATGATGGTTCGTATCGAAAAAGAAGGTTATGACATTTTATTTCACGTGCATGATGAAATAATCATTGAAGTTGAGGCAGATAAAGCAGATGATGCGCTCGCCCATATTATCGAAATAATGTCCACACCACCTGAATGGGTGGATGACATACCTCTCAGCGCAGAGGGGGATATCATGGACCGTTACGAAAAATAAGCCAAATACAACAATGAGTTACTATTATATTAAAAATCTACGGGATAGCTCGGTTTTCATCACTGAGGACATATCCAAGCAAAAGCCGAAGGCCTTATCATTTGATACTAAACAAAAGTTCAGGGCGTGGTGTAGCGACAGTGATACAGATCACTGCTTTTATTCCATGGTCGAAGGCGACACCCCGAGACTTCGGGTGTCGAATGATAACCCTGCCCGAAAAGTATATGGCGTTGTAGCAGACTACGATGCCCCAGTGGATTGGGATAAGTTGGACCGAACCCTCATAAGCAAATGTGGGAAGTATATGCCTACGTGGGTATCGAAGACGGAATCTAATTACGTGCGGCTAGTGTGGGAATTTGAATCCCCCCTACCAATCACCATGGATATGTATGATCCCTTTATGAAGGTCATGCGGACAGTACTTAAACTTGATCGGCTTTTGGCTGGCTTTGATGCCACTTCACTAAAAGCCAATCAATACTTTGAGTTGGGTTCATCATGGAGGAAAATTGGATCCCCCCTACTAAAACCAACATTTCAGTCCGCCCTAGTTAAGTCGGCAAGCGAGAAACCACCTACGACTTCGGAGGTGTGCATCCCCCTTGAAGTTGTGGCTAAGGAAGTTGAGAAGCGATTCCCTAATAGATGGGTGAGTGAATTTGACGTCGGGACCAGAGGCCCACTCTTCTGGATCGACGATGGGGTTAACCGAGATGGTTGCCAAGTAGTCGAGGATGGTATGGTTTGTTATTCAGATCGTGCAGGAAAGGGATTCGTGTCTTGGAGAGAAATCTTCGGGGGATCCTTTGTTACAGATTATGAAGAGGCTAAGATGGGTAACCTACTCGATGAGTATTGGTATAATGGTAAGATGTTTTACAAGATCTTATTTGGACAAGCCATGCCCATCCAACGAGACCAACTAATTCTAGAACTCCGTCAATCGGGTTTTTCGACAGCAAAACGTAAGGGGCAAACCCTAAGCGAAGTTGAGAGTGCCTTACTCACTATATCTAATCAGAATCGTATTAATGAGATAGCCCCAGTCCTGTTCTCAAAGGATCGTGTTGTGTCCTACAACAGCCAAAGGGTTTTGAACATATCGAATATTGAGCCTGTGGAGCCGACGAGTGATGAGGGTGACCCTAAACATTGGCCTTTCCTACATGAATGGCTTCACCAACTGTTTGAAAATTCAGCCGACGTGACAGCGGTGAACTACTTTTTTGCATGGATGAAAAGGTTTTACATGGCGATTACGACACCTGAGCTCTTGCAAGGTCAAGCACTCCTCTTGGTGGGGCCTACGGGTAGGGGTAAATCTCTCCTGTCTAACAAGGTCATATCTTCTTTAGTTGGGGGTTTCTCTGACGCCAGTGAGTTCCTCACAGGGAAGACCACATTCAATAAGGACTTGGCTAGGGTAGCGGCATGGGTTGTGGATGACACAACCTCCGCGGCCTCCCATCAGGATCAATTAAAAGCGACTGAGCTCATCAAACGGGCGGTAGCAAACCCCCGCCTAGAGTATCAGGCGAAGTATGCGGACTCCCTAACCGTACCGTGGACGGGGCGTGTGATCATGTCTCTGAACATGGACGCTAACTCCCTGTCTGTAATACCAGCGCTTGATAGTTCAAATCGTGATAAGATCATGGCACTACGTATCTCAGATTCGTCTAGGACCAAGTTCCCCGCGAATCAGGTCCTAGAAGCTACAATAGAAAAAGAGTTGCCTCATTTTGCACGTTGGTTGCTGGATTGGACCCCACCCGAAGAAGTCGTCGAGATTGGTCGGTTCGGTGTTAAATCATTCATTGACGACACAGTAGCAGATGCCGCGTATGATAACTCAAGTAGATCGAGCATCGCGGAACTGGTTGACTACTTCGCAAAGAAGTATCGCTCTTACCAAGATCCTGCGTCCCCAAGTAGGTGGAGAGGAACGCTCACCGACTTCCTCATCGCCGTTAGTGGGTTTAACGAGGGTAGGCAAGTCGGGAGATCTGGTAACATGGAGTTCGTTCGGAGAGGCATGGCCTCAATGGAAGAAGCCCACAAATCCAATGACGCATTGAGACCAGTCTCATCCGAGGGTCACGGTGGAGGTAAGATATGGGTAATCGACACTGATCCCAAATATGATATCGACCAATTAGGTCACATTACATAGAGTTATAAATAGGACTCCCCGCCCCGCCGAATGGGTCAAACTTGACGGTGGGGCGAACGGATCCTCGATGAGCATCCATTTCCTCCTCGAGGAGCTTCTTGCAAATAGACCAATGATACTCAGCCCTTTCCAAATCCGCATTATCTTCGGCAATCATACCCAACAAGCCGTGCTTGATTGCGTTAAGGTTGCCTAGATAAATAATATCGTCATCGGAAGTTAGAGGTGTGAAGGATCTTTTTAGCAAAAGATTAACTGTTTTAGTCTTAGGCGTAGGATTAGAGAGCCTGAAACGGCGATATCTGGGGACGTTGCTACCCACCCCACGGGCTATGGTCGTCTCGACACGCTTCATGACTGTTAAACCCATCACTATACCACCCCCAACAGATACAGAGGACCACGTATCCTGAGCAGATATCTTGAGCTTAGATCCCGAAGGTAGGGCGGAAGAAAAAATTAGGGTAACGTCAACCCACCCTTCAGCGTTTGTGGACGATACAATAGAAACTAAGTTACCACCAAAATCAGGGATGGCATTTAATGCTGTAACCATGTCCGTTGTATCCCCGTTTATAAGGTCCGCAATGGGGAACGAAGAAGTTTGTGTTTCAAAGTTGTTATCCCCGTTAGCGTCATATCTGAACTCGAAGTCTTCTTCGGGGGTGACCCCGACTTCCAGCGCCTTGATTTCTACGGGCGAGTTCACCTCATCGAAGGTTACGCTTTTAATCTGTGAAATGATAAATGAATCATTATTCAGAGTAACTGGGTATGTGCCATCAAGTGGGACTGTCCCTGAATTGGGATCCCCATCGGAGTCAATAAACTTGATTTTTACTGAGCCCGAAGTGGGGAAGGTGTATTCCTCGAAGGGCTCGAGCTCAATCAGGTATGACTTACTAGTGTCTAAGTCAATGATAGTCGGGGCATACCCATCGTCCACTAGACCAAATATAGGGTCTGGTCCTGAAGTAGACCCCGTACCCTGCACCCTGTAGTCAGCCCAAACAGACCTGCTCCCAACGGGGTTGTCATCAACAGTGGCTGAAATTAGTGATTCAGCCCCCTCAGGCAGGGACAAGTAAGGGTGATCGGTGCTCACAACGTCCTCGTAAACAAGGTCACGCCAGTATCCCATACCATAAATCCGTGGCAGAACCATGTTGAGGGAGGAAAGGAAATCAAAGTCAGGACGAACGTAGCTCGACAGAACCTTGGCAATAGAGGATACAGTAGTTGCGGGCATGGTAATAGTATAACGGTTAAGGGTTCAGGGTCAAGGGTTTAGGTAATAGACAAAACTTCTGCTTCTACATCCACGTTAAAAGGTTCAAACCCACCTACGGGGAAACAATAAAGGGTTACCACTTCCCCGCACGGACCACTTATAACCGTAAGGGAGACCGTTTCGCTAGTATTTGTTTCACTAAGGGAGATCGTCTGATCTAATACCCCCTGTATGTAGATACCTATGTCTACGGTGTAATCCGAATCGGTATACTCAGTGGAAGTAAATTCTATTTCTACGTCAGTCCCACAAGAGACCCCAAAGCTCACCTCCCCTTCATCATCACTTTCACCACCAGTAAACAAAACCCAAGGACTACAAAGGTTAGAAATAGTAGCGCCGTTGGGGTTGGCGTGGTTTTGAGTTAACACCCCTTGGGTTGATCTGCCGCCCTGACATGAACAACAGTAGGCCACGCTATCAATAGTTATGGGTTGGATTAAATGTGCCACGCTAGATCTTAACTAAAAATGTTTTAGGGGTTGGCGTCCCTGCGATACAAACATTGAGGGTCAACTCTGTCCATATGGTAGGGTCATACCCTTCGTCGGGATCGTAACCACCCCCACCACCACCGCCACTAGGGACCCAAACACTGGATTTAATTTGGACGTCGTTATCCCGCTGTTCAACATTCACTGAGCATTCAACCTCAATTGGGTTGTCCCCAAGCTCAGAAGCAGAAGTCCCAGACAAAGAACCGGATATACCGCGAAATTTATCCCTACCATCTAGGGTGGCTTCTTTATAAAGGACGGCGTCCCCTCCCGTGTTCTCGATTGTGCGGGTGAAATCATACCAGAAAAGGGATGTGTGGTTTGGTTTCCACGTAGGGAAGCCATTGCCATTGTCCTTTAAGGTGGCCACTTCCCATGTATAAAAACCCTGTAGATCTATGCCCTCAGGGGAGGTAGGGACGTGGTGAGTTCCACCCCCAAAATCTGTGGTAGAAAGTTTTATTGATTCAACCTTACCGACTTCTGTGGTTGTAATTGCGGCGTAGATAGTTGAATTTAAAGGCATTGAGACGAGACTATCTGGGCTACCGTCCAGCAAGGTCCCGTCTAGCTCAACCTCGTGGGCTTTACCCGTCTCTTTTACAGAGAACTCTATGAGTTTTACTGCTTGAAATAATATCTTCACTTCGCCATCCACCATGTTCAGGCTTATGGGTGTGAGTGTCGGGACTTCGTCAGGAACTTGGGGGGAAACTACCTTTGAAAAATGTGGCTGGAAAGGCGGGTCTTCAGGGAAGTCGCGTTCCGTTTGACCCGTCACGTCGGGGCGCGGGTTCAGGGGGATTCCCCCTAGCCTACCTACTTTGACATCTTGTGAGTTGGATTTAGCCCCATCAAGTCCACGGGCACCATCAAGTCCGCGGGCACCATCAAGTCCGCGGGCGCCCTCAACACCTCTGGCACCTTCAACTCTACTCGGGCCCTTATCACTGCTCTTGTTGTAGCCTTTCTTGTTATCTTTACGTGCCATATAGCTAATTCAAGGGGTTATGTATGGTAGTTTTCTGACGTAGATACCCACCTCGGAACGGTCTTTGGTCATCTGATGCCAAAATCTTGGACGGCCAATCAAGGTAATTTGTAGGCTCCACGGTAAACTGCCATGAGCCCATCTCATAAACAGGGTCCTCAGTTCCTATAATAACAGGTACATAGGTTCCGTTATGTAGAGAGGCAGGGGAATTAAAACTAGCGAGGACCGTATTAACACTAACTGATGTAGGTAGCATAGGCTCATCAGGATTTATATCGGTGAAGGGATCCTTCTGCCAGTGCATCTCAACGGATGCGGAACAGGGTCCACGGTACATGCTACGTTTAAATATGGGTGTGGTAATAACATCAGCACCCCCTCTCTTCTTATTGTAGATGTCTACTCGGAACTCAGATAATACATTAGGCCATGTGAAATTCTCAGTTGTGTTAAAGGATCTCACCAAAGTGGTGCCCTCTTCCATCTTAATGACTTGGCGTTGTCGGACAACGGCCCAATTAGCCGACGCAGAAACAGCCGTCCGAAGATACCCATCGTTGTTTAGCGCCCAGTATTCATGGTCAGGATCAGCTAAGAGTTGTGCGATAGTCTTATTGTTAACCTCAGGAGGGGACTCATCCATGTGGTAAACAGTTTCGATAATATGGAGTTGCTGACCAAAGAGGTCATCATAGGACAAGCTTGTAATTGGTACCCTCTTTATAAAAGTCTTCTGCTCCCTAATAAACACACTATCTAGTTCCCTCTCCCCTATTCTCTTTTGTTCGGTGTCTAGTAAGATATATCCGTCCCCAGCGCTGAAGGGGTCCTTAGCAGTGATAGGCATTGCGGATGCTAATTCGGGTTGGTCTTCACTATATTCACTGCGTAATGTAACATAGGATCTGACTACAGTATCATATCGAGTCCCCCCAAGGGATGCGGAGGAGAACTCCCAGTTATAGTCGTCTTGGTTATCCCGTTTGGCGGCATAGTAATAACGGTAGGATAACCTATCCCTCTCTTCTTCTTGTGACGCAAATACGAAATAATGATTGGGGTAATTATCTGTGTCAGGGTGTGGTGATTGGTATTCAGGGATTTCTTCGCCCACCCTTTGGGAATCCACGGTCTCATAGAAAATAAAGTCCTCATTCTGCGGGGAGACGAAGACCGTAAACTTCTGGCGTTGAGGTGCTAAAGGCATATTTTATGTGGGGGTTCCCTATGTATGTTACCTTTTTCTTTGGCTGTCTTCAAGGAAAATCCCCTCGATAACTGAGTCCTTCTTTTCTATAACAGCATCCTTTTGCTCGATGATCTTGATTAAAGCATCGTGGTGTAGCTTGCGCTCTTCACGGTCTTCCTTCTCCCCCTTGCGGCGGTTCTTTTCCATCCACACAGAGAATGCCCCCAGCGCCACCGTCATCATCCCCAAGGCTCCGTATTGCCCTGCTATGTGTGTGAAGTCTGTCGTGCCTAGTAGCTCGGTGTTGGTGGCTATACTAGCAATCATTAAGGAGGTTACGGGGAATAAAGGTATGTTCATAGGGGCGGTCATAAAGTTAAGGGTTAAGGTGTTGTGCGCTGTTTGATCGCATTGATATAAGTTTCAGCAAAAGATTGTATGCCAAGTTCATCGACGCGCATAAGATGGCTCATGTTAGAACAATCAAACGGCTCAGTCAATACAATAGGACACTTGCAAGCCCATAGGCTTCTACCACCGCGATCATTCTTACCCCGTGGCAAGAGCTTGCTCTTCCTAGTGGTGGTCTTCATCAGACGCGCAAATGCTTTCAAAAGGTTCTTTGCTATACTAGCCCCCTTCTTGGAGCTAACGTAATGAGCCATCTCAACACGACCCGCCTGTGCCAACCAGTTAAAATGTAATTCTAAAGCCCTGTCGGGATTCCATTGATTGACCCTACCGTAAACTTCGTCGATCTGTATAGAGTAGCTACTGATGGGTTTGCGATAGAATACCTTCACTTGTATCTCATCATCGTAAGAGGCAAGAGCAACCATCTCTTTAGCCACCAGCGAGTTAAACTCAAACTCACTCTTGTTCACTGGGTGGGGTGCGTATGCTCCTGTATCCTTGCTGTTATGCCCCACAACCACGGCGACCTTAATGCGACCCTTGGAGGATGTCGGGCTGGATTGCGGGAGTAAGCTACGCAAAAAATCCACAACCTTATCTATTGGCTTATTCTCAGCCAACCAAATTGCTTTCCATACGTCAGATTTAGATACTGGTTTCATTGCTGTAGAATTTAGCTTTGCACTTCCTCCAACTAGCCCAGCCACCAACACGGACAGAACTAAAAATCATCTGCCTCGTAAAGAAGCCAACACCATACTTCTTCATGTATAGAAGAAAGAGGCTGTCGGCGTGACCCCGCTTTAATTGGAACGGGCAATCTGACCTGTAAAGATAATCATGCAGAATACCTGCATAGATATAATGAGGGCTTTTACTGAAGATGCTCTGAAACATCTTTGGGATACTCAACCCGTCACTAAGAAAACCCTTTGGGATGTTTATCTCTGCCCCCTTGTGTAACTTGAATCTCAGCACACCACTAGACCAAAACACGCGCTCCTTGCCGATAAAGGTGGTGGAAAGCACGGTTCTTGGGAGGCATGGGTCTGGAATTACTTTGGGCATGACTACTTGGAGTCAGATACTTTTTCGGGTGCGCGTAGTTTAAAGAACAAGCTAGGCTTTGACCAAGGCTGAAACCTTAGCCCAGCCTTAGAGCCTGACTGAGTTCTGTATGTAACAGAGCCGCTAATTGGCATAGAACAAGATGCAAAGCACAAAAGGAAAAGAACACCAACCGTTGCTAGGAGTAACATCTGAATGATCTTACCTACAAGACGTTGCTTGTAAGTAGGTCGTCCACAAAACTCTAAGATTTCGTCTGGTATTCTATTGTTCATCGTCTACTGGGGGTAAATCGGAGGGCAAAATAAGATTGTCAACCACACCCAACAACTGGGAAAATGGTAAATCATTACCTGTGTGAGAATTAGTACCTACAAAATATCTACCACCACGTTCAAGAACTGAATGGTTGGGGCGCATCCATGATGACCATGTATTAACTACTTCCTCGTCGTCTTCGTTTGTGAATGTCGAATCTGGTAATGAACCATCCACTTCGGATGTTACATCGTCAATCTCAATAAACAGGGGGAAGCTTGAAACTTCACCGCCTTTAGAAACAATAAGTTTAGCGTGGTCAAGCGTGAAGAACTCTTCTTCAATATCGTAAGTGATATTTGTTCCATCACGGTCGGGTTGAACTCCCGCCATTAACGCATACAGCGCGATAGGTTGGACTTCTTGGTCAGTTTGTAAAACCGACATTGGTAGGGTTGCTTTAATCATGGTGTTATGGGGTTTCTGTGAATTTTTCAACAAGTTCTTTGTCATCACCAGTCAAGTCATCTGCAAAGGTAATGAGTCGGTCATTCTCGGTCGATGATTTAAGCCGCATGTATGCCGCGTCATTGGACGCAAAGTCTGCGCCAAATTCGATTGACTCTAAATCTGGATTGTTGTTTGTTTCTGGCGATGGGTTGTCACCCTCTGCGATATTGTATGCGTCCAGCTCAGTCTCTGCGCCGTTGTAGCCGTCTGTGATGGCTGGGTTGGTGAGAGTGTCGCCGTAAACGTCTTTCGTTGGGTCTGATGTATCGGCGGGTATGCGGAGCAATGCGGGCGAGCCATTTACCGTGCCGTCGTTGCTTCCGATTTGATCTGTCCAGTCTGCATCGGTGTTTCCGTTACCCGTATATGTAGCAACTCCGTTTATGCTGATGTCATACATGGTTCCAGATAGGGACACCGAGCCTCTCTCTCCCACTAAAACATTATTGGAGTTAGTTGTTAAAGTGCAAGCGTCTGTGACTGACCGCACCTCCACGTCATCCACATAAATTTTCCACGTAGTGCCGTTAAATGTGCATCTTATTTTTGCCTTTGTGTTATTGGTTAGAGTGGGTGCTGATGCCGTGATGCCTTTTAATACAGTGCTTTCGTATCCGAAAAATCGTATGCCTGAATTGTAGTCTATGTTCCAGTTTGTTGTGGTTCCTGTCCCCTTCCCTACAAATTCATGGGAATTTGTATTGTCATCTATTAACGCATGGAGTGTTATGTCGATATTGTTGGTAAAATCGAAGTCGGCAGAATTGCCCAAATTTACATAATCATCCACACCATCAAACAGCATCCGCTTGCTGAATCCGTTGTTATTATTCAGCGCATTCTCCTCGCCGTCTATCCTGCCAGCCCAAAAGCCCGCGCCTTCCGTAGCGGTGGTGGCATTAACTAATGTGGCTGGTCTGTTGTTACCAGATACATCGTGTAGCGCGGCACCAACACCCTCACCAAATACATGACGATACGCCGCATCCCCGTTGTCATAATCCGTCTCATCGGAATATAAAGCAACCTCACCAAGTTCAAGCACAGAGCTATCCGTGTGTCCTGCGAATGACCAATAGCGTGTTCTTGCCTGTCCCCAGTCACCGATGGGAATACCAACTGAATCAACACCCCTCCATGCCGAGCCGTTGAGTGACATTTCTACATTGGCTACGTCGATTTTCCACCTGACGGCAAGCGTGTTCCACTGGTCAAAGAAATCATCCGTAATATCCCAATAAGGATATGTTCCTGTGTTGCCAAAAATTCGCAACTCCATCGCATCATGATAAACGCGCAATCTCGGGCCGAATCCAGAACCACCATTTCCTGCGTGAGAGTGGTTTACTAAATACGTGATCTTACCTGCGGCTTTTGTGACCTTGAATTTGAGGTATGTAATGTTGTTAGTTCGAGTCAAAACATCCGTGTGACCGTCAATCCGATCATCAACACCATCAGGCTTGCCACAATAACTATCCCGATACTCTGGTCTGCGCGGGTAGACGCTCCCGCTGTATTGGAGCGGGTTGCCGTCGATGTCGTTTGCCGGGTCGCTTTCGTCGCGTGGCAATAGTAAGTTTTCTGGCGATCCGTTTACTGTGCCATTATTGCTTCCGATTTGATCAGTCCAATTCGCATCTGTGTTGCCGTAGCCGTTGTAGCTGGAAAGTAAAACATCGTCAAGGTATAGGTTGCAGTCAAAAATTAAACCTTCCCACCAAAGAGAGTTGTCACCTCTTGCCCCAATAAATACATTTGAAACTGAGTCACCATACACGCCAACTGGCGAACCAATATTGACTGAGGCATCTTCAACACCATTAATGATTACTGTAGCGGTATCTTGACTGAATTTTACATCAATGTCGTAGATTTGCCCTTCGGATAATACAACACTGCTCAAGATGGTGCGATAGGTAGATGTGGAGCCATTTTGCTTGATCACAATCCGAAGTTTATTGTTTGTGTCAGTGTTAACCACCCAGCCCCCTGTTGCACCACCTTGGGAAACTATAACTCTTGGATTACCACCAACTTCGATTTTTGCTGTGATGCGGATTTCTGCGCCAGACACATTCAGAAAGGATGCTCCCAAATCAACAAAATCATTCACCCCATCAAACAGCATCCTGCGGCTGAATCCCTCAAGATTAAGCTTGTCTGCCTCTGGTGGCAACGTGTTATCAACCACAAACGCCGCACCGTTTTGAAGTGTGCCGTGATTACCGTTTCCGCTGGAGTCGTATGCGGTCGTTCCGCTGGCGTGGTTGAGGTTGTATTGGTTGTCATTTATGACGAAGTTTGACACGCTACCATTCAACCAGTTCGTCGTTCTGCTGTAATGTGTTCCGATTGACCTTGCGCTGCTTGCAGGCCGACAAGAACCTAATGAAACAGACGGTGAAGCGACACCATCCACCCAACAAATTAAGTGCGAATTTTCGACTAATTCCCATTCGATAAAATGCCACACGCCCGCTGTGACAGTTCCTGCACTCTGTGCGAACACCACACTTGAGCCGCCTATGATTCTCAAAGCACCTCCAGAGATATACACATACCCATGAGATACAGCGCCGCCGTGATTGTAAATACCTTGCTGGGTTGTGATCTCGTCAAATTTAATCCAGCATGAGCCAGAAAAATCAACTCCGATACTTTCTGAAAGTAAAACGTAATCATCAACACCGTCAAACTCGCAGACTTGCCCTTGTTGGACTGGTCGCGTGGATGCTGGCGCGAGGCTAGAAACCGTTGGGAATAGTTTGAGGATACGGCTATACAGCCCCGAAAGAATAGAGGAGACCGTGTTTAAGCCTAATGCGTTTTTTAGCATAGTGTGTTACCCTGTGTCTTTATATCTACGCTTGGTTGTAGGCAACAACAGAACCCGTAGCCAAAGTGAATCCCGTGATCTGCCCGTAAAGGACGTAACCTGCGGGGTATGTAGGTGTGGTTCCGTTGTCCCCAGAAGAACTTAACTCAGCCCACGTTAGTGCGGAAAGAGTAGACTCTTCAATGAAAGATATGGCACAGAAATCGCCAGCTACTGCCCCTGTCGAAGGGGTTGCTATGATGGCTCCGCTCTGCCCGAAAGATTGTTTTTCGATAGTGCTAGGCATGGTATATTATAGTTTAGTGATGATAAGTTGGGCTTCGGATATTGTCAGAGATGTTCCCCCGTCCGTGGACGATTGATACACAACCACAACATCATTAGCGTCTAAGGAAAGGATACCGTGAAGGGATACGTTTGTCGAATCATTTGCTGATCCTACTTCTTCCTCCGCGGCGATCCCTGTAGCAACAAAAGTGGAGGCTGAGTTATCATACTGGTAGAGCTCAAATCGGTAAGTTTTGTTATGGTCACCTTCCGCGGTAACTGAAGCACTCACTTGGTAAACGCCTGTTGAATCGGAAACCTCGATCCCGTTGAGGGTCGCATGGTTCGGGTTCAGGGTTGAGCTAAGGCCATTTGTGTCCCAAGATATTATAGCCCTAGGAGTAGCATCCACTGATGCCTCTGCGATAGTATTTGCTGTAGTGTATAGGGCACCATATTGAGTATCCACTACGTCCTTGACGAAAGCTGTGGTAGCCAACTTTGTAGAGTCGTCGGTAGAAGCTTGTGTTGGGGCTGTAGGGTTGCCTGTTAAGGAAGGGGACGCAAGGGGTGCGAGGGATCCTATCTCCCCTTGTACAAAAGCTGTGGTGGCTACCTTAGTTGTGCTGTCTGAAGAGGATGGGGTTGGTGCCGCTGGAGTTCCTGTAAAGGTAGGGGACGCAAGAGGTGCAAATGACCCCATCTCATTCTGGACGAACTCAGTCGTAGCTACCTTAGTTGTGTTGTCTGAGGCGGCTGGAGTTGGGGCTACAGGTGTCCCTGTAAAGGTAGGGGATGCAAGGGGTGCGAAAGAAAGTAGCTCCCCTTGAACGTAAGCTGTAGTGGCGATAAGTGTGGAGTCATCGCCTCCTGATGGGGTGGGTGCTGATGGGGTGCCTGTTAGCGTCCCGTCTGCTAAGGGGGTAAAATCAGCTAAGGCATCCTGAACAAAGGCAGTGCTAGCCGCTGATGTGGAATCATTTGATTTTGTAAGAGTAGGGACATCAATCGCCCCCGTGGTCAAATCGACGGACCCCCCTGTTATGGTAGGGGATGCGTGATTGTTACCCGAACCGAAAGAAACTCCATCGATAGAACCCCCCGAGACATTTACGTTGTCAGAGTTTTGAACTCCCATTGTGCCTGCCGTAGCGACATCCGATATTATTACAGTTATGTTATCACTCATGATTACAAGGAAGTCCTTTCTTTCTCGATGTTTATATTCCCACGTAACACTCGAGTTGTGCCACTAGGTCGTGTCATAATGACGTCGTATTTGTAGTCCAATCCAGAACGGAGGGCCTTGGTATCCGATGGGCTTAGGCTTAACTCAAAAACACCCGAACCAGAAGAGGTCTCAGATGTAGTAAAAGATGTAATAACCTTACCCCCCTCTACCAGACGTATGTCAGAAGCCAGTGCGGAAATGTCGCTAACTGGATCACCATTCGCCAACGCGAAAGTGGACACAAACGAGAAGTTCGTGTCCCTTTCGATAGTTAGCGGGTGGTTAGTCGTGGAAGGCATATGCTATACATACCCCTTTGTTCGATACAGTTTAAGGGCAAACTGGTTAGGTGACAGACTCGCGTTCTCTGGGTCAGCGAGCATTTCACTGATCTCGGCCAGCTTCCTCTTATCCATGGATGACTTGGGGTCAAACTTACCGCCATGGACCGTCTTAAATAATTCGATAGCCTTCTGAGGGTCAGCTTCTGCTGGTTCAGGTTGAGCTTCGGGTTCAGCTTTTGCTGGTTCAGCTTTTGCTGGTTCAGCTTTTGCTGGTTCAGCTTTTGCTGGTTCAGCTTTTGCTGGTTCAGCTTTTGCTGGTTCAGCTTTGGATGACCTAAACACTCCTTCCGCCCTCATTTTCTTTTGGGCTGGGCTATCTTCTTGCGGGTTGGTATCATCGAGGCCAGTAGCATCAAACTCATCGAGAAAGGGAGATTTCTCTGGTTTGATTATGTCTTCGACGGCTTGCCCAAAAGTCCGTTCATCAGAAGTCTTTGGTTCTTCTTGGGAGTCGAGATGTGCTTGGGCTCCCTCACCTATTTTTTTAAGGCCCCTGCCAGCGTCCGCGGCATACTTGCCTTGCAACCGAGCTAATGCCAAAGGTGTAGGTAATTCAAACCCCTCTTGGGAGGTGGACGATTTCCCCACTTCGACACTTGGGATAATTCTCTGTGCCCCTTCACCTAAGCCCTCAAGAGTCGATCCCATCACTTTATTGGCGTCAGCCGACGCGGCAATGGCCAGTCGTTCTAGGGAGTTAAAAAATTTTGATGCGGAATCCTCATCAAGGCCCGTCTCCCGCGCTATCTGTTGTATTAAAGACATGGTAAATTTAGTAAAAGTTAAACACCACCCCACCCCCGAAGGGGCGAAGTGGTGAAGGTTAACTTAGGCGGCTGGTGTAGCCGAGTCGCGCTTGAATAGGATCACGAAGCCATACTGGGTCTTGATCGGCTTGGAAGCTGATGCTAGGACACCGCGGAAGAAACCAACGGTTCCATCTGGGTTAGTAGTGGCATGTGGGATGTTCAACCAGTTGAACTTACCTTTGTAATCAACAGGATCAAAAGTGATACCATTTGATCCACCGAATGGGTTAGGAATCTGGGACTCCATTACCTCTGAGTGACACACGAAGGCGGCCTCAATTGGTGCAGTATCATAAGCAGGGTTGTCTGCTACGATTCCACTTGCGGTGGTGTAAGGAAGAACGCGAGTAAGTGCTCCAGAGCTAATTGTAAAGCGTGGGGCAAGATCGTCTACCAAGTGGTAGAATCCGCGGAAGGACTTCTCAACACCAAGAGGTGCGATGAGGTCACTCACTGCGGACTGATTGTATCTTACGTCGTCGCGGAACTCAGCTTCAGTTTGTAGCTGATACGAAGCTTCCGAAGAACAGATGAGACCAAACACAGGGCGTCCATTCTCCCGACCGTAGGCGTTACGTCCAGCACCTTTACGGACGCTGTTGAAGTAAACCTTGTCGAGGATGGCATTCGAGATGTTAGCCGCAGGGCTAATGTCTGAGTTGCTTGCTCCTGATGTTGCGAGGTCGAGTCCGTCGATGGAGTTATCAAGGGAAACACCCTCGAAAGAATCATCAGCGGTACCGTCTCCGTCTCCGTCAACTGTAGATAGGATTGCAGTGCCAGAGGCAAGGCAAGAAACCAAGTTTTCAGAAACACGCTCATACTCGTCGCGGTAGCGGTTTTCCCAAGTGTAAGCAGTAGCCTCGGTCATCAGATCCATGATGGCACGGATTTGATCCTGACGATGTGCGGCGAAGCGGAGGTCCTCAAGCGAGAGCTTAGGAGACTCGACCGATGCACGGCGTAGGTTGTAAGACTTAATCTTCTTACTGAAGTTGATGTAAGAACGGGTATCCTGATCCGTGAGATCGCCGTCGCCGTCTAGATCACCACCAGCGGCACCTGCGTGTTGCTTGGAAGCCTTAGCCAATGGCTGGGTTCCAGTAACCACAGAACTGTTGAGAGTGTCAGAAGACTCAGTGATAGCGATGTCATGCCAGTTAACGCCCGCGGTGTTACCAGCGGAAGCGGTAGTAGGCAGGGCACGGTCATAAATAAGTGTCTGCTGTGTGTAGCCCGTTCCCTCGGGGAACGGAGTTTGTTTAATAAGGTCCATCCACGGTGAAGTGTGGAGGGTCGTTTTGTGGATGTCGGAACCGATGCGACCAGCCTCTTGGACGAGTGCGGCATCAATAGCGGACAAACCAGTATCTGAAGAAGATGCGAATGACATGATATTGTAGTAGTATGGTGTTAAAGTAAGTCACATAGCCTGCGATTCAGGCTGATGTATAGATTGTTTGTATCGGGCGAATACCTACTTCTTTAGAACTTGTTGTGAGGCAAGAGCAACCATACGAGGTATCCTATGTCTTTTGTGGCAATAGCCATCTGTGGATTGGTTGGGTTTTACTTCTTAGAACTCGTTAATGGCGAGAGCAACCAGAAGTTGAAACCCTTGTAATCTACAAACGCATACTAATGGATAAAATCCTGTGGGTCAACACCTATTTTAAACCGATCCGATTTGCCTCTCCAATGCCTCTGCGAATGAACCTTTGGGGGAACTCGCGGCGGGGGTGGTATTACTCGGGGTACCTGATAAATTAGGTTCGGCATCGGCATATTCTGCTAGTTGGCCTGTAAGGGCATCATTTTCTTTTTGGGAAACCATGAGCTCCCGAACAATACGGGGGAGCAACTGTGCGGCCACTGCTTGGTATGCAAAATCAACTGGGTGGACAACGGAAGGGTCTACTGACGCCGCGCTCTCTTGCACGGCATCTAAATCGAGATCCGAAAACCCACTTAGGAATGGTAGCTTCTCACTGATTCTTCCAACAACATTCCGTGTAGCATTACTTCGATTGGTTGCCCTCTCAGCGGCGGCGATATTCTCTTGCTGTTCCGTAACGAGTTTAGCCTCTTGGAGGGCTTTTTCGGCGTTCTCGTGTAGGCTGTCGCGCCTAGCTAGAATTGGGTCTACCTCTGCGGCGAGGCGGTAGAAGATAGCCTTGTCACGATCTGATGCCTCAGGTAAGAGTTCTGATACTCTCTCCTCCTGTGTGGCTTCGTCCTCAATGGAGAGGGCTTCAGCTAAGGCCTCGGGGTCAACTTCATAACGCTCCGCTAAACTACTGACCCCCGTGAATATCTCGTCGAGGGGGTCGAGGACTGCGGATTTATATGCGTCCGTGGATTCCAGATCAGTGATCATACGCTCTTGGTCAAACGTAGCAATACGTTGCTTCAAAGCATCAACTGTATCGTCCCCCACGACACCTTCGAGTTCCTTAATCCTTGCCTCGGCAACGGTGGCACGTTGGATCAGGTCCTCCCTTTCTGTTACGTGGCTCTTTAATTCACCCTTCAATCGCTGGAAAGCTGAGGCGGCCTTAGGTGTCCAGTCTTCTGGGACATCCCCCTCAAGGGATTCGAGTAGATCTGGTGCTGGTGTGTTGTCACCTTCAGGTGCTGGTGTGTTGTCACCTTCAGGTGCTGGTGTGTTGTCACCTTCAGGTGCTGGTGTGTTGTCACCTTCAGGTGCTGGTGTGTTGTCACCTTCAGGTGCTGGTGTGTTGTTGCCGCCATTTAATGCGTTCTCTAAAGCCTGATCAAATGAAAACTCCCCGAAGCCCATATCCTCTGTGGCTGGGATACCATCAACAGGGTTTGGTGTGGAGGCTACATCTGTGGGCTCAGGTGCGGGGGTGGTGTCTACGGTAGGGGATTCAGGGTTGGTCATGGTTTTTGATGGTTATATGTTATCTTGGATATAGTTCCACTCTGAGAGTGCGGGGTTGGTTTCAGGTTGTCCTGTGGGTAGGGTTAGTCTCTGGAGATCACGGAAAGCGTCACAGTAGCCTGCGTACCATGTGTGGCTGACAGCGTTTTCATGTTCCGTAGCTAAGGATGTGCGTGATGGTCTACCTGCCTCTTTCAAGGAAACTGCGGCTAATACAAAAGTATCCGACGTAATAAGCTCCCTAAGAGCGGATCCGTTAGCGGGGTTTTGATGCCATAATGGCAAGTCGATTGGGTTTACCTGTTTAACAGGCATTGGTTTTGGTGGGTTCTTCCTGAACATTAGGATTCGCGTTGGTTGATTCCTTGGTATGCACCAAGTGACACGGCTGTTGGTGTGCCGTTAAGTATTCTCTTCGCGGAACTTTAGCGCAGTTTCGGCATCACGTAAAGCTTGTTCTTCATCAAATTTACGTTTTTTCAACTCCATTTCCAACTCAGCTTTTTGCCTCTTCATCATCATGTCCTGCTGATGAGTTTCCATCTTAGCGAGTTGGGCGGGGTCTGGTTGTTCTGGTTGTTCTGGTTGTTCTGGTTGCTCTTGGCTTGCCTGCTCCCGTTGTAATTTCTCGAGATGCTTGGACGTGTTGTTAATGGCTTCCTCAGCGTATTGCATTACCTGCTTCGTGTAGCCGACGCGACCCTCTAGTGCAGGGTCTCCCGCGGCGAACTGAACTGTTTCACCTAGGTGCTGGTAGAACGCTTGTAGTGCAGGGAGTGCCTGAACTGGATCTACCTCACCTGAGTCGAGACCTTCGATGATCCCTTCTACTTCTGGTAGGTGAACTTCCAAGTGTGCTCCGTGGTATTCGCTCGAAAGCACAGGAACTGGTCTACCACCCATCAAGTCTCTATTCTCAAAGAAGGCGATCTTCGATGCGCTGGTCTCAGGGGCCCCTTGCTCACGTGGGGTGTAGCGGTCGGCTAGGTCATGTCCCACCCTCGTGCTAACTATGTCTCGTGTTAAGTTGCGGCGACCTGATTCAGGGAACTGTCCTGAAATACCTTGTAGCTCACGAAGGGCAACCATGCGGTTGGCTTGTGACCCACCACCAATTGATCGGACGGCTTTGGTCTTATCGACATCAAGTGACCGTATGAAGCTTTCTGGAACCCCTCTTTCAGCGCACCGACCAATGAGCTCTTGAATGGCTGGGTCGTTCTTGTCTGAGACAATACGCTTAACCACACTACGCATTAGGCGGTTCCATGAAGCGTAAAACAGATTAAGTGAAGCCCCGCTCAAACGTGTGGCAACATCCATGTCGGACACCACCTGCATCTCGTTGCGGTAAGGTGAACCCTTGTCGGGACCGTAGCTACTGACAACATCAGTGTTACGCATCAACTGCTGATTCATGTCCTCTAGCGCAGGCATGACCGCCGTCCCAAGATTCGGGGATGGGCGTGGGATAATGTTTACGTTAGGGGACAGGACGGCGTAAGCACCGTAGAAAGTGAAGTCGAGCTCCTCAAGGGCTCGCTGTGAATCTGGTTGAATCATCACCGCGGACCCGAGCATAGCTCCATCAACCATTTGGCAACGAAGTCTATTGGATGTCTGGATGTGGGCGAAGATGCGCTGGCCTAGACCCCTGACTGAATGGTATGTCCCGTTGGAACCAACACCATACGAGAACATGACAAAGGCGTCTTCGGCTGACTGATATCGGTCAACCTTCTGAAACATAAATGCTTCGGGGCTAGACTCAGCGCAAGTGTAATGAGAAATCCCGCCGCTCGCTTCGCGGACTAAAAAGTGAAGGACGTCTACTGTGGGGTTCTGCACCCCCATGTATAAATCGTTGTTCTTGAGCTCGGCTTGCATTGCCTCGAAGTCTGAGACAACCCCGCCGCCGTAGGAACCGCGACCAGTGGTCTTGACGTTCTTCGCCATGACCCGCTTAACCTCGTCTACATTCCAGCCTATTTTATTGGCGGTCTTCTCATTCTTAATGAAATGGTTTAGCTCGCTTACCCGATAGGACCGTCGAATGACTGACACATCAACTGCCTCTTCCGTCGCGGGGGATTGGCGGGGTATCAAGATATCTTCAAAGGATCCGACCCTGAATCTCCAACCTGTTGGGGAGTCGAAGTAAGCCACGCCTACACCGTGCTTGATGAAGGTCGTGCATAAGCGAAGGTAGGATGAGTGGAACTCAGGCCACGCGCGAAGCATGTGTGAGATCTCATCGGCAACAATCTCCTCACGCTCAAGTCGCTGGTTGGATTCACCTTCTGTTCCCCGAACATCTACGAAGCGTTCAAGGGATGAATACAGATCGACGTATGCCGATAATGCAATGTCGAGTTGGCGCTGTGCCTCCCCGAAGTTTAAGTTGGTCTTCATGTTCTGACCACTAGCCCGAAGCTTTGCTTGGTCATAAGGCGCGGCCCCATCAAACATGGCGTCGAGTCGCGCACGCTGGAGGGAGCTTTCCCGATCCGCCTGATGAAGCGTTGTGTAAATCGCAAGCGCGGACTTAACGTCCTTGATGCGAGTTTTAGTTGGGGTTCCGTCTTGCTCGGTGTTTTGTAACCCGAGGCCATCAATGACGGCGAATGAACTTGGTTTGGTCGCCATAATAATTATGTGGTGCAGGATAGAGGTAAAGGGTTCGGGGGTCAAGGTTTTTGTTGAGCTACACCGATGAGAGCATTGGGCTACCCCACGCGGCTTTCACAAGGGTGGTGATAGTTGCGGTGGTGTACTTCCCGTCGAAGCGTTTCAGAGATACTCGCTCCACCCCGTCGTCGCCAACAGATGATGCCTTCGCGTATAGCCGACCAGCCCACTTACCTCGCTGGGGTGGTGTTATGCAGTATAGCATTCCGTCCTCCGTGATAGCGTAGTCAGGGAAGAGGGGCTCGATGGGGACGGCGTGTTCCTTATGCAAGATCTCCTCGAGGGTTAAGGGTTCCACGTGGAACGGATCCTCGTGATTGAGGATAATATTTTCAGGGGTGATGGTGTACCGCTTCCCGTCCTGACCCTTGATGGTCGCGCGGAACTTGCCTGAGTTTGAGTAGGTTGCAACCTCCTTGTCTTTGAGGGGGTCAGGGGATTCCCCTACCTGCTCAAATAGTTTGTGGTCCTCGGTGACATAATGATTTTCTGATTGTGGTATTTCGTAGTGTTTCATTGGTGTTGGTTTAACCCTGATTCCTGATTCCTGATTCCTGTTCACTTACCTTAATGCAGGGTCGATGATACAGGGTTCAGGGTCAATGAGGGAGAGGGTGTGGTTTTGTATTATGCTCAGGGAGGTCTCTGGGGAGTCCCCTGAAACGGTTTGTCTGTAGATCATATTGAGCAGTTCCCGATAGGCATACACATCAAAGGGTGTCCAGTCCACGTCAAAGCAACTACACTCACACTGATCGTAGGCACCACAGGTGCAACTACTGCCGCCGCAGTTGTCACGCCAATTGGCGGGTAACGGATATGGCTCAGGTGTAGGTAAGTCTGACATAGTATCGGGGGTGCTGTTTCGGATAACCTATCACATGTTTTATACTATGAAAAGAGAAAACTTTAAGTTATCGGAGGTGGCGGGGGCGGGGCAACTAGCGGGGACGTCATCTGCATAACTAAATAACATTAATTAAATAATGAATTCTAGAAGAAGTTTATATATACCCTGTAGAAATATATTACATATATAAACTTTACCTGACGCGAGGTATTTAATTAATGCGAGTTACTGCTCCAAAACCTTTAATATTCTTAACCCCTTCACATTCAGTGAGTTAGCTACTATATGAGTGTAGACTTTAAAATAAACGCATTAATTAAATAAATTTTAGGGTCTCTGAGATGCCCTCATGGCATCCCTAAGATAATACTTTAATGCACATTAGTTGCGTTATGCTAATACCAAAAATACCCTCAATAATCTCCATGGGTCTCACCCGAACCCTGATTCACGCGGAAAATAATTAAACAACCCTGCGGATAACCTACGCTTTTTCGTGCGCCGACCCACCCCTTTTTGACCCTCTGCACCCTGTGCATGTTGCGACTGGGAAGAGAATACTTGAACTCATTTGTCAGTATGGGATATTTACAAGGTGTGTATTTGCACCCTGTGCATGTTGCGACTGGGAAGAGAATACTTGACTCTGTACCTTGTGATTTGAAACCCCTCGTTTCTTTTTACTAGCTTACTCCAGTTGTGAAATGGTTATGCACCCTGTGATTTGAACCCCTAACCGCTCATTTCCTTCTCTCGCTTCTTTTTGAGGTAGTATTCGCGGTGGTACGCCCGCTCACGTTCTGCGTATTCTGGGTCCTCCAATTTTCTCCTTTTCCGTTCCTCGAGGATCTCCTCGCGCTTCTTCCAGTATCGGTCCTTTTGATACCTCAATCGCTTGATTCTGTTCTTGTCGTAATACTTTCGCTTGTACGCGAGCACTTTTGCTGGGGTCTTCTTGGCCATGCCCTATGCTACCCTATATGCCAAAAAACGTCAAATTTTTTCGTGTAACCCCCTATATAATATTAAACTGCACGTGAAAAACCCACCCCCCACCCGTGGCGTGCACCCTGATTCCTGCACCATTTCCCCTTTTTCCTGCTAAATGGAGGGTGTTAGAGTGTTCAAGGGAACAGGAAACAGGGTTCACCTCGCGCGCGCGTTCTATTCCCCGCGCGACATTTTAAAGATATGGCTGTTGCGTCGAGAGCTTCCCCCCATTGGAGGATGAAGGCGATCAACCGATTTAATCGCCAATTAAACCAAAACCAAAAAAAGAAAATGAAAACAGAAAACAAAGTAAATGAAGTTACCACATTGATTCAATCCGTTATCGAACTCGACAACCAGATTGTAGACATTGAGAATAGAGTTAATGATATTGCTCTGGAAATGAGTAAAATAGTGACGGGCTTAACATGGAGAGACATCAAACCTATCATCCTAGGAGCGGGTGAGGAAATAGCGGCTTGGTATAGCGGCTTGCAATTTAAATTGCTTGCTCGATTTGTAGCGGCATCCTTTGCCGATACAGAGGAAGGCGGGAAGTTTGCCCGCGACACTGCCAAGCTCCTTTGCGAGTCACTGTTCGGCGAATACACGGCAAGTCACCGCGCCGCGCTAAGTAAGAACTTGTCCGAGGGGCAAAAAGCTAAGCGTGCTGGTGGGCGGAAAAAAGGTAAGAAGCAGGTTGATTTGCTCGCCGCCGCCGTCAAAGCGTTTGAAGCCTTGACTCCTGCCGACAAGGCGAAGTTCCTCAAGGGGCTGAAGTAAACATCACATACACAACCTATCGGTTTAATCGCCAATTAAACCGATAGGTTGCAATGTGCTGTTTGATATTCTGTCAAGCAACGCAAAACAAAAACAAAAGCAATAAAACAATGAAAACAATAGAAAAAACAATTAATCACCCTTCGCTGGGTGAGACGGAAATTCAAATTTTCGGCGATGACACCGCCGAGATAGTAGGACATTGTGTCCTAAACCCCATGTTAGGGGTTCATCCCGTCGAGTTTTTCGAGCCGAGCACAAGGCTTAAAAAGCTCCGCATTAAATATGCGGGAAAAAGCTGGGAGACATTCCAGCGAGCATCGGCACCCGCTAGGCGGAAGCTGGGGCTTGTGCGGAAATACCGCAAGCTCCCATAACCCCTCATACTCAGCCCATCGGTTTAATCGCCAATTAAACCGATGGGTTCAACGCAAAACAAAAAAAAACAATGAACATACAAATTAATCATGGGCTTGGGCTTGAATACCTAGCCCACCACGAGGTGCGCACCAAGTCCCACAAGGGGATATGCGTATCTGCCTGCCTCGCAAAGCTAGGCATCCACCCTTCGCAGTATCAGTCCACGTGGACTGTGCGGAGCAAAGCCAACGCAACTTACGGCGTCCTCCGCCGTCACGGGTTCGCAGTCCGTTCCCGCAAGTCCAGCATCCCCAAGGGTGCTACGGTTGGGGGCATCCGCACCAGCATCCGCAAGATGCAAGACCCACCTGCATCCTGTTACCTGATTCATGTATCAGGACACATGCTTCTCCTCTCCAACACGGGGGAGACCATCATTGACACTGCCCCTCGCAAAAGAGACCGCCGCAAGGTGCTTGACATCAAAGCGGTGTGGCCTAAGTAAACATCACATACTCAGCCCGTCGGTTTAATCGCCAATTAAACCGATGGGTTGCCATGTGCTGTTTGATATTCTGTCAAGCAACACGTAAACAAAAACAATAAAACAATGAAACCAAACCAAACCAAAACCAATAACAACACTACCATGGAACCAAATAAAAACTACAAGACCTACGTCGTCACTGTTGAGATTCGATCAGGAGACTACGAGAAACATAACAGTAAGCTAGTCCATGCCCCCGACTCAGAAACCGCGTGGCACTATGCCTGTTACGCTGAGTCGCACAACCCCGACAAACTCCAATGGAACAGAGACTCTTGGGACAAACACCAATGGTGTAATGAACCCGACTGGTCATTTGCCTATCGAGTTGGCGGGGTTGAGGAAGTGCCGGCCGATGAAGTGCCTGCGCTACGTAAGCACCTCAGCTACATGGTGTATGACGAAGCCGATCTCGCTAAGTCGGGAGACTACCTAGAAGAAATGATCCAATCCGACCACAACAACGAAGTGCAACACACCGCCAAGACAGCGATCATCCGCTTGTCTGAACCCAGAACCTTGGACATCCTCATAGATTCCTTCGGAGACTCTGGATACATGAACATCCACGGCACGGACATCATCATTGATACTGTCCATGTGGATGAAGACCCCAGCACCCTGCTGGAAATTACAGGCTTAGACCCCGCCATCCTTGATGCACATGATTACCTTGTGTTCTATGTCTAACCCTACCTAATCCAATCCGAACTACCAAACTAAAACCAAAAAACAAAACAAGACAATGATAAACGCTACAATAATAATCTTCACCACCGCGATCTTTATCGGGGTCATGATGGTGAACCTCTTCACCCTGAACCCCGAATCCTTCACCTTTAATCGTTGGTGTTGGATCGTGATTCGGGATTCATTCACGGCGGTATTCATCCTTGCGATGGTGTATGCCATATTTGTTATGGTGCTTGCATTCTAAATTCATAACGTCATGGAATGTATCATCACAACTCTCCGCAAAGGTAACTTCACCAGTGGAGTTATCTTTGAATCCTCAACCCGCACCTTGATTCCCGATTCATTGGACATGATCCTCGAATCAGGGAACATGAACGGGGATCAGCCCCGCCTAATATTTGTCAATTCAAACTTGACATTGGTAATCCGCCCCCTAAACCAAGGGGGAGACATGGGAAATAATAATAATACCCACCATAAAGGGGAGTGGTTCAAAGTCACTCCCGTATAATAATAAACCCCACATACTCAGCCCGTCGGTTTAATCGCCAATTAAACCGACGGGTTGCCATGTGGTGTTTGATATTCTTTCAAGCAACACGTAAACAAAAACTAATAAACTACAATGAAAAAACTAAGTGAAGTATATAAGGAAATGGGAATTGCATTTACATTTCCAATCGAGATCAAAGATGAAGCGGGTCACGTGACATACTACGAAACCAGCGACGGCTACTGGCATAAGTTTGAGTATGACTCTGATGGTAATGGGACATACTACGAAAACAGCGACAGCTACTGGCGCAAGAGTGAGTATGACTCTGATGGTAACGAGACATACTACGAAACCAGCGACGGCTACAAGACAGGAACACCGCGAGCATCCAAGACCTGCGAGGGTAAGGTCGTCGAGGTTGACGGTGTGAAGTATCAACTGAAGTCCTTATAATAATAAACCCCACATCCACAGCCCGTCGGTTTAATCGCCAATTAAATCGGCGGGTTGCAATGTGGTGTTTGATATTCTTTCAAGCAACACGTAAACAAAAACTAATAAACTACAATGAAAAAACTAAGTGAAGTATATAAGGAAATGAGAGTTGCATTTACATTCCCAATCGAGATCAGAGATGAAGCGGGTCACGTGACATACTACGAAACCAGCGACGGCTACTGGCATAAGTTTGAGTATGACTCTGATGGTAATGGGACATACTACGAAGACAGCCGAGGCTACTGGCATAAGCGTGAGTATGACTCAGCAGGTAACGAGACATACCACGAAAACAACGACGGATACAAGACGGGAACACCGCGAGCATCCAAGACCTGCGAAGGCAAGGTCGTCGAGGTTGACGGTGTGAAGTATCAACTGAAGTCCTTATAATAATAAACCCCACATACTCAGCCCGTCGGTTTAATCGCCAATTAAACCGACGGGTTGCCATGTGGTGTTTGATATTCTTTCAAGCACTACTCGCCAAGACATTTGGCAAACAACACAAAAAGTAAAATGAAAACAGAAAAAGAAACAGAGATGGTTGTGGATTACCTCGGTAATTCACAAGAAGAAAACGACTGCTACCGAATCACCCACGGTCACGCCAAGGGTGAGTGGGGGCATAAGGATGACGTAGAACACGCCACCCACCGTGATGGGGACGATGTAGTCTATGTAGACGATGACATAGGTGACCTCGTGTGGGATCACAACGGCGAACTCATCGAAGCCGATGATGCCGAGACCACCCACCTTGATGGGGACGTAGCCCACCGTGACGATTGCGTCCCAGTGGAAACCTACTACGATGGGGTAGTGGGGTACGAACTCGACGGTCACCACCAACTCGTAGAAATATACGACGACGCTTCCCGATACGCGTTGGACGATGATTGTGTATGGGTGGAGTCAAGGAGTATCTACGTCTTCACCGAGGATGATGATTACCAGTACCACGAAGGGCACGAAGAGTATTACCACGAGGATGACTACCCCCGTGCTGACGGCGAGGACGACAGGATAAACGAATACCACTGCTCCCCTGATGTGGCGGTGTATCAGAACCACCCGATGATGTGGTTCGGGGGGAAATACCTCCCCAACCCTGAATACCACAAAGTGTTCGACAGTTACACGATAGGCTTCGAGGTTGAGAAGAACAGCGTCGATGGGTGCTACGATGAGGGTGACCCCGTTGATGAGCAACCGCTCTTCGCAGGGTGGGAGACGGACTCGTCATGTGGTGTCGAAGGCATTACTAATGCTTACTCCCTCAATATGGGGGGGCGGCTGAAGAGTGATATTGACCGATCACCGCTCGTCAACTCGCCAACCGACGGGAGTTGCGGGGGGCATGTCAATGTCCGCGGTGAAGGGTTAACTATAGAAGCGATCCGTCCCTACGTGGGACTGATATACGCCCTATACCGAGGTCGCCTTACAAACGGCTTCTGTGCGGGCAACATACGCCTTGACGTGGGGGCGGGGTCGACCTACCCCGCCATAAAAAACAAGGGGGGTGGGATGATAGAGTTCCGCGTAGTATCGCGGGTCACTAATGGTGTTACCTTATGGCGGCGGTTCTTACTGTTCAAGGAAATCATGTGGTGTGTTCATCACAAGTTGTCCTTCAACGGTTTGATGAGACGCACACGGAAGATCCTACGCACCATGTATCCTGATCCCTGCAAGCGAGCCATGATCCGTGATCTGGCTTACAAGTTCCAGCGATACGTGGAACTACGTGAACTACACTTAGACATCGCAGAGTGGGTCGCCGATGGCGGTGCCACACTCGTAGCAGGGGAGAGAAACACACCTGTAACAACACAAGAAACAACACAAGAAACAACACAAGAAACAACATTATGTGCTTAATTATATACAAACCAAAAGCAAACCAGACAATACCACAGAAGTACATCGACAACGCCATGCTCATCAATCAAGATGGGTTTGGGATCACGTTCCTCGATGATGGAGAGACAATCAAAACGGCTGACTACCAGCGTGCTGAGAGTCTACTCCACATGCCACGGCCATATGTAGCACACTTCAGGTATGCTACACAGGGTGCAATCAACGAAGAGAACATGCACCCCGCTCCCTTCTCTAAGGGATGGCTGTTCTCGAATGGTACTGTCCCCACCTTAGGGACTAAGAAAAAGTCTGACACCCGCGTGGTGGCAGAATACCTAGAGGACACACCAGAGAAACATTGGGCTAAACTACTGTCAATGACTGACACTAGGTTCGCCGTGGTCTCCCACAACCTACGGGTTAGGCGATACGGTAAGTGGCACAAACGTAAAGGTGTCTACTACTCCAAGGACAATTGCTTCCGCACGTCCTATGCTCAGTATGGGTATGGTTCAAGCAAGCAATACCCATGTGGGTTCGACGTTGTTGATGATGGTGAGGAGGACGCGGATTACTTCGGTAGGCACGGCTGGTATGACAATACGGGAACGTATTGGAAATACACCGATGAGGATCAGTCTCTGCGGGACTCCCTACTAGACGGGGATTCCATGGATGAGTTCCTAGATAGGAATGACTACCCCTACGAAAATGCAATCGATGATACGTCTGCATCACAGAAGGCACTAACTGTGGAAGATCCTGACCTTCGGATGGATGATAGACAATTGCTCCAGTTCAATGAGGAGTTTAAGTATGAGCCCGCGCTCAACCTAAATGACACCGAGTTGATCGACATGATTGATCAACTCGAAACCGTCCACCTCAACAAACCTCTATCGCCTGATGCCACAGACGCGTTGGAAGAGTATTACACCGAGCTAGACAGGCGAACGAGCCTGTGTGGTTACGATGTGTATGATGCCAATTCAGCACCATCAAGGAGTGGTAGAGTGGATGAGTATGATGAGTATGATGAGTATGATGACTACATCACTTCCCCTGCTAATGAGAGCCTACCCTCAAACAATGAATTGGTTGCGGTGTATGGAACTCTAAAGAATGGGCAAGGTAATCATTACCATCATCTCGGTGGGGATAAGTCTAGCTTCGTAGGTAGTGGGAGGACTGCACAGAAACTCCGCATGGCGGACTTCGGCATCCCCTATGTCTACGAGGGGGAGCATAAGGACGGACACAACCTAGTGGTGGATGTATTCAAACCATCGAGTGGTAAGACGTGGGCGGGGCTGGACTGCCTTGAGGGAGTTCCCACCCATTACCACCGAAAGGAGACAACCATCATCCTCGACTCAGGTGAGGAAGTCACGGCGTGGATGTACTACGCATCGCACCAACCTGACAAGGGGGTGGATTGGATTGACAACTACAAGGGCTTAGGTTCGAGAGGGGCTTTTAAATTATAGCACCTCAACCCAACGCCTAGCATAACTAAACCCCACATACTCAGCCCGTCGGTTTAATCGCCAATTAAATCGGCGGGTTGCAATGTGGTGTTTGATATTCTTTCAAGCAACACAAAACAAAAACTAATAAACTACAATGAAAAAACCAACACCAGAAGAGATACTAAAAGTCGCTTCGTTTGATTATGACGAAGAAGGAAAGCTGATACTAAAACGGCTGGATACTGACATAGTGGGTACCCACATCGGCGACCACTACGGCGACCACGAAGGCAACCACATCGGCAAGCACATCGGCAAGCACAAGGGCAACCACATTGGCAAGCACATTGGCGACCACGAAGGCAACCACTACGGCGACCACCACGGCAAGCACATTGGCGACCACGACGGCGACCACGTCGGCGACCACGACGGCGACCACTTCGGCGACCACATCGGCGACCACGAAGGCTACCACGAAGGCGACCACTTCGGTTGCCACATCGGCAAGCACAAGGGCAACCACATCGGCAAGCACAAGGGCGACCACCACGGCAAGCACATTGGCGACCACGACGGCGACCACGTCGGCGACCACGACGGCGACCACATCGGCGACCACGAAGGCTACCACAAGGGCAACCACAGAGGCAACCACGTCGGCGACCACGACGGCGACCACGAAGGCGACCACGAAGGCAACCACTACGGCTACCACAACGGCACCCACATTGGCGACCACGAAGGCAAGCACATCGGCGACCACGAAGGCGACCACGAAGGCGACCACTTCGGTTGCCACATCGGCTACCACAAGGGCAACCACAGAGGCAACCACTTCGGCGACCACTACGGCAACCACGAAGGCGATCACTTCGGCAACCACTACGGCTACCACAACGGCACCCACATTGGCGACCACATAGGTGACCACAACGGCGAACAGAAAACAGCACAATAAACTACAATGAAAAAACCAACACTAGAAGAGATACTAAAAGTCGCTTCATTTGATTATGATGAAAAAGGAAAGCTGGTGCAGACCAGATTAGATGCTGACCTAATCGGCTCCCACAAGGGCAACCACTACGGCGACCACTACGGCGACCACTTCGGCTACCACGAAGGCAACCACATTGGCTACCACGACGGCGACCACTTCGGCGACCACATTGGCAAGCACATTGGCGACCACGAAGGCAACCACTACGGCGACCACCACGGCAAGCACATCGGCAAGCACATCGGCGACCACATCAGCTACCACATCGGCGACCACATCGGCGACCGCATCACACCAAAACCAGAAAAAACAGCACAAAACAAAAACTAATAAACTACAATGAACAAAACAAAAACAACAGAAAAAATGACAGAACAAGAAACTACATTAGCGGACTTTGAATTACATGCATCCAGCAGAGAGAAGCTCGACCTCCCTGAGCATTTGGAGGACATTCTTTTAGTAAGTTGCACAAGAGCAGACTTCGAGAGCCTAGTACCAACTGGCGTCGGTAGGGCTATCATCCTACACCCATCCATAGGTGGGTGTTTGAGCTTTGCAATCCTCATCCGAGACAGGGAGTGGATATACCCCGATCTCGCTAGCATCCGTCCAGTATCTGAGAGATGGGGCGCGGTCGGTCAGCGTATTCTTGTGGATGATACTGCTGATGAACAGCTATGGCTCCGCAGGGGTGGGAGTGATGAATATTTCTGCTATCAGAGCCCTGATGATCCCCTGACTTATATACCAACAGAGGACTGTGCGCCTATACAGGTGGCGGAGGGGAGGGTTGATTCAGTATCTGGATATGTAAGGTATGGTGATGAGCTCTTGTCGGTAAGAGACTGTGTCTATGTGGACTCTGGCGTATGCCCTATATTTAAAGCTATAAGGCTAGCCCCCTATTATGGGGATTTCAGATTTGTTGACCCAGACGTAAGTTATGTCACGGAGCATGAGCGGGGGTGGTACTTTGTATATGACATGAGACGGATCGAGCCACGTGGTGGCACCCCATTCTATTCCGCTCCAGATGAGGGGGGTTATTATCACTGTGACATTAGGGGGTGGATTCCTGAGGATGAAGCCCTGCTTGATATGGAGGGATACATCCATGAGTATCATTCTTCCCCACCACCTAAAATGTATTTCCCGCAACTTGTGAGTAGGCTAGGTGTGGGGTTAGGTGAGGCTACATTTAGCAACCAACGCGGGCGATCCGCCTTATGGAAATATGGATTGGGATTTGAAATCGAAAAGAATTACGCCGTATGTCCTGATACGGGAGAGTATTTGAATAAATGCGGGGATGTGCTCCCCTCTGAACCACTCTTCGCAGGGTGGGAGACGGACTCGTCATGTGGCATAGAGGGGATTACTCATGTCTACTCTATTATGAACTTCGATCAGTTCAAGGATGATGTAGGTAACAGCCCCCTCGTAGACCTACCATCCAATTTATCTTGTGGGGGTCACGTTAATCTGAGTGGGCCTAATGTCACCTTAGCAACGGTAAGGAATTACGCAGGTCTGTTCTACGCCCTCTATCGTGGTAGGCTAGACAACCATAACTCCAATAAAAATAAACGTATCAACCCATCATATGAGGAGCATGATCACGAGGATAGGTATGCCTGTATTCGATCCAAACGGAACGGGGTTGTCGAGTTCAGGTTAGTGTCCCGTGTCCAGACACGAGCCCAACTAATTAATCGGTTCCGATTATTTCGGGAGTTGTGTTACGCGATGCACTACCGTAAGACATTTGGGGACTTTGTTAATGATAGTGAGCTAATCATATTGGATATGTATCGGGGGAGTTCATCGTCTGTTGATCACATCCGCAGGCTCGCTGTTGATTTCCAACAGTGGCTAGACACAGGGGTAGGAATGAGTAGCATATCAAAGTACTTGTAAAATAAACCCCTAATTAAGAAAAACATTGACGTGCCCATCCACCCCTGATAAACCAAGGAGTGGGTGGGCAACACCCTAGATTAAGAAAAAAATATATGAATACACCAATCGAAAAAAACAAATCCGAAAGGGGGCAACAACTGCACCCCTACCCACAGCAAAGCCCTGAACCCTTTACCGTGCATCCTTTACTGGGGATGGTGGTATCACTCATCGTGTCCACGGTTCTAACTATTGCTACATTATTAATCATCATAACTATATTCTATTAAAATGAAAAACCAAATTGCACTTGAAGTAAATAGCCAACCCGTTGAAATTAAATCCCGACGCGAAGATACGGTTAGTGGGTGGGCGATCATCGCCTTCACCCCTATCTGTTCCATACGCTCCACTAAGGTGGGCTCTGAAGGACTTAGATTCCTTCTGGCTGAAGCCATCAACGCGGCGTGTGGGGGTGATCCTAGAGATCCTTTCATCGACTACATCGCCATCGCCATCCATGAAATCACATTACTGAATGATGACACCAATGAGTATGATGGAACTGAGTAATGAAGCTAAGGATGATATCCTGCGATATGTGTCGGAGTTTTCGGGGGTGCCAGTAGATGCCCTCCTAAGTAAGACAAGACATTCAGCGAACGCCTCCGCGTGGCGGTCACTCGCATACCTTATTCTGAGGGAGAGTGGGTGCACCTACCAGCGCATCGGGGACTACTTCGCAGGGAGGGGATCCTCAACCATCTTGCTAGGTTGCAAACGAGCAAGAGCCATGGTTGACAACGACGAATTAAGTAAGGTTGCATGGAGTAACCTATTGAACAAAGCTAAACAAATTATGAACCACAACAATAAACAAGAAAGGACTACGGGTAATGCCTAATAGTAGACACCCATTTGAACGCCCCGTCGGGGGTAAAGGTGACCGAGACATAAGAACAAACCCATCCCGCTATCGGGATGGGCTCTTCTGGAAAAGGTCTGAATGCTGTGACTCCCGAGTCGAACTAATACCCCACTCTGATGATGGGGACAAATACACATGTAAAGAATGTGAACAACCATGCCAATGCAAATAAACAACAATAACAACATTATGTCAGATACACAAAATACAACCGCCCAACCCGTAGGACGACCACCACTTACGTGGAGTCCTGTTAAGATTAGTTACGCCGAGGAGTACCTAGATGACCACACACAAAAAGAAACCGCGGATCACTTCGGCGTTTCTGTGCCTACCTTAGTTCAAATCCTTGGTGATGTATGCACCCCTGAACCTGTACCGAAGAGTAGTCGAATGACTCTTTACAGGATGCGGAATGCCGCTCCTGAGGTCTATGATGAGCTCCTAAGTAAAGCACTGTTACAATACCACACCACAGATATGAATTTGCGGGAAGCCTCGGAGATGGTTCAGGAAGTCGGGGGGTGTGGGGTTAGCGCGGCAATATATGCTATGCGTACACATAGGGATTACGTCGGTAAACCAAAGGCGAGGCGTAAGCGGAAGCTATCTCACGATGAAGAAGTCTTGATCGGTGAGATAGTTCAGTATCATATCAGTAACCATACAACACTTGAGGAGACCTGTGAGAAATTCAGGGAGGTAATTGATATGTCTACTAGCAAACTACGTGCCCTCATATCATCGCACCCTGAGTATAAACCCAACCCGAGAGGGAAGGTCGCAGGGGTTCACCTACCAACAGCATTCCTTTTGTTATCTTTCGGCTACACGATGGAGCGAGTGGGGGTACTGTTCGGGGTGAGTAGGGAGAGGGTAAGTCAGTTGACTCGTGACACCAGCGTTGCGAAGATTATAAGACCAGAATATAACGTGGCTGAGAACATGAACGTAGATCACGAAGCCGTTGTTCGCGCACTGGAGGCGGTTAATACGGCATGTTAAAGGCCCTGAGAATCGCATATACGAGACGACCCTAGGCAACTACCCTATACATTCATAACACAAGGACCCTTAATCCACCTTAATTGGTGGGTTAAGGGTCCTTTTTTGCGTTTACGGATTAAGCTCAATCTGGCGTGGTAGCTTCGCCCTCTCTTCAAAGATGACCCTACCTCGCTCGATGATACCTTCCTCTTGAAGTCGCCTTGCCTTCTGCGGGCTGATCATCGGGACATCCATTACACCATTCATAATGTTCTGCACCCGTCGTTTCCCGAACCCTGCTTTGACCATAGTGTGATACATTTCTTTCTTGCTGACGCCGAGTTTCTCGAAGCCCCCCATCTTACGTAACAGATCTTCACTGATTATCTTATTATCTTTGATACCTTTTAGATACAATTCACGGATGGACTCCTCCGACATAGGCTTCTTATTAAATATTTTGAACTGCCTTTTATTAGCGCGGCTAAACTCACCCTTCTTCTGGAATAAGAAGTTTCGGAATTGCTTGCCCGCGTCGATCGTGTGTGGCTTCAGGGGTCGGAATGCGGTTAATACAATGCCAGCGGATGTATCCTCGAATTTCTCCGCCTCTATACTTTGTGCATCATATATTGCCTCACCCCGTTTCCAGAAGTCAGGTTTGTAGGCTTCTTTAAATACATGGCCCATAACCTTCCCCGCTATATCACCAACGGAATCAGTGGTTTCTTCATATATTGGGTCACCCGTTGTGGGGTCTTCATTGTTCGAGATAGATAGGAGCGAGCCTGCTAAGATCTGGTCGTCAAATAATATGTCTGCCACCAATCCTTCGGCAACACCCACCGTGGCATCACTGAAGTCGCCCCGAACCATGGAATTGAAACCCCGTAAAAATGGATCAACTATCATTGCATACGGGTTAATGTACGTGAAGTCATAGGAGGTTAGCTCCCCCTCTTTGTCTCGTAAGTAGAAGAAGGTATGCCCACGTAGATAATCAGGTATGGACGCCCTGAGAGCCTCCTCCTCATCATCACCTATATCGGCTATCATTGCGACCACGGCGGGTAACACCGTTGACCACCCTGCCATCACAGTCAATAAACCTGTCATACGAGAACGTCCTCGGGATCGCATAACAGAGTTGCCAGATCTTATCTCCTCAAGGGCTAACTTAACTGTGTTAATTGGGATCCGTATTACCTCCGTTCTGAATCGAAGGAACGGGGCGAACATTAAGGTGGCACCTGACTTCGTCATCTGTTGCACGATGGGCATCACTTGGTCGGCAGACTGCGAAGTCATACGTACTTTCCGCGCCGCTTCCATCTTCAAGACGCGGTCTGACAACTCAAAGTAACGGTCCCCTTCAACCGCCTCCTCACGTGCTCTTTCTAGGTGGGATACCTCGTGCTCAAAGTATGCTATCTTATAGAAGGCGTCTACCGCAGATGCCATCTCCGCCGCTTTTTTATAGGCCGCTTCTGCTGTTTGCCCCGCCACTTTTTTGGCTTTATCAGTTCCCCGCTCTATCGCTTCTGCCTTAGCAGTTAGGTCATCAACCTGACGTTGTAGGGAATGAACATCGGACGTGCCGTTGAAGAGTTCCATCATAACCTTAGATTGTATCTCAGCACCTACAACTCCCAAACCGTATAACTCTGAAAGATACCCATCAACTTTATTAGGGTTGACTGCGACTTGTGTTATGTGCTTTGCCGCGGATTTGAACATCTTGTCCATCCTCCAGAACCCCTGCGAAGGTCCGAAGAAAAGTATGTTGGAGAGTATGTTACGGACGTAGAACCCTGCGGATCCTAAAGTTTTTGTTGCCATAGCCGCACCTGTTGATCTATGGGCTAATTTTACGATGCTATGAGCCACGTGACCCGCTGTCGTATCAGAGAACTGAGACAGGTTCTGTTTGGAAGTCATCTGGCGGAACGAATCGACCATATCTTTTGGGGCCCAAAGACCATGCAGGGGATCCTCGGCGCCTAGGTCAGACTGGCGAACAGGCTCCCACTCGCTATACTTCTGGTAATTCTCGTCACTTATAGCCTTAGCTTCCTCAAGCTCCTGCGCGGTGAGTAGGAATTTATCCTCAAGGGTTGCCCCCTTCTGGTGGGTGGCAGTGCCGATGACTCTCACACGCTCAAGGAATGTCTGAGTGGCGGTCATCGTGTTCACAGTAGCGAACGTCCTTAGTAGGTTGTCTAATCCTTGGTCATCATTCTTACCTAGAATGTTTTGCAGTTCCTCAGGTAGGTCATGACGCTTTCTCCGTAAGTTGTTCATCGCCAGCTTATATCCCGTGGACCTGTTACCTAGGGCAACTTCACTATCTTGTGAGTAAGAATAAATGAAATCCATAAGTGCGTTGTAACCTAGTTTTGGATTACTACGTAGCTCGTGACGGGCTTGGGCTAACGCCTCCGAGGATGACATCTCCTCATCTTTGAGTAGGGATTCCACCCTAGCTTCGACAAACTGACGCTCAAACAAATCAATCGCTTGGTCTCGCATTTCTACATAGTCGCCTTTACCTTGTTTGATGCCGTCCAAGGTTCTCTGATAATGTCCAGACTCTGTAAACATCTTATATGTTCTGGTGATGTAGATCCCGAGTTGGTTATCAATCCTTGCTCCGAGTTGATCTGATACTTGATGTGTATCCCTAACCCGCTTGGATAGGGTATCAATAATGTCCACCCGCAGTGTGCGTATGAGCTCTGCTAACTTCGGTGAAGCCTGCCTAATTTGATCCATGGCGAGTTCTTGCTTAACTCGGATCGCGTCAGCGGCGGCTGACTCCGCATCCGATCTCTTAGAATTATGGCGGGCGTAAATCAACGCGAGGGAAGACTCCCTTTCTTCTGTGGTAAGATCCTTCTCGGCGTTTAGTAGTTGGATGGCGTCTTGACGATCTTTCTCGAGGTTGTCGTAAACATCCTGATCTAATACAGCCCCTACGCTACTACCTATCGCTTCATTAAATAACTCAGTTGGGGCGGCCTCGAGTGACCCATATGCCTTTTTAACTTCCTTATTAAATGACACGCTGAAGTCCTTGAGAATCTTTTCCCCCCAACGCTGTGTGTCTTGGAAAAGGTCATAAAGACGTGTCAACCGTGGATCTGCATCACCTTGGAACAGGCTCGCAAATTTCTTGGGTGCGGCATAAGGTCCTGCGTGCATGAGTGGAACCTCAAATATTTGTGGTATGTAAGAGAAATCCAGTGAGGACTCCCCTGCAATATCCGCTGATCCCCCTACGCTGGAGGCAGAGTATTTTGGTCCAACGTCATACCCCATTTCTTTGGCTACATCTATGCTAATTTTTTCCCCCATGATAGCCTCGAGTAACACGAGGTTTGCTTCAGGGTTATTAGGGTCGAACGCCACCCCGTTGGGGCCTTGGCGGTACCCTGATTTAACTTGGCGGAGCTCCATGATAAGTCTATTGACTTTGCTATCAATGTTGGTAGTTCTGCCACTTAACTTATATCTCTCGATAAGTGAGACCATCACCCCTCGGACATACCTGAAAATGACACTTGTCAGAGATGGGTTACTTTTGAGGAACTGAACATCTTGCTCAGTAGTAAACCCTTTCATGGCTTTATTAGCCCTCATGCGTAGATACTCTTCCACCATGGAATAAGTTTCTACTGCCACGACATCTGGGTCCTCGGAACGGAGCCGCTCCTTCGCACTATTGCGTAGTTCATCAGTCTGGTAATAATCCTCTGCAACTTTTGATAGCCCCTCAACACCTAAGGCTTTACCAACCTGCATGATTTCCTGTTCCGTTAGGACATTGTAACTTGCGTAGTGGGCTAGCTCCTCATCTAGGATTGAGAGCATTGTAATGTTGGAGTTTGTCTGGGACATGCCACTAACTACACCCGTCATTCTAGTAGGGTTAAGATATATAACCCCGCCTTTGAAGGCCATTGAGGAATCAAGTCCCCAATCAACTTGGAAGTTGACCTCGGGAGGTGTATAGGATCTCAAGAACACTATGACCCCCTCTAGCTGATCTTGGAGCTCTGTAGCGTCTAAGTTTCGCATTCCGCTAGGTAGCAAGTGTGGGCTATTAACAAGCTGTTCAACCACGGATTGTATGTTGCGCTCCATGTCTGCCCCCATCTCGGAAGATACACTCATGCTTTCCTCTAAAACGTCTAGCCCGAGTTCTAGTTGGGTTGACCCAATGACTTCTATCGGGGACTTAATGTTGGTTTGGGCACCTTCCCCCTTGTGAAACTCGATGTCTTTGGCATTGGAGTTTGCGTCATCAATGCTTTCGGATAACGATTGCTCAACAGTACCTCTACTTCCTTTCATGTCTGACCGTGTTAGGTCTACGATGTCATTCAACGCGGCGGTGTATTGTGATACCTCCTTCGGGGTTATCTTCCCGTTGGTGATCTTACGGAACATGGTGACAATCGCTTCGATAATACGTGACATCAACCCTCGCTGTTTCGCAGGGGTCTCAACTGATTTTAAGAATGATTGGAATGTTGGGTTAAGTAAAAAGTTAGCAACGAACTCATCGACATTTTCAAACCCTAGCTTAACTGTTTCAAACTGGGTGTCACGGCTGACGAACTCGGCCTTAGCTATTTTCATTAACCCTTTGAGCCTGTTCCTAGCCATCGCCTGAGCTTTAGTTAGTGAGCCCTCAGGTCTAGCCAAGATATCAGACGTGAACGCATGTATATATTCCTCAAGGAGGACGTTAACTAAACCGCGACCATTCGAGCCTGCAAGGTTAAGTGTCACGTTATGCTCTCCGTCTGCGGTCTTTTCATATAACCCAGCTACTGCCGTAGTGGAATCTACGATGTGGAAATTTACAGTTGAGATAAACTCCGAGTCCTCGAGTAATAGATCCGCTACCAATTGGTGGTTCTCGTTTTCATCTGATTTTCTGATCTCTTCTAGTGCCGATATGACCGAAGAGGGATCCCCTGACTCAAGTGCGAGTTGGGAAACTACCTCTCCGTTTTCTTTACGGGCGGCTTCACGAGAAGCATCCGTGTCTGCTATTGAAGTTGACTTCCTCTGTCTGATCACTGCGGCGAGTCCATTGAGGATAGTCTTTGCTTCCTGCACCGTGTATGATGAATCCCGAAGCTCTAAGTCATTCAGCGGCTTGATCATCGACTTTGCAAACTCGTCACTAACCTCAGTTGGGAACACAATAAATTTCAATGCCTCCCGCAGGTCTACTCCAGATTCCAGCTTTCCTAGACGCAGGTTCCTCAGGAACCCGAGGATTTCTGGTTCATGTTCATACGTGGCGCCGTCAATGGTTCCAGCTAATGAGTCCCATGCGGTTGCTACATTCATGTTGTCGTAGGACTTTTGGATCACGCCATTGTTCCGATCAACCGTACGTCTCAACATATCAATAAACGCCTTTCGGGCGGTCGGGTCTGTTTCGATGTGGCTAATCACCCTTTCACGGGCGTTTTTGTAGAGGGAGTCGCGGAGCTCTATGGCAATGTCAGCCACCTCCCTTAGATCTTTTACATCCTCGGGGTGGTATGACTCGAGGGTCGCCCTGTCGAGGGCTTCTGCAATAGCATTCTCGTCCTCTTCGACAGTGAGCGGGGTAGCCTCAACGGGGACTCCCTTAAATGGATCACGCCTCCTGCGACCAGTAGTTTGCATTTTATCTCCTACCTCTGTGTCTTGGTAGGCTTGGAGGAACGCTTGGAGTTCCTCTTCAGTTTCAAACGCGTCCATGCTCACCTCGGCGGGGGCGCCCTTTATTTCAAGGAGACGTTGTGCCTGATACCGATCCTTGATTCGTTTAGCGATCGTCGCCATCGAGGGCATATTGCCCAAGAGTAAGGATTCATGATTCAGGATGTGGGATTCAATATAGGTAACGATAGTTCCATAGTGCATCTCTTGTTTCTCAGAGTTGCTCATCCCTTTGTTGGATCTGTTATCTACATCATAGTCTGAACCTTGGAGGTTCATGCGTTTACCTAAAAGATGTGCCACCCTTCCAATATCGGGGCGGGAACCATCAGGTTGCTCAGTGTAGGTTAAGAATAATCGAGCGGCATGCTCCATCTTATCAGGGGCAATAGAAAACACCCCGTCCCCATCCTGACTAACCATACCTTTTCTCTTAGTAATCTGGTTTCGTATCCCGTGGAGTTGGGCGGTTAAGGCATACTCCGCATGGAACGCCGCAACGGCAGTAGAGAAGTACTCGGGGGGTAAATGCAGAAGCTTCCCTTTCGGGTCATTCAACATCATGCTTAATTTACGTGCGGCTTTACTGGTGGTTTCTTGAGGTTCTGGGCGGGAGCGTCGGGAGTTTCTCTCCTCTATCTTCCCTAAGAGGTTTTCCAATCGTAGAATATCCTCCTGAAGTGATGTGATCTCTTCGCTTCTAGGGTTCATCCTCTGAGTGTCCTCAAGGTCTTGTTTGAGTCCCGATATCTCCGCTACGATCTTGGCTTCTTCGCGTGAGCGTTCCTCTCTCAGATTACCTTCTGAAACTTGGTCCATCCCCACACTCAACTGTGTGTCGGGTCTCATACCCTCCATACCAGCTTTGATAAAGCCCTCGAAGTCACTAAGGAAATCATTTAATGATGTAGTCTCTGGCTTACCACCTTTAATGGCGATATTCCCAGCATCTAAATCACCTGAAGTGTTAAATCTTTTTACCTTAGGAAGGGGTAGGGGGAGATCTTTGTTAAATATCCCGACGATGTTTGCCGTCAGATCACTATACGTGGTCGCAGGGGCTGTTCTTTGTTTCCTCCGTGGGGCTTGATAGGCTTCCGTATGTGTGCCATCTGCATTCATCACCCGAACAGCTTGGACAAATCCGTCTCGGTCGTATCTGATAGCGGGGTTAATCTGCTCTTTTCGGATATCCCCAACACCGCGTAGGATGTCGGCGGGTATCTTGATAGGGATGCCACTTAATAACATCTCACCGACTAGAACAGGGTCATTATTGAATACCCCACGTCCATCACGGTCGATAGCCCCACGAATAACCTTGTGGGCGGTGGTCACGTTACCATCGCTATCTACTACAGCTTGTGAAACTTTTCTATTAGAAGTGAATGGTCTATAGGATTTGTCTAACTTAACCTTCGGTTCAGGGCGGGGCGTATCTGCTACCCTTGCTTCAATCTCATCCGCTTTAGTTATTAGGGTCTTGGCGAGTTGGCCACCCCTCTTATCAGCTACTTTACGTAACTCCTCAGCGAGCTTCAATGCCTGCTTCTCAGTGTACTTTTTACCCTCAGGTTTTAGGAGATTGTTATTTACGGATTGACGTTGGGAAGTGGTGAGCTTCTTAATAGTTATAAATGGCTCCCTGTCTGCGGCCCTCGAAGCTCTCTTCTCCGCGGATTTTAGGTCCTCAACGATAAGACTTTCAACATCCCCAATGTCGAGATGGGGGTAAACCTCAATTATTTTTGCCGCGAGGTTTTGCCTGATGTAGGCTCGGTAACCTACGCCCTTCTCGAGCCCTAATATTTTACCGTAAGCCTCTGGACCTGATCCTTCAGATTGGGCATACATACCTCTCATTGCCTTAGCTTCAAATGTAACAGGGTAACCTAACGCGACAAGGGCTCTAAACTGATCCATCTGATGACGTTGGATCATTTCTGCCGCCGTCGGTGCGGTAATGCCCTCGACTTTTGAGATGGGGGTGGCGGGAACTTTTCCAGCTTTTACAGGTGGGAGATTCGGGGATGGCTTAGTCTCAAGGGGGAAAAGTTGCTTGAGTGCATTATCATCCAGAGCGAATGTGGCGAGCGGGGATCCCTCAACTTCAGGTAAATAGCCTATAAGGGTTTCGGGGGTCTCCTCCTGAGGTTGAATGCGTCCTATTGCTTTCACATTCTCCTCACGCTTAGTGCGGATCATCTCTTCGATCTCTTCCTCGGTTACATCCGAATTATCGAGTGCGCTTTGTGTGCGTGTGACTTCTTCATCTAGTAGTTGTTTCTTCAGGAGTTCCGCACGGCGTTGTGTTAACGTAGGTTCACCACGCTCTTTTAATAAACTCTGTGCGAGTTCCAACTGCTGGGCGGCGGGGCCGTCATATGGGTTAGAAATTAGCTCGGCTTCTGCGGCTTCTTCCATAGCCCGCAAAGAACTTACGGGGGTGGTTTCATTGATGGAGTCCCCAAAAACAATATCACTCTCCACGGGGGCTACCACTACGGTGTTAGCTTGACTTACGTCTGGGGCACTCTGGCTGAGTTGTTCCATATCCAGAACAGACCCCGTGGGGTCCCCCATAAACCATAGGATCTCACCTTCAGTTTCTTGACCAACTACGACAGACCTCGCGGATACCACAACGTCGTTGGATTCCATTAGGCTACCAAAAAGATACTCCCCTTCGTCTATACCTAACCCACTATATCTCGTAGCGGCCTCCGAGGGGCTGAGAACCTCGAGAACTTCTATCTGTGTCTCAACACCATCCTCCGTCAAAGCGAAGATGTCTCCTGATTGGATGGATTCAACATCAGTATCTGTGTCCTCCTCTGTTTCATCTTCCGTTTCATCTTCCGTTTCATCTTCAGAAACCGCAGGTTTTTTTCTCTTGGTGGATTTGGTTTTCTTCGGGTTCTTACCTGAGGGGCTGGAAGTAGCCCCACGGTCCGTGTTCCGAGTTACTTTTTCCTCAGGTGTAAACTCTGATTGTGGCGGGAACTCACCTAACTCTATACCTTCCCGAGCGGCTTTGGATCTCATCACTACCTGATAAAATTCATATTCAGTTGGTGACAGCTTGTGAATAGGTCTGCCTGCTGGGATACGATTTCCTTTGTGTGGGGTTACTGAGTACCTTGTTTTCCCATCTTTGGTTAACCCATCAATTGATAGGTCCTGCTCCATTACTTTACGAGCCGCTTCATACTCGGTACGATGCTCTATAGAAAGGTCTTTGATTCTAGTCCCTCTTCGGATTAGTACCCCGTCCCCCATCTTCCTAGAGAACCCAGTGACTTCTTCTACAGAAGGTGCGTCCTCTTGGGCTTTTTCTGATAGGTCAGCTTCTTGTTTTTGAAGGGTTTCTTTAGCACTTAATACACGATTGGTAATTTCTTCACGCCTACGTGCGGGTAGATTTAGTAAAAAGTCTACTTGCTTTGCCGTGATAGGTAGCCCCGCTTGCTCGACATTTGTGGCGACAGCCGCCCTGAACTCTTGGTCTACTTTCGTTTGCTCGGCAAGGATGTTACGCTTGGCGTTAAGCGAGCCAGCTACGTGGCGTATAGTTGGGACGCCACCACCCATTATACCACCAATAACAGCGGCATGACCTGCTTGTTGGAGGCGTTCGAGGAAAGGGGTGCTTTCGTCAAGCGCGGAATCCATTACGAATGTATTCGCAAACTCGTCAAACCCTTCTTCAACGGCTTCATCTACAACATTAGTCCCCACAGTCTTAGCGAGCCCCATGTAGCCACCGTGTTTTGCTAACGTCGTTGCAATTGTTCTCTTAACAATTGTATTGAACGCACTCTCTGACATCTCACCAACCTGACCTCCGCGGTTTGCTACGCCATCTAAAACTGCTTTGACCTGTTTCTTGTTCAGGCCTCCAATTAATGCGCCTTCCAAACCAGCACGACCCAAAGCGGAAAAACTTGCCGTAATTGTTCCAGTTAGCGCCCCTGCGGTCATAGCCGCACCTAGTGCGCGATCTCTAATTTCTTCGTCAGACAGGTCACCTGTCCGAGAAAGCTGGTCATAAACAGAGGCGTAGGTTGCACCCGCGGATCTGTTGGCGGCGGGGATAAACATAGCAGGTACAAGGTTCATTTTGCTGGCTACAGCCTTGTTATAACCTTTAATAACACCCATCGCGGTTTCCTCACTCATTTCCTTGGCGGCACCTTTGACGAGGCCTTGTGATACTAATCGCTTCGCGGCTAGGCGAGTTGCCTCACTTCCTGAGGCGCGTAAAGTGTTTGTGACTAATCCTTTTGCGATACCTTTTGCGGTTAATCTCGCGCCTTGTTTAGCGGCAAGATATGCGACACCACCAACACCCCCCGTAGCATATCCGAGTGCAGTCGTTGCCGCCATGTCGGCTAGCATCGGGGCGATCTGTTCAGCGATGTCTTGCCCTAAACCAAAATCGTCCCCAAACAACCGCGCAACTTCTCGGCGGTTGGACTTCTCCCTCATGTTGTTGACGAGGTAGTCCTTAGCCCAGTCTGCGTCCATCATGGCGGGGATGGCCGCAAACATCTCCCCGACACCATCCACAATAGACCCCCCTACTCCTCGGAGGCGGGAGGAAACAGCGCTGTAATTATCGGGGTTTTTTAAAAATTCTTGTAAGGTGTCAGTGTCCTTAACTTTGTTAGCTCTCCCCTCGTGGAGGGCATCAAGCCACTCTTCAGAGACATCGCTGTCTACAAGGGTTTTGCTGTAACTCTCAAACGCACTCTCGAGGAATAATTCACGGTGTGTTGCGAGGAGCTTTACTTCCTCGGGGGTTAGGTCGGGGTTTGCACTTATTGTGGCCTCGTACGCCTCAGGGTTTGCCATGGTGGCTGGGTGTATAAGGGGCATAGCATACCCTAATCGCCGTAAATTTTTTCCTGCGTCCTTAGCATCCTCAAAGTATTCAAAACCCCCACTGGAGTTCAGGGCATGTGCGGCGTTATGCTCCATCGCCTTTCTTACATTATCGAGGTCAACATCCCCCTCCCCCTCACGAAGACCACTTACATTTAAGTAGTGCTCCACAGTGGTGGTGGCAGATTCCATTCTCTCTTCTAATACTTCCCTACGTTCGGGGGATACGTCCTCATTCTGAAGTTCCGCTAGGGATTCTTGATACGAAGAAAATAAGTTGCTAACATTTTCGTTCTCTTTAGATAACGAGTCAATCAAAAGACTAACATTCTCATATTCCTTGACCCTGTATCGTGGTTCCTGATACCCGATAGGGGTTTCAGATATCCTCTGTGCTTCAGCGGCATCGCTGTAGCTCATACCTCCAACTGATACTGATTGCTTTAAGGCTTCATTAAAGCTCATGTGGCGCATCAGCGGTCCAGCGATGACCTCTTCCATCCCCTCTGAGTCAGTCACTTTCGCCATGGCAATCTCCCCTGCGGATACTGCATTACGGAGTGCTGTATTGTAATACGTGTTGGCAGTCTGTTCAGCACGACTACGGTGCTCCTTCTCCTTTTGGGCGAGATCTGGATTGTTCTCTAAGTCCCCGTCATTTAAAGCATTTTGGAAAGCTAAGTATTGGGTTGCGGACATCCACTGTTCCGAATCAGACTTAGCAGTTGATTGTATAAAACGAAGCTGATCTTCGAGTGGTGGCTTCTCAGTCTTTAATAGCTGGTTGAAGGTGTCCTCGTCCCCCTGATCAACCGCACCTACTTGAATTAGGGATTCCTTTAGCCCATCACGGATTGATTTCTCGACGCCCCCATCATAGGAACCTGCCTGTAGGTATGACTGACGCACATAATCTGAGTATCTCTTGCGATCCCCAATATGGTCCTGCTGACTATTCTTAGATTCCCAAATGGAGTATGAGTCAAATTCAGGGGCGGTGGTCTCTTCTTGCGAAGGCGTTAGTAGGCTAGGTAGTTCAGACATATCTGTAACTTGTATTAATGTGATGTGTTAGTTGGGACTATTCAAAAAAGGATGTGAATCCTTTCCCACGGGTGGTTCCCCCCGCATCTGGCTGTATTAATCTTTCTTCTCTGTTTATGAGAATGCTAAGTTCGTTTCGTAAAGTGTCATCATCGAGGGACTCAACAGTTCCGCGCGGCTTTCCACTAAGTCTAATAGCTAGATCTTCTAGCCTCTTGCGGCTTGCGAGCTCCATCTTTGGTTTTTGATCCTCCGCGTATATCTCGGGATCCTCATATTTGATACCCCCGACAACACTGCGGTAATCATCTATCTTTTGACGCTCGCGCCCAAGTTTCTTTTCGAGATCTCTCTGCTGACTTTGAATTATCTTGGTATCCTTGTCCTGTTGTAGAAGAGATTTACGTAGGGCTATGCTTTCTTTTCGAGCTTCCTCTACACGTTTGATTTCATCTCTTTTTGCCGCCGCTCCGAACGTGGCACTCGCGGCATTCAGCATCGTACGCATGGAGTCCCCACCCCCTGCGAAAGCCCCTGCATTCGTAGTCACGTAATTCCCCCACTTCTGTTGCTTGGTGTAGGGGTCATCGCCCGAATTGTTGATGCCCTCAAAAACCGAAGATAGGGTACTTATTTTATCATTAAACTCTCGTTGCTGGGAAGACCTCTTACGAGCCTCATCTAAAGCTAGCTTTTGGGTTTCATACTGCATATCCCTACTCCGAGTTCTCTCAACAGTATCAATCATCTTCTCAGCCATTTGCATGGTGCCTTGCTTTATAGGGGCGGAAGTATCGGCATACTTCCTCGCTAGAGCGGAGGCGTACACGGATGGGGTATCAAAATAACCCCCTTTTAAGGGGGTAATGTCCCCCGCTATTGAAAATTCTGCCATCTTTCTGGGTTATTCATTTAGGAGGTCCCTTTGCTTTTTACGGAGAAAGCTCGAGTAATAGTCCATTACACCCCTCTGCATTTCCTCACGCTCACGCATGTCTTCAGCCAGCTTTCTTCTATTAGCCTCTTCCTGCTCTCGGTAATCCTCTGTCTTAATTCCGGGTGTTCGGTAATTCATTTCCTTACCTAAGGCACCACTGACGACTCTTTCCGCGGAGGAATCAAGGCCTGCACGTTTAGCCCTTCGAGCTAATCGAAAGGCTCTCCCGAGGTCGGACTCTAATGGTCGATTACTACCTGAACCTAGAGAACTCGCTGATCCTAAAGGTGTTCCCTGCATTGCGGCTTGGCGGTCCAAGCCTCGAGTTTTAGTAGCCCCTCGTTGTCCCGCCAGTGCGGCGTTTTTATCCCGCGCCCGCTCATCCCGTTTGCTATAATATGTGCCGTCTCCAACCGTGCCGTATTCTGTAGCTTTGCGACCTTCTGGCTCAAAATCATTAGCACCCTCGTAAGGATTTTTAGCAAGGAAGGAATCAACTTTCTCGCGGTCTAGGCCTAGAGTATCCCCCCTACCATAGAGGCTTTGGGTAAGATCGTCGTGGAAACCATCTTCATCGAAGGCTGTTTCAGATCCGATATTACCTTTACGTTGTTGCTCACGTATTTGTTTTGCAAATTTTTGACGCTTTTTAATGAGGTCTTTATCAGGGTCTGCCATAACGTAATACCAATATACGTAAAATATAGTAATTCTGCAAGCACTAATACAGGTTTCTCAGGGGGTTGGCTAGCTTGGGTCGCATTAATTAAATAATGAATCATAGAAAAAGTTTTATATGTATTATAGATGTTATAACCTATATAAAAACTTTTCCAGACGGGGGTTATTTAATTAATGCGAGTGACTATAAGTAAGCATCATCGTTGTGTAGGGCGTCCTTCATGGACTTAATGTTCCTATTAGGGCGTGTGTATGACCCTCGACTCTTATCCTGCTCCCGTTTCTCTTGTGTTATTAGCCCGTGCCTTTGTCTCGCGCAGTCTAAGCATAGGAAAGCCGCATCCGCTAAGTCAGGACTCCTACCCAACCTTGATTTAAATTCAACCTTGGTCTCTATCTTTACCTTGAGCCCCCCAGTCTTAATGAGCTCATAGTTCCGTCCTATAATCTCCTGCGCTAGATCTGTATCTACCCCAAACAACTGCCCCGTCCTCATAAACTCCTTGCCAACGAACCAGAGTTCTGAGACTCGGTTGACATAAAGCTCTGTCCCCTTGAGTGTGGAAGTTACAGACACCCTTTTGTCCGAGGGCTTCCCACCAAACTGAACTCTCAAAAATCGTGAGGACCATTCCCCTGCCAAGACGTCGCAGAAAGGTGACCCCGCGCCAGTGGCATCCACCGCCAGATCGTCAGGGGCAATCCCTTCTTTAACACATATGTCTTTAACTTGAGTTACAATCTGGTATGTCCTTGGGACCGCTTTGTTGGTGGCATCATCATTTAGTTGATAGCTCCGCCCAAACTCAAACACGAAGTCTCCGTGGTAGTTGTAGCCAACGAACCCTGTGTAGAGCACCGCCCTATCACCACCATTAGTAAACGCAGGGTCGAGCCCCGCGACTTTCGTCGGTCTGCTCGCCCACTGCACGCTACCCATTGAACCGCTGTTTGATATCTCGTTTTCTGTGTAAATCCCCTCATCTTCATCAGAGTCATAAAACACCGCCCTAACCATCCGCATGTAAGCCCTAGATTCAGGACCAAGTAATGCCTTGTCCTCGTCTAATTTTTCTTGGGTTGGTAGATATGGGTAAACTACTTCCCCTGCGATTATGTTGGGGCTCCTCTCCCCATCTAGGCGAATGTACTGACCACCCCATTTCGTTTCCCACTCGTCTGCGACGTTTGTGTCAACTGAGTCCCAACCATCCCTCGGCTCCGCCCACACTCCGAATGCGTCAAAGCGAGAGTTAGGGTTACTCATACCGATGATCTTCAGGTTGGGGTTCTTTGATAAGTTTGATAGACCCGAGTGTACGATAGCCTCTGACAACTCTGAGAGCTCATCCCCGATAAGTAATACGTTCTTTTGTTTAATACCGATGAATTTACCTACAGCTTCTCGCGTCTTCGATTTCTCTGCCGCGATTAAAGATATACCTGCCTTATCCACAACCACCCCCGTTGGCGAGACATACGCGATACTACCAATTGAATCCCGTATCTTGAATGGTGCATCCTCTACCACGTTCAAGAGGGTGATAATTGAACCCCATATCCTTTTCCGTGCTTCCCGTAACGTGGTCGAGGTGACAAGGACCAGCGTATCCTTGGGCTGGGATAGGAAACATATGATACCCCACGCGGCCATTGTATGGGACTTAGTACTGGAAGCGGCGCCACCAATTGCCATGTATTTGTGCCCCGCCACTTCTTTTATCATTCGGTCGGACCACGGGTTCCGCTCCATCATAGGCTCTGGGAAATCAGGTCTATTCCATAGCTCATCACAAATCCTCCAGAAATAATACACCTTTTCTTCTACACCTTCGTGGTTTGCAAACCCACATAACAATGAGGTAAGTAAACTGGTCTGTGGTATTTCTAAGTCACCCACGGATATGTTTCCAGATTCAGGGTTCAGGTAGGGCTCAAACTGCGTGTTAATTTTTGTTCTCATTATTATTGCAATAAAGGTCTGCTAGATTATACTTGGGGACGTCGTGAGTAACAACTCCAAAAAGAAGAAGAATCCATTCGGTCGTAATGGTAAAAAAGCGCGGCTCTTCCATAAGGCTATCCACTTATATGAAGAGGATTATAAACTAACGGAGATCTCGAAAGCTTGTGACGTACACACTTCGACTCTACGACGGTGGTTTCGACAGGCGGGGTTGCCCCCAAAACTCAATGGTAATGTCCCTAACCCTAAGCCCTACCTCGACGATCAAAAAGAGGTAGACCCTAAGAAAGTGTTTGATGGGTTTGAGGAACGGAAAGCTAAAGACGTAGTGGATGAGGCCAACACCATAGCTAAAGCTGAAGAGGAAAACAAAATCACAAACCTAGCAGGATCCCAGAGTACACCCGCTGATCAGTATCAGAGTTACATGGCTTCCAATTCCGTTAAACTGATGCGGGACGGTTTAAAGAACATGGCCCCTCCCAAGAACGTAAGGGAAATGGAAGTCCTAGATAAGATCGCTCGACGCCATTTTGGTTTGGATCAACGGGAATCCTCAGGGGTTGGTAATTTATCTATTGATATTTCTATTCTGAACGACGCCGCCGCGACAACACGCACCAAGGTAACTAAAAAACCCGCCCCACCATCACACACCATCGACATAGACTAATGTTTACATTAAGAGAAAAAACAACCAACCCCCATGTGGTAACCCTCGCAACCCAAAAAATAGGTTCCGAGGTGTCATACACCACGAAAGAAAAACGAGGAGTGTTCTATAGAGTCATACCCTCAAATGCCCGAGAGGTTTTTTACATCGCCAATCTGGAAACAGGGGTGGACTCATTTGCCCCAAGCGAAGGTGATGGGGTTTATATCGCTGAACGATGTATGCCTAAATAGATGGTTGTAGGGGTAGATAATGGATCAAGTTCAGGGGGTGCGACTCTCTTAAAAATGGATGGCACCATAATCGAATACTTCCCCCTACCTTCGATTAGCCGAGGTAAACGTTCAGAATTAGACGTAGGGAAATTTATATCAAAGATTCAGGTGCATGGTGCCCCGTGCAGGATCGGGGTAGAGGAGCCTCTCCACCACGCCCCTTCCTCGCAATCCATGCGGTCCATGGCTCTTTGTTATGGCCAACTCAAGGGATTAAGTATTGCCCTAGGGTGGGAGTTTATTGATGTCGGAGTACACCAGTGGCAGAAAAAGATCCTAGGTAATTTTCCTAAAGGCAAGTCAAAACACTATGCTCTCGCCACCGCAAAAAAACTCGCCCCTGAAGAAGAGTGGCTAGACCCTACAAAACCGAGGGCGAGAACAGCACATATGGGTATTGTAGATTCATACCTTATAGGTTATTACACGCTCAATGAGGTGAGGTAGCGGGGTCTTTCGCCATTGACTTTGTTTTTAGACAAGGGTCTTTTGCCATTGACTTTGTTTTTAGATAGGGGTATTCATTAGCTAATGAGTTCAAAAAAAGATAGCCGATTGGTGAGGGCGGGTGTTAAAGGCTTTAACCGCCCCAAGAGGACCCCCAGCCACCCAAAAAAAAGTCACGTTGTTGTCGCTAAGGAGGGGGATAAAATAAAGACTATCCGATTTGGGGAGCAGGGGGCTAAGACCGCAGGGAAACCTAAGGCGGGAGAGTCCGAGCGGATGAAAGCCAAGAGGAGAAGCTTTAAAGCACGGCACGGTCGTAACATTAAAAAGGGCAAGTTGTCTGCGGCTTATTGGGCAAACAAGGTTAAATGGTAGGGGAGTTCCACCAAATATGGCATTCATATTGACTACCCCCCCACCCCAACATATAACATACACACACATGACAACACCAAAGAAGAGCACCGTCAACAAAGCTGGGAACTACACGAAGCCCTCCATGCGTAAGAGTCTTTTTAATAAGATAAAAGCAGGGGGTAAGGGTGGGAAGCCTAGCCAGTGGTCAGCCAGAAAAGCGCAGATGCTGGCCAAGCAATACAAAGCAAAAGGTGGCGGGTATAAAAAATAAACTACCCATGAAAACAGCATCCCAAAAGAGTTTAGATCGTTGGACCAAACAAAAATGGAGAACCCCCTCAGGGAAAAAGAGTGGGGAGACGGGGGAAGTTTATGCCCCTTCTCGTGCAATTGAAAAGCTAAAGAGCACCAAAAAAGGGGCCACCAAGTTAGCTGAAGCTAATAAGAAAAAGAGAAAAGCGACTGCCAAGGGGGAGCAGTATGCACGTCATGGGCTACATAAAGGGAAGAAAAGATAAGAAAAATCTTGACCCTGCTGTAGAAAAGACTTAAAAAGATCTCAGACACGAGATCAAGCAAGCATCCGAATTTCTCGCCCACCTTTCACTGAGGCAATCTGCCCTTGCGAACAGCAAGCGATGTCACGGCGAAAGCAAATAACCAACAAACAATCAAATGAGCTATAAACCAGACAACTACCACCAGACCGATCCACCATGCGAACTTAAAAAAGATGTCATGGGTCGGCAAGGTTCTAAGAAAGGACAGAAAGAATCAACTCCGAGCGATGAAGGGTCGGATGCTTCGCCTTGTTCTGCTGGCAAGCTGTATGCCAAACGAGACTTAAAGGGAATTGCCAGCCTTTACGGAAAGCACCTGATGGCAATGACCTCCGAAGGATT